>JAALLR010000103.1_pt1 | contig 31196 bp, 27 predicted proteins | sample 7245931 | NCBI WGS metagenome assembly JAALLR01 (sample SAMN13049201, study PRJNA578106) | oil field metagenome | isolation source: filtered produced water from oil reservoir B9 | place: USA:offshore Texas | collected 2016 | reverse complement strand
TTCACCATTATTTCCCTTTTTTATTTTTTATAAACTATTTGGTTTTTTACACTGTTTGTTTTATGTGCTCTGTAGATAATAAAAACCTCCAAATTTTTAAAAATTTGGAGGTTTTAATCTTTCCAATTACTTTTTGTATTTTTCTGGTTTTTCTACATCTGATGTGTACCATTCGGCAGTAAATACGCCTATTTTTGGATCTACTTTTTCATCTCCTACATATACTTCATCCATTTTTGAAGGATAAAATGATATGTAATTTTCAATATTTTCATATCCAGTTTTTGGTTCAGAATACTGAAATGCAGAATTTTTTGCAGTTTTATCTCCTACAGTAATATCAAAATAATGTGCGTGTCCTTTATATTGACAGGTTGTAACTTTGTCTGTTGGTGTAAAAAAATTCATTTTGATATCTTTCTTCGGAACATAATAACTTGGTAATAATCCTTTTTGTAGTATTCTTATAGCGTTGTTAGATTCAGCGATTGTCTCACCGTTAAAAATAACTTTTACTTTTTTCGTCACCTTTTCTACTTTTGGTGGTAATGGGTAATTATCAATTTTTTCTTTAGCCATATTAACCCTCCTTTTAAAAAGTCATTACTTTCACATCTTCTTTTAAGTATTTCGTTAGTGGTTCTCCCATATATATGGGATTCACATCTATTCCTTCAAATTTTTCTGTAACATTATAAGAATCTGAACACCATTTACAAACTTCTATTTCAACACCTACATTTTTTAACTCTACAATTTTATTTTTAACCTCTTCATCGTTTATTAGCTGTTGTGAAGGTCCCCATATTATTATTTTAATGTTTTTCCACCAATCATTACGCATAGAATTTTTTGCGTACAAATAAATTAGCTTGTTAAATGTATCCTTGTTTTCAGTTGCCCAGAGTATTACTAAAGTATCATTCATATAAACACTCCTTATCTGTATTCTGGGTTTGGGTGGTCAAATTTGCATCCTGCATCCCATTTATCTCTTTGATTACCGTGAGCAGGAATTCCTTTATTATCTTTTAACATTTTAGCCATATGCAAAAGATTCCAAGTCATAAATGTCGTGTTTCTTTGTGTAAAGTCGTTTTCTGGGCCACCTGAGTTAGGGTCTAAATAGGAAGGTCCAGGTCCAGCTTCACCAAGCCAAGCAGCATCTGACTGTGGAGGTATTGTATAACCAAGATGTTGAAGAGAATAAAGAATATTCATTGCACAATGTTTAGCTCCATCTTCATTACCTGTGATTATTGTTCCACCCACTTTACCATAATATAGATATTGCCCTTTTTCATTTAATTTACCTGATTCAGAATATAGTCTTTCTATAACTTGAGTACAAACAGAAGACTTATCTCCAAAGCGTATTTAAGTTTTTTTCTATTTTAAACTTCATAAAAAGCCCTAATCTTTTAATTTATCTGCTATTTTCTCTATCTCTTCTTCATTTTCTAAAAAGATTTTTACTAATTCAGGGTCAAAATGAGAGTTTGATTCATTTTTAATTTGTTGAACTGCTTTTAAATGGCTCCAGGGTTCTTTGTATGGTCTCTTGCTTCTCAAAGCATCATAAACATCTGCTATAGCAACTATTCTTGCAGAAAGTGGTATGTTGTTCCCTTTTAAATTCATTGGGTATCCTGAACCATCATAATATTCATGATGATGATGCGCAATGTCAGCTGCCATTTCCATAGTAGGTTTGCCCTTTAATATTGCATGTCCCAATTCAGTATGGGTTTTCATTATTTGGAATTCTTCTTCTGTTAGCTTTCTTGGAGCAAGAAGTATGGAATCATTTATGCCCACTTTTCCAATATCGTGTAAAGGTGCAAACATTTCTATATCTTGACAAAATTTTCTTGACATACCAAGTTTCTCTGCTATCAATCTCGCATATTTTCCTACTCTTGTTATGTGCTTGCCTGTTTCGCTATCTCTTATTTCTGCTAATTCTGTAATTGTTTTATATATATCCTACCTTATTTTTAGGTTTTCTTTTCTTCTTTCTGTTATGTCTACCGGCATTCCAAGATAATTTGTTATCTCTCCAGACGAGTCATGTACTGCACTTATTATAAGATTTACCCACACTATATCACCATTTTTCTTCTGATTAGGGATTGTGCCTTCCCAATAACCTTTTTTTGGATCAGAAATTGACATCCAAAGTCCTCTAAACAACTCATGGTATTTTTGTTTTGGATAACCAAAATCATAATATTTATCTATTCCTGGGTTAAGTATATTAGGGTTTTTCCCAATTACCTCATTATATTCATAACCATATAAATCCAAAAATTTGGGGTTAACATATTTTATATTTCCTTTTGTGTCTGTTATAAGCATTGCATGGATTGACGATTGAAAAGCCTTATAATATAATTCTTTTTCTTTTGATAATCTTTATTTTTCTGTTATATCTGTTAAAATGATCATACATTTTTCGTTTGGTAATAATGGTTTTATTTTGAAATCAAATGTTTGCCCTTTGTAATCAACTTTTTCACTTTTCAAATCAAAATGGCCACACGAACTACAAAATTTGTTTTTAAAACTTTTTGGATATAAAACTTTTATATCTTCTTCTTTGCTGAATCCATTTTTTTCTAACCATTGATGTGTGGATTTATTAGAATAAATTATATTACCATTACACTCTACGATAAGAACCATGTTGGGATTAGTTTCTGGTAATAGAGAAAGAAAATCTAAATCTTCAAACAATTCATTGCTCTTATTAAAATTTAATTTTCCCCCAGCTTTTTTAACATTAGCCGATATTTTTATATCTTTTTTTATGATAACTTTTAATTTTTCTAATCTTTTTTTTAAATTTGAACTAAAATCTCCGTTTTTAGATAAAAAATACAAATCCAAGATTTTTTCACCATCATCGTTAAAAACAGATTCTTTTTTAAAATTAGATTGTGAACTAAATTGTTCGTTTGGATATTTTATTTTTATTTCTACATCATTTTCTGTTTCAATTAATTCGATTATATCTTGCCATCTTTCTCTGATGTACTTATCCACAGATTCTAAAATATTCATAAAAACCCCCAGTTTTAATCTATACCAAATTAATCATAATTAACTCTCTATTAAAATAATATCATATTTGTTATTTATAATCAATTGATTAGTTAATAAATTATTTGTGAATTTCGTAATTATAGCGCTTTAATAAGAACCATCTCTAATGTTTTGGATACCAAATTTTGATTTTAGTTTGCATTCCTTATTTTTTTATGATTTAATTTATATGACTATATAAGGGGGAATATGTATGTTGAAAACTAACAAAGAAAAGCTTGTTATGCAATCTGTTCAAGGTAAGATTCATCACCCAATGGGGAAGAATTATAGGGTAAACAATGATGGAGAACCTATGATGTTACCTGCAACAGGGGGCATAACTTATAATTTTAGAGTTGGAGATTCTGCTTTTGATTTAGTAGGAGACCACGTAGAGCCAGGTGTCTCAATAAGAAATGAAGAAAAAATAGAAAATGATGCTCTGATGAATTTGGCTTGTATAGGTAATAAAGCAATTGTGGTTTCAGGAGAGGCAAAAGGGGCAGAAGGTTTTGTAACTGGTTCCCATGGTGGAATAGAGCATACCTTAATAGATTTTGACAAAGAAGATATGTTTAAAATGGCTATTGATGATAAAATATTGGTGAGATCTTTAGGGCAAGGGTTGCGTTTAACTGATTATTATCCAGAAATAAAAGTTATGAATGTTGACCCTGATTTATTCGGAAATTTTCCCATTGAAGAAAAAGAAGGCAAATTAATTGTTCCTGTAGCTTGTAAAGTGCCTGCACATTTAATGGGATCAGGTGTTGGAAGCGCTAGTGCTTATAACGGAGATTATGACATTATGACTTCTGATGAAGAAGAGATAAAAAGACTTGGTATAGATAAACTAAAATTTGGAGATCTGGTTATGATAGAAAATCATGACAATTCTTTTGGAAGAGCTTATTTAAAAGGTGCTGTTTCTATAGGGGTTATTGTACATTCCAATTGTATAAAAGCGGGCCATGGCCCGGGTGTTACAACTATTATGACAAGTAAAAAATCTTTAATAGAAGCTAAAATTGATTCTGAATCTAATATAAAAAAATACGTTAAAGTATAAAAAAGAAGGGATAAATTCCCTTCTTTTTTTATTATTTATGTATAGCCATTGAAAGCTAAAAATGTAGATTTTTTATACCTTTTCTTTTAATTTTTTTTCTAACTTGTCTTTATCTATAGAAGCTATCATTTCTACTGAGCTATCGTATTTAGATTTATCTATTTTCATTTCTTTGTATAATTCTTCTCTAAATCTATCACCATCAAAGTTGTTATTGGAATTTTTCAAAATATTTTCATATTTCAATATCATCACATTATTTCTGTTGAACTTGTCTAATGTTTCAATATCTGGATAATTTTTTAATATTTTTTCTGGGGTTTTTTTATTGTCTATTACCGCTTTTACATATTGTAGATTCACATTGACCATTTCTTCAGAAGCTATATAAGAATGTGTGGTTACATAGGTATTCGCATTCATGGTTAAAATGTACTCTAAAGAATTTCTAAATGCATCTAAGTCTTTGTCAAACAACATTGGGATTGGTTCTTCAACCAAATCACCAACAAAAACTATTTTTTCTTTTTTGTCATAACAAATTGCATGTCCAGAAGTGTGACCTGGAGCGTATATGAACTCTACACCTTCATCTTCAAAAGAGAGTTTTTTATCAAATGTTATGTCGGGATATTTTATTTTTATTTTGCCTTCAACAAATTTTGAATTTTCTTTTAACTCTTTTTCAGCATTTTCAATCATATTATCCCTTGCTTTTGAATGAGAGACTATGATTGAATCTTCAAAAAAATCATTACCCCAAATATGATCCCAGTGATAATGAGAATTAAAAATAATCAGCTGCTTGTTTTTCAATTCTTCTTCTATATAATCTTTTACTAAACTCATGGGCTTAGAACCCGTTTGAGTATCACATAAGAAAAAATATTTCTCTCCTTTGATCAAATAAACTATTGTTTGGCCTAATGTTGTTTCCCCGTCTTCAAAATCAAACATTAAACCCCTACTACCTATTTCAGTAACTTTCATAATCTCACCTCTTTTAAGCATCATAACATCTTATTATACCTAACAAAGAGATATAATTGCAAGGATATTTTTTGTTTATTTTTACATATAATTAAATATTATAAGAACTTATTATGATATACTATTTTCGATTAAGTGAATATTTTTGTCAAAACGGAGGCTGCAGCTTTAATTAGTAATCTTTTCTTTATTTTTGAGGAAATTGAAAGATGAAAGGTAAAGTTGCCGAAGAAAATAGCAACCTCAATTGTTGTTTTCTGGGCGTAGGGATAATATCTTTACGACTGTCACATTATAATGTGGAGTGCCGTTTGCCACACAATAAAAAATATTGTGCGCTTCTCCACCGAGAAGCGCATTTTTTTATTAATCTAAATATGAGGAGTTGTTTTTATGGATTATGGAATTTGGTCATTATTACCACCATTAGTTGCAATTGGATTGGCATTCTTAACAAAAAAAGTTTTAATTTCTCTTTTTGCTGGAATTGTAACTGGTGCATTGATAGTAACTCAGGGGCATATTTGGGAGGCAGCTGTTAAAATAGTCAATTTGATTTGGGAAAATGTTGAGTTTTCAAATTTAAGATCTTTAGAATCTTTTAATGAAAGCTGGAATTTATTCATTCTATTATTTTTAGTAATTCTCGGTTTTATGGTAGCGTTAATATCAAGAGCTGGCGGTGCAGTTGCTTACGGAAACTGGGCATCAAAAAAAATTAAAACTAGAAAAGGAGCTTCTTTTTCTACATTTATTCTTGGTGTTTTGATATTTTTAGATGATTACTTTAATTCATTAACAGTTGGTACTGTTATGAAACCAGTTACTGATAAATACAATGTTTCAAGGGCAAAATTGGCTTATATTATAGATTCTACTGCTGCTCCAATATGCATATTAGCACCCATTTCAAGTTGGGTAGCAGAAGTTATTTCACAATTAACGCAATCTGGAGTTGGCTCCGGAGTTTTAGCTAATTTAAATCCTTATAATGTATTTTTATCATCAATTTTCTTTAATTCATATGCTATATTAACAATATTTATGGTTATTATGATTATTTGGAAAAACTATGATTATGGTCCTATGTATGAACATGAATTTATAGCTGTTTCAGAGGGAGATTTATTCAATTCAGATAAAAAAGTAGCAAACAACATACAAAACGATGTTGAACCTGATTCAAAAGGAAAGGTAATTGATTTAGTTTTACCTATTGTAATTTTGATCTTTTCAATAATAATGTTTATGTTATACACAGGCGGTTATGCTCTCTTCGGTGGAGAAAATAACTTGGCAGTTGCTTTTGAAAATATGAATTCTGCTTTTGCACTCTTTTGGGGTGGGGTGATTACTTTGATTTTTACATTATCTTGGTTTACTATAAGAAAAACCATTAACCTAAAAGAGATTCCAGAATTGGCTTGGAAAGGGTTTAAAATGATGCTTCCTGCATTAGAAATACTTATTCTTGCTTGGACTATTGGGGCAATTATAAGGGGTGATCTAAAGACTGGAGAGTATTTAGTTAGCTTAGCAAGTGATAATTTCCCTATAGAAATAATGCCGGCTCTTTTCTTTTTAACTGCAGCAATTGTTTCTTTTTCAACTGGTACAAGCTGGGGAACCTTTGGTATTTTAATCCCTATTGCAGTGCCTATGGCTGCAAGCACTGGGCGAATTGATTTGATTGTTCCATTGGTAGCTTCTGTGCTTTCTGGTGCAATTTATGGTGATCACGCATCTCCTATTTCAGACACAACAATTCTTTCAAGTACCGGTGCTGGATGTAATCACATCGATCATGTCCAAACTCAAATGCCGTATGCAACAACTGTTGCTTCTGTAGCGTTTGTAGGCTTTTTAATAACTGGTTTCACAACCCAATTTGGGCTGTTTATCGCTGGAATTGTTAATTTAGTTTTTGGGTTTATTGTACTAACTATTTTATTTAAGTTTCTGCATGAAAAATCTGCAAGAAAACACGAAAGAAATTTAAAAGAAAAACTGAAAGAATACAATTAAAAATAGCCTTACCCTTAAGAAATTAAGGGTAAGGCTATTTTATTATATTTATACTTTTCTTTCTTTTACTTGTGTTAAAACAATTCCTCCTATGATAAACAATACTACAATACTAAATATTCCTGTTCTTGAACTTCCTGATACTTGGGAGAAAAAACCTACTAAAAATGGTCCCATTACCGCAGCAAATTTACCAAATATATTGTAAAATCCATAAAATTCTGCAGATTTTTCTTTTGGTATCAATTTACCATAAAGAGATCTACTTAAAGCTTGAATCCCACCTTGAGAGGAAGCAACCAACATAGCAAGTATCCAATAATCAAGTGTCGAATTAATAAAATAAGCATATGTAGTCAATATTATATAAATCAATATCCCAATAAAAAGCATGAATTTTGCTGATACTTTTTTAGCTAATTTTCCATAAATAAGTGCAAAAGGGAAAGCCACAAATTGTGTTACAAGCAAAATAATCAATAGATCATCAGAAGCTATTCCTACATCAGCACCATACGAAGTTGCCATTTTAATTATAGTACCAACACCATCGATATAGAAGAAATATGCAATTAAGAATATGAATGTGTTTTTATTTTCTTTTATATTCCCAATGGTCTTTGCCAACCTTTGAAATCCATCTTTTATTGGTGTTTTAGATGGAGGAATAAAGTTTTTCTGTTTCACATTTAAAATCAATGGAATTGTAAATACCCCCCACCATACTGCAGTAATAATAAATGAGAATTTCTGTGCTGCTACATCTCCAGACAAACCAATTATAGAGGGGTTTAAAATAAAAACTATACTGATAATAAAAGGAATTGTGCTTCCTAAATACCCCCATCCAAAACCACTTGAACTAACCCAGTCCATTCTTTCATCTGTTGTTACATCAACAAGGAAAGCATCATAAAATATGTTTGCCCCGGAAAATCCTACTAAAGAAATAACATATATGGACAACGCCATCACCCATTGACCTTCGTTTATCAGTGAAAGCATTCCTGTCCCTAATATTCCCATTATCCAGAAAAATATTAGAAACCGTTTTTTTCGATTTTTGTAATCAGCAATTGTCCCTAAAATAGGGGCTAAAATAGCAATTATAAATGTAGCTAAAGAGTTCCAATAACCCCAGTAGGCAGTAGAAATATTATTAGGTAAGTCAGCAGCAGCATAAGATTTAAAAAATAGCGGAAAAATAGCTGTTGTTATCGCAATTGAAAAAGCTGAATTAGCCCAATCATATAACACCCAGCTACGTTCTTGTTTTGTCATTTTATACCCTCCCTCATAGTTTATTAATTTTTACCACATTTATATTATAGTAATTTTTAGTTATTTTAAAAAATATTAATTTTATTTAAAAAAATATATTTTAATCTTAAATTAAAGAGATAGCTATTCAAAAGAATCGCTATCTCTTTCTATATACTTCTAATTCAAAGACTTCATCTAATTTATTTTTCATATAATTATGAGCATCACTAACCCCCTGATTATATATTGTTGGTCCTATTGTATCTATAAAAAACTCTAAAATCATTCTTGCCCTTAAATTGCCTATGTCTTCTCCAGATTCATTAAAAAAATACTTCTTTATTTCCTCTATTAATTGCTCTTTTTTCATATTATCTATTTTGATATTACTCATCACACCACCTCCAAGAGAATTATATATTAATTTTTGTAAAATTAAATTAATTATTTGACAATATAAAATTAAGGTGATATAATAAAAACAATTTAAAAGGAAAAAGGTGATTTTAATGTGTAATCATAATTCTTTAAAAATAAATAGATTTTTTGCTTATTATTGGTACGGGAATGACACTCAATTTTGTCTGTCCGGTACCTGTTTTGTCATGGGTACATAAGGAGAACAAAAACAATTTTGGGTGTCTGCATTTATTTTGCAGACACCCTTTTTTATTAAAATTTTCCGGAGGTGTTTTTTATGAAAAAGAGATTTTTTGGGGTATTTTTGGTTTTTAGTTTATTTGTAGTACAAGTTTTTTCATTGACTATAGGAGTAACTCAAATTGTTGAACATCCTGCTTTAGACGCTGTTTTTGAAGGGCTAAAAGAAGAATTATCTGATATGGATTTAGTTTACGATCACCAAATAGCACAAGGGTCTTTTCAAAATGCTACTCAGATAGCAAAAAAATTTAACAATGATTCTGATTTAATTGTTGCTATAGCAACTCCTTCAGCACAAGCTGCAGCGAATTCTATTAAAAACAAACCTATTGTGTTTACTGCAGTAACAGATCCGGTAGCCGCAGGTTTAATTCCGAAAATGGGTTTGAATTCAGGAAATATTGTTGGAATTTCTGATATGTTGCCAGTTGAATTACATATGAATCTTATAAAAAAATATTTTCCAGAAGCAAAAAATATCGGATTACTTTTCAATACGGGTGAGATTAATTCTAAAAAAATTGTTGAATTGGCAAATAAATATAGTGAAGAATTAGGTTTAAATACTATTGAAATTTCAGGAAGTAATATTAATGAATTGATAACTGGAATAAATTCCAGAAGTGATGAAGTCGATATTTTCTATCTTTTTACAGACAACCTTGTTGCTTCTTCTATTGAACTTTTATCAGAAAAAATGAAAGAAAAGAAAATTCCTGTAATATCAGGAGACATTGATATTGCAAAGGCTTCTTCAGTTATAGGTTTTGGCTTTGATTACAAAAGCTTGGGTATTGAAACTGGAAAAATTGTAAGAAGAATTATTAATGGGGAAAAAATCTCTGAGATCGAATCTACTTTTATGCCAGGAAATGCTCTTTTATTATACTTAAACCTTGAAAGAGCAAAAGCTTTTAACTTAAACATTCCAGATGAATTAATAGATAATGCAGATATTATTGAATAAGGAGTTTTAATATGGATATAATAAGTATTTTTGAACAGGGATTGATTGCATCGTTAGCTGCGCTCGGAGTTTTCATATCATTTAGGGTTATAGATTTACCAGATTTAACGCCTGATGGATCTTATGTCCTTGGTGCGGCTGTAACTATCAGCCTACTTTATGCAAATGTTTTACTACCTTTTGCAATTTTGTTGGGGGCTTTGGCCTCTGGTATTGCTGGGCTTTTTACAGCTTTTTTGTATAATAAATTTAATATGCATAGTCTTCTTGCAAGTATTTTAATTATGACTATGTTATATTCAATTAATTTAAGAATTATGGACGGTCCAAACATTTCAGTACCAAAAGAAAGCTACGGTGAAGAGGTAATTTATGAAGAACAGACAAAATTGGATTTTTTATTTGAAGATACAAACAACACTGAATCGTTAGTTAGTAATGAACTTCAAAAAAATGAAAACTTTACAAACGTTTTTTCAATTGACATTTATTTTTTGTTATTTATATCTTCAATTATTATTTTTTTACTATATTTACTCTTTAAAACAGAATTTGGACTTGCTCTTAGGGGGTTTGGAAACAATAAAGAAGGCATTAAAAATCTTGGCATGAATCCCAATATTTTTAGTTACACTGGATTATTTCTTGGAAATTTTTTTCCTGGTTTAGCTGGTGGTTTTTTTGCGATTTACTCTGGGTTTTCTGATGTAAATATGGGACAAGGGATTGTTGTTTCTTCTTTAGCAGCTGTTATTATTGGAGAAATAGTTTTAGGCAAGCTGAATATTTTATACAATTTATTATGCGCCTTTATTGGGGGAATTATTTATCAGTTTGTAATTGCACTGGTAATGAAATATGGATACAAAATAGGGTTTAACCCTGGAGATATGAAGCTATTAACTTCAATATTTATAATTTTGATGATAGGTCTTAGAAATGAGGAGGTAAAAAAATGGTTAAGCTTGAAGAGATTAAAGTCATTTATAATAAGGGCGAGGTGAATGAAAAAATCGCTTTAGAAAATTTTTCATTTAAGTTCAAAAAGGGTGAATTAATAACAGTAACAGGATCAAATGGTTCTGGAAAATCAACTTTATTCAAAGTATTGACAGGAGATATAAAACCAGAACATGGTTACTATTTTTTAGATGAAAAAAATACTTATAAAATACCCTCTTACAAGATATTAAAAAACATCAGCATAGTTTATCAAAACCCAGATAGCGGTGTTTTCCCCGATCTAACTATTGAAGAAAATTTAATGCTTGGATCGAAAAAAGGTAGAAGACTTTTAAAATTTGGGAAAGTAAAAGGATTAGACTTGTTAAAAAATTTGGATATTGGATTAGATAAAAGATTGAAAACAAAAGTGAAAGAACTTTCAGGAGGGCAAAAACAGGCTTTGTCTCTTATTATCGCTTCTATATCTAAACCCGATATTTTATTATTAGATGAACATACTGCGGCTTTAGATCCGAAAATGGCAGAAAAAATAATGAATCTAACAACTTATATTAATAAAAATATGGGAATTACTGTTTTAATGATTAATCACAATGAAAAGCTTATTAGAAAATATTCCGAAAGAATATTGCAATTGGATAACGGAAGATTAGTTGGAGATTTTAAAAACAAAAAGATTAGTTAATCCTTTTAAATGATTTATATTTTAAAAATAATAAAAGAGAGATTCACTTATTAGAATCTCTCTTTTTTATAATCTTATTTATTTATTTTTTTGTTTCTGTTTATTTTAACCTTTGTATTTGGGTATTTTTTCTTAAGTCTTTTTTCAATTTCTTTGGCATTGTCTGCTGGGGCAAAATCTACTTCTGTTCCAATTTTATTAGCTTTCATAACGACTGCTTTTAACTTGTCGCCAATTCTGTATATTTTTCCAGTTTTTTGTCCGAGTAGTCTATTTCGATCGCTATCGTATTCAAAGTAGTCATTTAATTCTGAAATATGTATTAATCCATTTATCATCTTTTTAGGTATTTCAACAAAGAGGCCGAACTTTGTCACTCCAGTAACATATACTTCGTATTCTTCCCCTATATGATTTGATATGTATTCGACTTTTTTCATATCTCTTAAATCCCACTCTGCTTTATCAGCAACTCTTTCTTGTTTTGAGCATTGATCTGCTATTTCTGGTAATTTTTTCTGATATTTTTCTATGTCAGATTTTTTTAAAGTACCTTTACTTTCTATAAATTTTTTTAATAGTCTGTGAACGATAAGATCAGGATATCGCCTTATCGGAGAAGTGAAATGAGTATAAGACATAGATGCGAGTCCAAAATGTCCTATGTTTTCATTAGAATATATAGCTCTTTTCATGGATTTTATGAGTAACCTTTGAATTGAATCAGCTAAAGGATGGTCTTTTGTGTTTTCAACAATTTGTTGTAAAGCTTTTGGATGCATATTTAAAGGCATTTTGACTCTCATGCCAAGCATTTCCAAATAATTTTTCAATTGAATGATCATTTCTGGATCTGGGTCTTCATGAACTCTGTATATAAAAGGCAAATCTTGTGCATCAAAATATTCAGCAACTGTTTCATTTGCTTTTATCATGAATTCCTCTATCATTTTCTCTGATATTCCTCTTTCTACAGGAATTATATCTTCAACATTGCCATTTTCATCGAATTTAAAATATACTTCTCCACTTTCCATGTCAACAATAGAACCTCTTTCTTTTCTGTTATTTCTCAATATTTCCATCAGCTCTATCATTGTTTCTAAGTCTTTTTTTAAAAATCCAATTTTTTCTTCTATTTCTTTGGAAGGGTTGTCTGATAAAAGTTCGTTTACCTCGGTATAAGTTAATCTTTTTACGCTTTTTATTAAACCGTTGTTTATAGATGAATCAACAACATTTCCATTTTTATCAATTTCCATTTCCAGTGACATGGTTAATCTTTCTTCACCTTCTACCAAAGAACACATCCAATCGGATAATTCATGAGGTAACATTGGTATTACTGTATCTATTAAATAAACACTGGTTGCTCTGTTTAAAGCTTCTTTGTCTAACTCTGAATTTTCTTTAACATAATGAGATACATCAGCTATATGGACACCTAATTTGTAATTACCATTTTTAGTTTTCTTTATACCAACTGCATCATCAAAATCTTTTGCAGTTTCCCCGTCTATTGTAAATATATTTTGACCCACAAAACTTTCTCTACCTTTTTTCTCTTCTTTAGAAATTTTTGGGGGAATTTTTTCCACTTCTTTCATGACAGAATCAGGAAATTCTCCTGGTTCAGGAAGATCATGTTTTGAAAGAACTATAGGGATATCAACTGATGGGTCTCCTTCATCTCCAATAACTCTTATTATTTTAGCTTCTGGATTTTTTGTAGTTTTTCCATAATTTTTTATTTCTATTTCAACAATTTGACCATCTTTGGCATTTTTCATGTCTTCTGGAGCTATATAAAAATCTGTGTTTATTTTTCCATCTATTGGAACGACAAAACCAAACATTTTCTTTTTCTCAAACCTACCAACAACTTTTTCAAGGTTTCTCTCGAGAATCTTTACAACTTCTCCAGCATCTAAGTCTCTCCATTTACCTTTTTTTTGAACTAATACTTTGTCACCGTGTAAAGAGTTTTTGCTTCTCTCAACTGGGATAGCTATTTCTGTCCCATCTTCTCTTTTAACAAAACCCATGTTCCCACTTTTGATAAATTCAATTATACCTATAGTAGTATCTTCATCTGGCATATTGTATCTATTCCTTGAATCTTTATATATTTGTCCACTTTCAAGTAGTTCATTTAAGGCTCTTCTAATTTTCTTTTTTTCGTCTTTTTTAATGGCATTCAGTTTTTGATAAATCTCTTTTTGTATCATTTTATTTTTTTTCAATAAATTTAATATCTTACTTTCCATATTTTCCATCTAAACCCCCCTTTGAAGGTTATTCATGTTTTCTGTCTATTTCAAAGAACGAAGCCAATCTCGGGTTAAACATGAATTTAACAGTTCCAACTGGTCCGTTTCTTTGTTTTCCTATTATTAATTCTGATTCGTGAACTTCGTTTAAAACAAGTTTTTCGTCGCCTTCTCCTCTTCTTTTGTAATACGAATCTCTATACAAAAACATTACAAGGTCAGCGTCTTGCTCTATAGCTCCAGATTCACGCAAATCACTTAATCTTGGCCTTTTGTCTTCTCTCTGTTCAACAGCTCTGGATAATTGTGATAGAGCTATAACTGTTATATTCAATTCTCTCGCCAATAATTTCAATGACCTGGATATTTCCGAAATCTCTTGTTGCCTGTTTTCATTATTACCTGATTTTCCCGACATTAACTGTAAATAATCTATGATTAGAACTTGGATATCGTATTCTCTTTTTATTCTTCTCGCTTTTGCTCTCAACGATCTGGAATCTAATCCGGGCTCATCATCCAAAATCAAACTGGAATCAGTTAAATCACCAGCAACTTGTGTAATCATACTCCATTCATCATCAGAAATTTGTCCAGTTCTAACTTTTTGCAAATCAACTCTCGACTGATAACAAATGATTCTATTAGCTAACTGTTCTTTTGACATTTCAAGAGAAAATATTGCAACACCCACATTATGCTTTAGACTCATGTTGGTTGCTAAGTTTAATGCAAAAGATGATTTTCCCATTGAAGGTCTTGCAGCTATAATTATTAAATCAGATTTATGAAATCCAGACGTAATGCTATCTAAAGAAGAAAAACCAGTTGGTATACCGGTAACCAAACCAAGTTCGCCTCTACGATACTTGTTTTTCAGTTCAACTACTTGGTCTACAACATTAGGAACTATGGACGATAGAGATTCATATGTTCTTGTAGCCCTGGCTTCTGCTATAGAAAAAATTCTTTTTTCGGCAAACTCCAATATCTCTTTTGCATCTCCTACAGTTCTAACAGATTCAACAATTTCGGAAGATGCTTGTATTAGATTTCTCAATAAAGCCTTTTCTTTGACTATATTTGCATAGTACATGATGTTTGCAGTAGTTGGGACTGCTTGTGCCAGGTTTATTAAGGTTTCTTCTCCACCAACTTTTTCCAATATTCCTAAATTCCTCATTTTATCTATTAGAGTTACTGTATCAACTGGTAGCGCTGCTGAAAAAAGCTGCTCAATAGTTTTAAAAATTATTTTATGTTTTTCGAGATAAAAGTCGCTGTACCTAACTTCTTCTAATACGTCTTCTAAAATATTTGGATCCATCAATATACTACCTATAACAGATTCTTCTGCTTCAATAGAATGAGGAGGATTCAAAGATAATGAGTCCATTTTTTGCCTCCTTATGTTATAATATTTTGAGGTGATTTTAATGTTATATATTATAAATGGTCTTTTTATTTTTTCAATTGTAATGTTGATCGTTTCCATATCTTACTTTTGGGATGCAGCTAAAGAAATTAGAAAAGGGTTAAATAAGGATGATAAAAAAATAAAATCTATAGACCAAAAAGCTTATTTTACTCTTTTCATTTTCATTGTTTCAACTGCGATTTCTTATATTTTGAGTTTAATTTTTTATTGATTAATTATAATCTTTTCAACATATTGACTTGTTGTTGCTTTTAACAGTGCAGAATAACTTAGTTTAAACCTAATTATATCTCCTATATTGTAATCACTTTTGCATTCGGTAATATCTATAATTGTATGATCTGAACTTGCATGTAGCACCTCTATATCTTTGTTAATGGGTATTAACCCTTCTGGGTCTATGTCCTGTTCGCCTACTGCAAGTATGCATTTTTTTCTCCAACCTTTATCTTCAAAATGAGGTTTTCTTCCAAAAGCATCAAGCCCTATTTCCCCTTCAGGCATAGATGGCTTTTCTTTTATTTCTACTATTTCGGCTTCTAAATATACTGCATCTTGATATGCCCCAGGGACTTTTCTATTGTTAGTGACATCAGTACCGCAAAGAATAGATTCTCCCAATCTGTAATGATTTATTTCTTTAGGTAAATCTTTATTTTCTACAAGGGGTAATGCAGCTGTGCTTCCAGCAGATATATATTTCAATTCAAAATTTAGTTTTTCTTTTACTTCTGTTTTAATATCAACAAGCATGTTCATTTTTTCGAGAGTTGGCAAAACTCCTCCAAAACAACCTAAATTTGTCCCTATCCCTATTAATTCTATCCCTTGAATTTCGATTATTTTTTCTATGTTTTCAACTGCGTTTTTATACCAAACTCCTTCTCTCAAATCTCCTAAATCAATCATAAATATTATCTTTTGTTTTTTATTTTTAGCCAGAGCCTTTTCACCTAAAATTTTTATAGTTTTTAGTTCACTTATCAAAGTTATATCTACATTTTCAATCAATTCATCTAACTCAGAAATCATGGGGATTCTTAATAATAAAAAATCTTTTTTTATACCATTTCCTTTTAGCTTTTTTATGTTCTGCATCCTTGCGTCAGCTATCATATCTATATTTGTTTCAATCATGGCTTCAGCAATTTCAGGCATACCGCACATTACTTTTGTTACTCCTGCAACTTCTACCCCTAACGAATGACATTTTTCAACTACATTTTTCGAGTTATTCTTTACTTTGGCTAAGTCTATTACAAGTCTTGGAAACATGTCTTCACTCCTTTAATAAATTTTTTCAAGTATCTCTATACAATTATTTATCTCTCTTGTTTCAAGAATGTCTACATAGTTTTTAAGATCTTCCAATTTTGAACAATCATTAAAATTTTCAATCATTATTTTGAGACTTTCTTCTTGAATTACCGATATTTCATTTTTAAATTTATCTAAACCACATTTTTTTATTTCTTCATAATCTATATTTATCGAATAAAATCTTAAATCATCTTTCAATTCTAAAGCTTCTTTAATCACTTTTTCTTCTTTAACTCTAAAAGCGTAAAAAAAATCGTTGTTTAGATCAGAAAGATACTTTATTATATTTATATTATCTGTCGAAAGCATTGTTCTATTAGATACATCTAAAGTATTGATCATACCTATAATATTGGTTATAGCGTCTTCTTCATAAACATTTATATTTATTAAAGTATCAGATGGTAATTCCATAAATGCCTTTTCTAAAGAATGGATTTTTTGATTGTTAGTAAATTTCATTTTAGTTATTTCTTTAGTCGTCAAATTTTTTAAATCTTTTTTTAAAGCTTTTGAAGAATTTGGATTGCATATGATTATATTGTTATCTGCTATTTTCATTGCATCTATTGTAACCCCATCCGCACCATATTCTATTGACTTTAAAAGGCCTTCCATACTATTTTCATCATATTTATCTATCATACCTTTTTGCCCTAAAACTATTACTGGATAATTCAAATTCATAGATGATCCCCCTCATCTTTTCAATAAACATTTTATAGATTCTACCAATAAATCGTCTTCTACTTCCATTCCCAGATTTATATCTGGTTTGTTATCTCCATGAAAATCACTCCCTGCGGTAATATAAAGATCATTTTTTAAGGCTATATTTTTAAACCTTTCAATATCATTTTTTTTATGTTTGCTGTAATATACCTCAATCCCCCATAAACCATATAGTTTAAATTTTTTAATTAATTGATTTAATTTTTGTTCTGATTTTGTAATATATTTTGGGTGTGCTAACACTGCTTTTCCGCCTGCATTGGTAATAAGTTCAATCGCTTTTTCTGGTTTTAGCTTAATTTTTGGGATAAAGGCTTTTTTATTATTGCCAAGGTAAATATTAAAAGCTTCTTCCATTGTATCCACATATCCTTTATTCATTAACACTCTTGCTATGTGTGGCCTGCCTATTATGTCGCTGCCAGCGACTTTTCTTATTTCAGACAGCTCTATTTCAAAACCAAGATCATTTAATCTTTCTACCATTAAATCATTTCTTTTTGTCCTGTAGCCTTGAATTTCTTCCAAAGTTTCATTTAATTTGGTCTCGTTTAAATCTATTCCATACCCTAAAACATCAAGCATATTTTCATAATCAGTCGATATTTCTACACCTGGAATATATTTTATTTTTTTATCTTCGCAATAATCTAAAGCATTTTTCTGTATATTTATATTATCATGATCAGTAATTGAAATTATCTCTATATTTTTGTTTATAGCAATATTTATTATTTCATCATAATTACATGTTCCATCAGAAGCTGTAGAGTGCATATGCAAATCCAATTTCAAAAAAATCATCCTCTCATTATTTTATCCATTTATGTTAAAATAAAAGCATACACATTAATTATATCATAAGGAATTTTTAGGAGTGATTATATGGACAAAAAAAAATTAAGAAAACAAATTATAGAAAAAAGGGTACTTTTATCAGACCAAGAAGTTTCTATAAAATCAAAGATCATTTCAAAAAAAATAGAAAACTTAACTATCTTTAAAGATTCAGAAAATATAGCTATGTATTACCCTTTTAAAAAAGAAGTAAATCTTTTACCCCTTTTTAATAAGTATAAATTACAGAAAAATTTTCTTTTTCCAAAAACTCTTGGGAAAACTATGAAATTTCATAAAGCTTCTTCTTTGGATCATTTTGTTAAAGGGAATTTTGGAATTATGGAACCAACAGAAGATAGATTCGAAAATGAAATCGACATGTTTTTAATTCCTGGAGTAGCTTTCAGCCCTTATTTATATAGAATAGGTTACGGAGGAGGATTTTATGATAGGTTTATAGAAAACATAAATTATAAGACAATTCTATGTGGAATATCTTTTGATTTACAAGTAGTAGATAATTTGCCAATTGAAAAACATGATCAAAGATTGGATATGATAATTACCAATAAGGAGGTGTATATAAATGAGAGTTAGTTTAGTTCAATTTCGCCCAGAGCTTTTCCAAATAAAATCTAATGTCGAAAAAGCTTTAAAAATGGTAAATGATACAGAAGAAGATTTGATAGTTTTACCAGAAATGGCTTTTACTGGTTATGCTTATACAGACAAAGAAGAAGTTGAGAAAACAAGCGAAACTGCTGGAGAGGATAGTGCATATTCAATAAATACTGTTAGAGATTTTGCTGTTAAAAAGAATAAAAATATTGTGTTTGGTTTTAACGAGAAATATAATAACGAATATTATAATTCTTCAATTTTTATTAAATCTGACGGTAGTTATTCAATTTATAGAAAAATTCATCTTTTTAACAGAGAAAAATTGTTTTTTACCCCTGGGGAGGATGGATTTTTTGTAGAGGATTTCAAAGGTTATAAGGTTGGTATGGCAATTTGTTTTGATTGGATTTTCCCAGAATCGTTCAGAACATTGAATGTATTAGGAGCGGAGCTAATAGTTCACCCTTCAAACCTTGTATTACCTTATTGCCAAGAAGCTAATAAAATAAGGTCATTAGAAAATAGATTGTTCATTGCAACATCAAATAGGTGGGGAGTCGAAAAAAATAAAAATATTGAATATGAATTTACTGGTATGAGCCAAATTACAGATCCAAAAGGAAACATAATCGAAAGATATGAAAAAAAAGGAGATATTGTAAAAACTTTTAATTTAAACCTTTTAGAGTCGCGAGATAAAAACATTAATAAATTTAACAACATCCTAAAAGATAGAAGAAAAGAGTTCTATAGATAATATAGAACTCTTTTCTTATTTTCTATTATTTTTTAGAATATTTTTTCACTCTTACATTACAAGTGATATAAGTTTTGTTTTCTTTTATATTTATACTTCTATATATATCTTTATTAAACTATTTTATGGTTTTACTATAATAATTTAAAAGCTTGAATTTTATTTATTTTTTGAGTATAATATAAATGAATGAATAATAAACGAGGAGGTATTCTAATGAGTCAAAAAGAATTTGTAGTAGGAATTGATTTAGGAACAACAAATTCAGCAATTTCATGGATGAAACCAGATGGAAATGTTGAAGTTATTTCAAACTCAGAAGGTAAAAGAACTACTCCATCAATTGTGGCATTTTCCAAAGATGGAGAAATAATAGTAGGTGAACCAGCTAAAAGACAAGCTGTATTAAATTCTGACAACACTATCAGATCAATCAAAAGACACATGGGAGAAGATTATACAGTTAATATAGAAGGGAAAGAGTATACACCACAACAAATATCAGCGTATATCTTGAAAAAATTAGTTCGAGATGCCGAAGATTATTTAGGCGGAAAAATTAAAAAAGCCGTAATCACAGTCCCTGCATATTTTAATGATGCACAAAGGCAAGCAACTAAAGAAGCAGGAGAAATCGCAGGCTTAGAAGTGTTGAGAATTATAAACGAGCCAACAGCTGCAAGTATTGCTTTTGGAATGGATAAATCCGCTGAAGGCGACAAAAAAGTAATAGTTTACGACTTGGGTGGAGGTACTTTTGATGTTTCTATCTTAGACATTGGTGATGACATAATTGAAGTTGTATCAACATCTGGAAATAACACTTTAGGTGGAGACGATTTTGATCAAAGATTAATTGACTATTTAGTATCAGAATTCAAAAAAGATAATGGAGTAGACTTGTCAAAAGACAAACAAGCTCTTCAAAGACTAAAAGAAGCGGCAGAATCCGCAAAAATAGAATTATCCACAAAATTTGAAACTGAAATTAATTTACCATTTATAACTGTTGTAGATGGTCAACCAGTTCATTTAGAAAAGAAAGTTTCAAGAGCTAAATTTGAAGATTTAATTGGAGATTTAGTTAAGTCAACAGAAACGCAAATAGAAAATGCTCTTAAAGATTCCGGGCTTTCTAAAAATGAAATTGATGATATTCTATTAGTTGGTGGATCAACAAGAATTCCAGCAGTTCAAAAATTGGTTAAATCTTATTTCAACAAAGAAGCTAATAAAGGAGTTAACCCAGACGAAGCAGTAGCTATGGGCGCTGCCGTACAAGCAGCAATCATGACGGGGAACTCAGATAAAGATCTTGTATTAGTTGATGTTACTCCTTTGTCGTTAGGTGTTGAAGTAAAAGGTGGTTTAGTTCAACCTGTAATCGAAAGAAACACTAAAATCCCTGTTAAAAAATCACAAACTTTTACAACTGCAGTAGATTATCAACCTGAAGTTGAAGTTAGAGTTTATCAAGGGGAAAGATCACTTGCAAAAGATAATTTCTTTTTAGGTGATTTTAAATTAACGGGACTACCACCAGCCCCAAGAGGTGTACCTCAAATAGAAGTAACTTTTGATATTGATTCTAATGGAATTGTAAATGTATCCGCTACAGACAAAGGAACGGGCAAAAAACAATCTATGGTCGTTTCAGGAAGACAAAAAATGGATCCTGAGCAAATACAAAAAATGATAAAGGATGCAAAAGAATATGAAGAACAAGATAAGAAAAAGAGAGAGGAAATTGAATTAAAAAACCAAGCTGAAGATTTAGCCTATCAGACAGAAAAATTGTTAAATGAAAGTGGAGATAAAGTCCCTGAAGATATTAAAGGTCCCGTAGAAGAAAAAATCAAAGAATTGAGAGAAGCTTTATCAGAAGATAACATAGGTAAAATTAAAATTGTTATGGATGAATTAAAGCAAGAGTCTATGAAAATCGGTCAACATATATATGGACAACAAGGACAACCAGGTCCAGAAGCTGGTCCTCAGCAAAATGCTCAAGATTATACAGATTACCAAGAACCAGAAGACGACAATAAAAGTCAACAATAATAAATAGTAGTTCAGGTGCGGCTTATTAAGCCGCACTATTTTTATATGTTATTATTTGTTATAATCAATATATAATAAAAGGGGGTGATGTATATCAAAAAGAAAAAATATGTATTTTATCTTATTTTTACTTCTTTCTTTATAATTATTTTGACAATAATAGTGCTGGTTCAAAATAATTATAAAGAAACTTATAGAAGCCAGTTTAACTATGAAAAAGAACAAATTGAATTTTATTTAAAACATATTCAAAATGATTTATTTGCCATGTCTTCAGATATGATTTCTATGACTATTAATAATATTTTGGATAGACAATTAGGTTTAATGAATGTTGCAGAAATAAGTGCTTTAAATAATAATTTATTGATATCTGACAACATAAAAACTTATGTTCAGTTTCACAACTTATATAAAACTTATTTAGATGAAATTTATTTTAAAGACTATCTAAGTAATTTTTTTATATATAACAAGACATATGACCAATTATCTCCATATAACATAGACCCCGTTAATATAGATTTAGCAAGTAAAACTATTTTCAATATTTCTGAACACAACAACTTTTCAGTATCTAATTTTTTTATAAATGATGATGAAAAATATTTTTATTTAGCTACGAAAAATAGAGAAATGAAAGCCGGCGTTTTCACTGGAGAATATATTGGATATATTCTTTATGAAATTAACTTGCAATACTTAAACACTTCTTTAAATATAATCAATAAATCTGAGTTTTTAAATTTAGAATTTTTGCCAGTCAATGCCAAAGATATTGAGGAATTTTATGAAAAATCAACTTTAAGCGATATTTACTTCTTTAGTACTATAGATTTTTTAGATTCAAATATTTATGTTTATAAAGGTTACTCTAAAGCGTTTTTTAATTATATTTTTATTATATCCTCACTTTTTTATATTTTTTGCATTTTTGTTATTTTCAAAACAAATATAGATTATGGTAATTCTTTGATGAAAAATATATCTTCGCTAAATTATTTTTATAAAGATAATTTTGAAAAAGATCCAGAAAAGTTTATAATCCAATTATTAGCAAAAAAGGATTTTGAGAACGATTTTTTAAAAAAGTCCAAAGAAGAAATCCCTTTAAATGCATTTAAAAATGTGTATTTAAAATATTATAATCTTCTACAACTTCCTAATTATGTGGTTTTTTATTCTTTAAAAAATATGAATTTTGTTTTTACAGACAAAATCGATATAGACAATAACCATATAGATCTTTTGGAAAAATTGCAACTTAATTCTGAATGTATAAAGGAAATTAGGACGAATTATTTTGATAATTCTTTGAATTCATTAAATGACTATATAGAAAATGTACCAGAAGAAATAATAAATTCTATTAATAATTATTACGTTAATCTTTTTTCAATTCAAAAAAGTCAGCATATAATAATAATAAAAGATACTTCCAAAGAAAAAATAGAAAATTTCAAAAGCATATTAAAAAATCTTTAATTTATCTTTTTTTTAGTTTTTTTGTACTTCTTTTCTTTTTTTATGTTATAATTACTATGGATATTATTTTTTATTAGGTAGGAGGGATAAGAATGAAGTCAAAGTTAATTATGGTATTTATGATTTTATCAGCATTAGCAGTTATAGCAGCTCCATTACTTGATTGGGGAAGAGTCTATCCAATGAATGGAGAACAACAAATTTTCTATGCTGATGCAACAAATGATGGGGTTTACTTATTTGGTTATACTAATCCAAAAGATATTACAGAAGATATGCTAACTATGAAAATTGGATTAAATGGTAAGATATTAGACTCATCAGTTTCTGGAGGAAGAAATAACGACTGGGCTCTTTGGGGGTTTGAATCTCATGATGAAGGATTAGTTTCAATAGGGTCATCTAATTCTTTCAGCTACGATTATGACATGATCATATCAAAATCCGGAAAAAATTCTTTCAATAAACCAATAGTTAACTTCGGAATTGAAAGAGGTACATCAGGTTTAGAATTAGGCGATTCATATATTATTGTAGGATACGGAAGTAATCCACAAACCTTGAACATGGTTGGAAAAATAGTAAAGATCAATAAAACAAATAATGAAGTTGAATGGTCTAAATGGTTACCTGGGGCAGAAGCTGGAATTGATATTAAACCTTTATCAGTTCAATTGACAACAGATGGAAACTTTATTATAGCTGGAACAAAAATCAACTTTTTCTCAGGCATAACAGAAGTTTACATGACAAAAGTAAACCTATCTGGTGAAGAAATTTGGACAAAAACATTTTCAGGAAGAGATTATGCAAGAGGATTTGAAGTACAAGAAACAAAAGGTGGATACTTAATCGCTGGTTATAATGGAGATTGGAGCAAAGGCTGGTCTGACTTTTATTTAACAAAGGTTGACCATAATGGAGATATTTTATGGGAAAGCGAATTTGGCCAAGACAAATCAGATCATGCTTATTCTGTAAAGGTAGCTAAAAATGGAAACATATACGTTGCTGGTTATACAACTCCAGAAGGAAAAGATAATTTCGATATGTTATTAGTGGAATACAATGCTAACGGAGAAATTTTATCTCACGAAGTTGTTGGTGGAAATGGTGATGATGTTGCTTATTCTTTAGATATAGACGATAACGGTAATTTATACATGGTTGGATATTCAACATCAACTGACTTTGGTGCTGATGTAAGTGGAGACCCAGTAGTATTCAAATATTCTGTAAAATAATATAAGATATTAATAAAAACGGAGCTATAAGCTCCGTTTTTATTTTTTTAATGCTATGGAAAGATTAATTATATCTGTAGGGTTTATACCTGGTATCCTCTTGACTTGCCCAAGTGTTTCTGGTTTTATCTTGTTTAATTTTTCTCTTGCTTCAAATGCAAGATTATGAATACTGTCATATTCAAAATCATCTGGAATCTTTATGTTTTCCAGTTCTTTCATCTTCTTAATTTCTTCTTCCATCTTTTTTAAATATCCGCTATATTTATAATAGATTTCTACCTGTTCTATAATATTTTGATCATCTATTGAATCTAAAGGATTTTTATCCAAATGGGAAATATCAATATAGCTTACTTCTGGTCTTTTCAACAATTCGCTAAAAGGTGTTCTGCTTTTAATTAACCCAGATTTTTTTGTTTCTAAATATTCATTTATGTTTTCAGGGGATATTTTTAATTTATTTAGTTCTTCAATTTTTTCCTGTGTCTTTTTTAAATCTTTTTCAATTTTATCAATGTTTTCTTTTGATAAAAGATTATATTTTTTTGAATATTTTAACAACCTAAAATGTGAGTTATCATGCCTCAAATGCAATCTGTATTCAGATCTTGAAGTTAATAGTCTATAAGGTTCATCAACACCTTTGTTTATTATATCGTCAATTAATAAACCAATATAACTTTCTGATCTATCTAATATAAATGGTTCTTGTCCATCTATACTTAAAGCAGAATTTAACCCAGCTATTAAACCTTGTCCTGCAGCTTCTTCGTAACCAGAAGTTCCGTTAATCTGTCCTGCAAGATACAAACCTTTTATACTCTTGGTTTCTAATGTATGCTTTAGCTGATAAGGTAAAACAAAATCATACTCAACCGCATATGCTGGCCTTTCTATAACCACATTTTCTAAACCAGGTATTGTTTTTAACATTTCAACTTGAACTTCGTAAGGTAAACTTGTACTCATACCATTTATATAATATTCTTCAGAATTTTTAGACTCGGGTTCCAAAAATATTTGATGTGAATCTTTTTTGAATTTCATCACTTTGTCTTCTATGGAAGGGCAGTATCTTGGACCTTTAGATTTAATTAATTTAACATCCCCATACAAAGGAGAAAATGAAATATTATCCTTTATAACTTTATGTGTGTTTTGATTAGTTCTTCCAATATAGCATGGATAATCTTTGGATAGAATCTTTTTCTCTGAGAAATAAGAAAAAGCTAAAGGTTTATCTGACGTTTCCTGTACGGTTAATTTATTAAAATCAATTGAAGACTTTTTAACCCTTGCAGGTGTTCCAGTTTTAAATCTATCCATTTTAAGCCCCAACTTTTTTAAAGAATCACTTAAATTATTTGATGAAAGATCTCCCATTCTTCCGGCATCATATGTTTCTCTTCCTATAAAAATCTTTCCCTTTAAATATGTCCCTGTGGTAATAATAACTTTTTTTGAAAAATAATCTAAACCTAATTCAGTTTTTATTCCAACAACTTCATTATTTTCAGTTATTAATTCTTTTGCTATACCATATCTCAAAGTTATGCCCTTAGTTTTTTCTAATATTTTTTTCATTTCAATGGAATATTCGTATTTGTCTATTTGCGCCCTCATTGCCCTCACAGCTATCCCTTTAGATGTGTTGAGCATTCTTACGTTTATCATAGTTTTATCCGTTACAGAAGCTTGTACACCTCCTAATGCGTCTATTTCTCTTGTTACTATTCCTTTTGCTGGTCCACCTATTGCAGGGTTACATGGTGCCCAACCAACAGAATCCAAATTTATGTTTAATATAAGGACATTTTTGCCTAATTTTGCTGCCGCTACAGCTGCTTCAATACCAGCATGTCCTGCTCCCACTACTATAACATCATATTTATTATCATAACTCATTAACGTTCACCTCATCAAAGATTTTTAATATATTATATCATCTTAAAATGTTTATTGTAATAAATCCATATAAAATTAAATTTAAAAAAGCCATATCCGAAGATATGGCTTTTAATACTAATTTATATAACTTTTAATTCTTTTCCGATTTTTTCAAATTTTTCTATTGCAAAGTCTAAATCTTCTTTCGAATGAGATGCACTGATCATAACTCTTATTCTTGCTTTGCCTCTTGGAACCGTAGGGAAACCAATTGCAGACGCAAATATCCCTTGTTCATACAACTTTTTAGAAAATTCTTTAGCTGTTTTTGCTTCGTATAACATAACTGGAGTAATAGGAGTCATTGTATTACCTATATCAAATCCCAAAGATTTTATTTTCTCCTGGAAATATTTTCCATTATCCCACAACTTTTTCACAGGATCTCCTGTTTCTTTTAAATATCTTACTGCTGCTAAAGCTGCACCAGTTTCTGCAGGAGATAATGAGCTTGAAAATAAGAAAGGTCTTGCTTTTTGCTTTAAGTATTTTATCAGTACTTTCTTACCTGCAATAAATCCTCCAACAACACCAAAGGCTTTTGAAAGAGTTCCCACTTCTATGTCAACATCGTCATGAAGGCCAAAATGATCAACTATTCCTCTTCCATTTTTACCCAGTACGCCTTCTCCGTGAGCATCATCAACCATTACTAAAGCATTATACTTTTTTGATACCTTTGCTATTTCATCTAAAGGGGCTATGTCTCCATCCATTGAAAATACTCCGTCTGTTATAACTAATTTTCTTCTTGCTCCTTCTTCGTCTGCTTTTTTCAAAGCCTCTTCCAAAGAAGCTACATCTTTATGTTTCCACACATACTTCTTTGATTTTGTTAGTCTAACTCCATCTATTATGCTTGCATGATTGAGTTCATCGGAAAGAATCGCATCTTCTTTACCCATTATAGCTGGAATTACAGCTTGATTTGCATTAAATCCACTTTGAACTACCAAAGTGTCTTCAGCACCTTTAAATTCTGCTAATTCTTTTTCTAATTTATTATGAATTTCTAAAGTCCCAGCAATTGATCTAACTGCCCCAGGGCCAACTCCCCATTTTTCTATAGCTTCAATTGCTCCTTTTTTAAGTTTTTCATTGTTTGCAAAATCAAGATAATTGTTAGAACACATGTTGAGTACTTTTTTCCCATCTACATTGAGCCATGCTCCTTGAGCGGTTTCCAATGTTCTAATAGTAACCAGCAAACCATTTTCTTCTAATTCTTCCATTTCATTTTTTAAGTCTTCATAAAAATTCATTAAAAAAACCCCCTTAATCAGCTATTTTAAGAATTATTTTTCCACTTTTCCCCGACATCATCAGTTCAAAAGCCTTTTTGTAATCTTTTAAATCTAATTCATGTGTTACTACTTTTTCAAGATCTATCTTTTTGTATTTTAACAACTGAGAAGCAATATGCCAAGTTTCAAACATTTTTCTTCCAGTTATAGTTTGTATAGTGATATTTTTAAATACAGCTGTGTTCATTACAAAAGGAATTTCGTTGTCATTATAAACTCCTAAAATTGAAGCAAAACCTCCGTTTGTTAAAGCTATTATTCCATCATTTAAAGCTTTTACACTACCAGACATTTCTAATAGAACATCTATCCCATGTCCATCAGTAAACTTTGCTATCTCTGCGTGAAGGTCTGTTTCTGCAGGGTTAATTACCAAATCAGCTCCCATATCTTTTGCCATTTTTATTCTATAATCTGATATTTCACTGACTATTACAGCAGCGGCTCCTGATATTTTTGCAATTTCAATTGCCATAGCACCTATTGGACCTGCTCCTGTGATTAAAACTATTTTACCCCTTAAATCAGTAGCTGTTGCGGTGTGAATTGCATTTCCTAATGGCTCCATAACTGACGCGTATTTTAAAGGTATTGATTCATCTATTTTCCACAAAACAATTTCTGGAACTACAGTATATTCAGCAAAGACTCCATCTCTATCTACTCCTAAAATTTCCATATCTTTACATACGTGCATTTTACCCGTTTTACACTGATAACATACTTTACAAGGAATATGAGTTTCGCCTGAAACTATATCACCTTTTTTCAAGTTTTTTACTTCTGGCCCTACTTCTACAACTTCACCAACAAATTCATGTCCACCTATTTGTGGAGTTTTTATTCTGTCTTCAGCCCACTTATTCCATTCATATATATGAACATCAGTACCACAAACTGAAGCTCTTAAAACTCTTATTTTTACGTCGTCAGAGTTTATAATTTTTGGTTCTTCAACATTTGTTAGTTCAAATCCTTCACCAGGTTCAGTTTTTATAAGAGCTTTCATATTTTCACTCCTCTATATATAATTTAATTTATATTACTTACTATTATAGTTTAGAACATTATGAAAAATTTTTCAATGTCTTAGAAAGTTGAATTTTATTAATAATTCAAGATAATCGCCTGTTATTAAAAAAAATCACCATAATTTACACTATTAAAAAAGAGGATGGATTTAACCACCCTCTTAAGCAATATCAATATCTACTTTTTCATTTTCAATTTTTTCTTTTATATTGTCTATCTTGGCTTTCAACTTGTTGTTACCAATTAATAAAGATTGATCTATCTTTTTTATGGAATGACTTATAGTTGAATGATTTCTTTTAAGCATTTTTGCAATATTTTTCACTGGCATTTTTAAATATATTTTTAGTAAATAAGCTAATACTTGCCTTGATTGAGATACACTCTTTTTTCTTGAATTTGAATAAAGTTCATCTCTTGTGATTTCAAATTCATCTAACACAGAATTAATCAAAGAATTTATCTTAATGGTTTCATATGCTTCTTTTGAGTTGTATTTAACTTTGGAATTGTTCATCCTCATTATAGATTCAACTATTTTTTTTGCAGAATAAACTGTTGCTGGTTCACCTGTAATTTTTGTATGAAGCATTAAATTCATAATTGCTCCGCGAAGTCTTCTCAGGTTTCTGTTAACATTTTCTGCTAAATAGTGAGCCACATCATCTGATAAATTCAAAGAAATCATATTTGCCATCTTCTTGGCTATTAAATATCTTGTGTCTTCATCTGGAGTTCCAACATTAACAATTAATCCCATCTCAAACCTTGAAATCAGTCTGGGGTGAAACGTAGCCAATTCATCGGGAGTTCTGTCTGAACAAACTATAACTTGCTTTCCAGCGTTGAATAAAGAATTAAATGTATGAAATAATTCATTTTGAACATTATTTTTCCCGATTAAGAACTGAACATCATCTATAAGTAATATGTCTACAGTTTTTCTAAACCGTTCTCTAAAGTTATCCATGTTCTGGGCCCTAATGGAATCCATCATCTCATTCATAAAATCTTCTGCTGTTAAGTACTTTACCCTTAAATCCGTGCTATGTTCTAAAATATGATTGGCAATAGCATGCATTAAATGGGTCTTACCTAAACCTACATCCCCATAGATGAATAAAGGATTGAATTTGCCTGGATTCTTAGCTACTTCCATAGATGAATAATATGCCATTCTATTAGATTCACCTATAACAAAAGAACCGAATGTAAATTCTGAATTGAATTCAGATAACTTCAAAGGTCTATTTTTTATTAAAGGACCTGATGTTCGATTTTTCGCTTGATCTATAGTCTTTATTTTGTATGAAATCTTTACTTCTCGCCCCAGGATATTTGTTATTGTGTCTTTTATGACAGTATTATACTTTTTTTCAACTGTGTCTTTTATGAAATGATTACTTAATCCTATTACTACTTCTTTTTCATTCATATGAACGATCTCTGAAGTTGACAACCAATTGTTCCATGTTTCTCTGGAAATATTCATTTTTAACTTTTCAAGAAGATCATCCTTGAACATCTAATCCACCCCTTCAAAATGTAGCCAATATATAGCTTATCATATTGAGGGTAGTTAATCAAGAAAATTTTAGATTAATTCTTTATAACCATTATTGTTAAAGGAATACAAAGGTTTTATGTTTCAAGAATGCTTCCAATGTATCAATTAGAAGATTTTGTTTAGTATGTTGTGTAAATATTTTTTTATTAAATATTATCTGTATACTATTTTTAAATCAATTAATTTTATATATATTCATTTCTTTGTAATTATATAGTAACGTTTATATGGGTACTCACCGATTTCCATCTTTTAATACGAAATTTTCTAAAACCCTTTATTAGAGCATATTATAATTTAATATTATATGTCATTGAAAATATTATTGTGAAGTCTTAAAAAATACTATATATAGTATTACATATTATTAAATATTCTTAAAAAAAACTCAAAATCCAACTATAGTTAGATTTTGAGTTTTAACATTAATTTTCAAACTGCAATTTGTATAAATCATAGTAAACACCTTTTTTATCCATAAGTTCATTATGTGAGCCTTCTTCAACAACTAAGCCTTTATGTACAACTAATATTTTGTTGGAACTTTTGACAGTTGACAATCTGTGAGCAATAGATATAATAGTTGTCGTGTCAGCAATTTTGTCTAATGCCTTTTGAATTAGGTCCTCTGTTTGAACATCTATACTTGCAGTAGCCTCATCTAATATTATTATTTTTGCATTGAATAGAACAGCTCTCGCCAAGGCAATTAATTGTCTTTCGCCAGAGGACAAAGTCCCTCCTCTTTCAAGAATTTCTGTATTATATCCTTCTGGAAGTTTTTCAATGATGTCATGTGCAAATACTTTTTTAGAAGCTTTAATAACTTCTTCTTCAGAAATGTCTTCATTAAACAACCT
>JAALLR010000099.1_pt1 | contig 31783 bp, 34 predicted proteins | sample 7245931 | NCBI WGS metagenome assembly JAALLR01 (sample SAMN13049201, study PRJNA578106) | oil field metagenome | isolation source: filtered produced water from oil reservoir B9 | place: USA:offshore Texas | collected 2016 | reverse complement strand
GAGCCATCTTTTCTCCCTCCTGATGATTAAGATTAAGCTACTTCTTATCTACCAGAGGGAGGGGTGGCTCTCCTGCTTCAAGCCATCAATTTTACACCATCATAATGGACACTACTCTTGAGGAAGCCGAATTCCTTTGGAGCGGCCAATAAAAAAATCTTAATAATTTGTAAATACATACATATTTTTAATCGCCGGTTCTTGTTATCATCGAAAATAGAGGATCAAGAAACGCTCGAGGGGTCAAACGGTGGGAGGAGTTAAAGGAGGAAGAGGGGAGTTTCCTTTCGATGATAACGAAAACGACAAGGGCATCGCTGATCGACTCGGTGCTTCAAGAGCAGAGCCTTTGCAAAGTAATCGCTTATCTCCAATCCGTAACCGGCAGGTCGGTAATTATCACAGACCGTTTGGGAAAAGTTTACGCCAACAGCCCGGACGTAAAAATTGAATCACCGGACGATCTCTATCTGCAGATCCCCTTCCAAAGCCGCAAGCGCTTCTACTACCAGGCAGCCGATAATACGCTGTATTACTATACCGGGTTTACAGATAAGGACGCCTGCATTTTGCTCGTCGGCGCCGAGGAAGATAGGATCAAAGACTGGCAAAAACACCTGGAGAAGGTCTCACTGGCGGTAAAAACGTACATCCTCCTGGTTAAAGAAACCGAAAAGGCCAAGCATCAATTTACCTCAAAACTGATAGAAGATATATTAATTCGCAACGTCTGCAACATAAAAGATCTCATCAAACAATACAACTTTTATTCTTTTGATTTAAATAAGTTATATTACGTCGCCATAATGGAGCCGGAACCGATCCCCGAAAACAAACTCAAGGTCTTACACGCCCACACCCAGGATTGGCTCAAGCACAACAATCTGGACATCATCTGCTCCATATGGAATAAGAGATTTATCGTTTTTGTCTGTCCAACCCATTTCGACCAGCAAACCCTGGAAGCGGATCTGGGATGGGAGAAGCATCTCAGCAATATCAGAAGGCACCAAAAGGACATTTTGAACTTTTTTAACATCTCAACATCTTTTGGAATCGGCCGCAAATACCCGCTTCACGAACTGCACAGAAGCTATCAGGAGGCGATGACTGCGCTGAACATTTCAAAGCTGACGGGCAAAAAGCACTTCGTGGCGCATTTTCTGGATTTGGGATTGTTTTCCCTCATTAACTTTCAGGACATCAAGCTCTTGAAGCGCTTCTGCTTCAACCTCTTCGGAGAGCTGCTGCAGCACGACAGGGCCAACAAATGGGAACTCTTGTCGGCGCTGAGAGCCCTGTTCAATACGAACTTTAATGTCAATGAAGCGGCGCAGGAGGTTTACGTTCACCCCAACACGCTGCGCTATCGCATCAAGAAGATCGAGGAGCTTACCGGCATGAAGCTGGAAAGAATGGAAGAAAAAATCAACCTCTTTGTCGCCGTAAATTTATATGAACTCTTGAGGGTAAACGGCCTTTTAGACAATGCTTCCGATGATGACAGTTCAGCCGCCCCTGCACCTGCCGAAGCCGAAGAACTTCACCCCTTTACCGGCTGACCCCCCGCAGCCTGATCGAGTACCTTTTTATCTCCTCATCGGCCCCTTTGGCATAGATGGCGATCTCCTTCTTCAAGGCGTAAAGGGGGAGTTTTGCCATCATACCAGCATTCTTGCGCTGCAAGGGTTTCAGAGATCAGGTGCGGTATCTATGTTGTACAAAACAAAACCGTACTGAGAAAAGTGTTGGTCGAAAGCCAGGGCTGTTCTGATGCCCAACCTTTCCATGACGGCGAAGGTGGTGGCATCGGTATAAGAAAAAGCCTTGTCGACGTAGGTGAAGATAATCTCTTTGGCGCGTTGCTCATCCTTTTCCGTTACCCGTTCGACCGGCCAGCATAATCCCCTTAACCAGGAGCGGGCTATTTCCGGCCCTAACCGGCTGGAGAGCAGGGCATGGCATTCCGCTACAATGAAGTTAGTCAGCATCACCATCAGCTGCTTTCGGCTTATCTCCCGGAGAAGAGATACTGCTTTTTGGTGCAGGTTGTCGAATCTGTCTAGGAGTGCGTAGATTGCGCTGGTATCCACCATTATTTTTTCCACCGCCTGATTTCTCCTTCGGCGAGGTAGCGGTCATGGTGTTCGGAGACATCCGCCTCCCCGCTTTCTCCTGCTCCAATAAGCCGCCAGATGGGGTCTTCAGCGCTGAGGGGGCGGACGGGCTCAATCTTTCTCAGACGGATTTCGTTATTTTCGAGATATACCTGCAGGTAGTCTCCCTCCCGGATATTCAGCTTTTTTCTTATAGATATGGGTATGGTCAACTGCCCTTTTGCAGTTACCCGCATTACCTCATATTCCATGAGGCAACACCACCTTCATGTAAGATATTCTTACTGAAAGTATACCAGGTGGGATTTTAGCGATCAACTAGGTGATGTCTTCCCGTCAATTTAAAAAAGAAGCCGGGGGAAGCAGTATGTTTTTTCTTGCCATGTTGCTTTGAGGCTGGTAGAATGGCATCTGAAGTCATTCAAAATTGAATCGGGGTGCAGTCATGAAGATCTTTGAGGTGGAAAGGAACGACATCTGCCCCTGTGGCAGCGGGCGAAAGTTTAAAAAGTGCACCCCATAGTACAAGCAGCACTACCAGAAGTCAACAACAGGATAATGGCGACGGTATAAGCACCGGGTTGCTGCTGGCGGTACCGGCCATCATGTAATTAAGATTCATAAAGACTCCTTATCGGCAGGGCAAAGGTGGTTACAACATCCAGGATCAGGGAGCCGCTTCATCGCTTGAAAGGCAGGAAACACTGCCCACTTCTCGTGGGCACCTGGCATCAGAGAACATGAAACCGCTTACCATAGCCACTATTGAAACCGATTCCGGTTTTATCCACCAGGTTCCGGAGAACCAGTGGACAGAAAACGTCCGCCGGTTTTTGCATCTGGCCGGGTTCAGTGAAGATATTTACTCTGGTACAAACTATAGGAGATCTCCCTATGCCAAATAGCTCTTATTAGCTGCCTTTTTTAGCCATCATAAATTATTAGGTGATTTTGCGAAATGTGGGTACCTGGACATGCTGGATGATACCCGGATCCTCTACAACAGAGACGGCTTTTTCCAAAGCTATCCAGACGACCTGACGGAAAGGCCGAACAGCCCCGGCGCCAAGAAGGTACGGGGCGGCGGCGCCTGGTAGCGGGGGCACAGTTTACACCTTAAAGCCACAACAAATTACACAGGCACGACCACCGGAACACCACCCAGCTGCTCAACCCTTACCGGGATCCCGTAAACACCGGCGATGTTCTCCGGCGTGATGACCTCCCTCCCGCCGCAGGCGTAGATCTCCCCGTTCTTCAAGAGCAGGAACCTGTCCGCAAAGCGCAGGGCGAGGTTGATGTCGTGCATGACGACGACCACTGCTATCTGGCGCTCGCGGGCAACATCCTTCACTATTCGCAAGACCTCATACTGATTCTTAAGGTCGAGGTTGCTGGTCGGTTCGTCAAGCAAGAGCAGCCGCGGTTCCTGCGCCAGAGCCCTGGCGATGATCACCTTCTGCAGCTCACCGCCGCTCAACTCGTCGAGGTAGCGCAGGGAAAACTCTTCCAGCCCGAGGGCGGCCAGAACCTCCCTGACGATGGCCATGTCTTTCTCCGTGGCATCCCACCTGATGTGCGGGCGCCTCCCCAAGAGGACGGCATCGAAGACCGTGACCCTGGAGCCTTCATGCCTCTGGGCGACATACCCCACCCGGCGCGCCACCTCCAGACGGCTGAGATCCGAAAGCTTAACGCCATCGATCAGGATCGACCCCGTCCGTGGCCTGATGATCCTGTTCAGGCACCTGAGCAGGGTGGACTTGCCTGCACCGTTGTTCCCCAGGATGGAAAAGAGTTCTCCTCTTTCGACCTCAAACCTGACATCCTTCAAAACAGGGTGGCTGTTGTAGCTGAACTCCACACCCTCTACCGAGAGGATCATCTTCTGTTATACCCCCTTGCCAGAAGATAGAGAAAAAGGGGCGCCCCCATAAAGGAGGTGATCGCCCCAACAGGCAAGACAACCGGGGCGATCAGCGTTCTGGCCAGTGTGTCTGATGCCAGCAGCAAAAACCCTCCCATTGCGGCAGATGCCGGGATCAGGAAGCGGTGGTCGCCGCCCAAGAAGCGGCGCATGATGTGCGGGCCGAGCAGGCCAACGAAGGCGATCACCCCCAGAAAGGAGACGAGCACCGCTGTGATCAGAGAGGCAACAAACATCCCGACCAGCCTGACCCTTTCGACATTCACGCCGAGCCCTTTGGCGGTCTCCTCACCACCGTCGATAGCGTTGTAGTTCCAGCGGTTGTACAAAAAGTAAACAAAGGATGCCCCGACAACCGCCGCCATTATTCCCAGATCCCGCCACGATGCCCGGCTGATGTCCCCAAATGTCCAGAAGACGATCGAAGCGACCTGGACATCACTGGCAAAATACTGGATAACCGTTGTGGCTGCTGTAAAAAGGGAGCTCAAGGCAACACCTGCCAGCACCATCGCCTCTGGCGTGACACCCCGGATCTGGGCCAGGAAGAGCACCACAACCGTCGTCAGCATCGCACCCACAAAAGCTGAAACAGTGACCAGATACGGGTTGTTGATGATCACCGCATCAGCGCTTGTACTCTGAATGCTCCCGGCTCCCATGGCGATGATCGCCAGAGCAGCGCCAAAGGCTGCCCCCTGCGAAACCCCCAGTGTGGAGGGAGAAGCAAGGGGGTTTCGCAGGAGGTTTTGCATCACACAGCCGGCAACGGAAAGCCCCACTCCGGCGGCTACCGCCGCCAGCACCCGCGGCAGCCGGATGTTCCAGACGATGATCTGCAGGCGGCTGTCCCCCATCCCCAGCAAGGTCGACAACACCTCAAGCGGGGTAAGGCCAGCCGACCCGGCGTTGATGGCGTATACTGCCAAAAGAAGCGTGAACAGCAAAACCAGACAGATGATCAGTGCCTTTCTCCCGGTATACCTCAGGTAGCTTTCAGGTATGCTTTCCGCCACTGCCGTTTCTCGCAACTCTTCCACCTCAGTCATCAAAGCTTAGCCAGATCTAGCTTGATAAAGCCGCCGTAGTCTTTCGCCATCTGCTGGTAGAGCGGCTTCCCCAAGATGGCTGTAGTCTCAACATCGTTCCTAGCCCCAGATTCGACTCATCGGCATCGACCACCAATACCTTTCCTTCCTCTCCCAAGCACTGTGCCAGCAGGGCAACGAGTGTGCTCTTGCCGCTGCCGCCCCGGCCACAAACCAACAGCTTAGGCATCATACCAGCCTCCTTTTACTCTTTGGAAATTGCGCACGATGGCCCTTTTCCCGGCTTTTCAAACCAGCCGATCCTTGCCCCCGGGACAGCGTCCACCTCCGAAGAATAGGGTTTGATGTCGAGAAGTGGACTCCCGTCGACGGCGTCAAGCCCGCACACCAACAGCCGGTTCCCCTTTACCTCCAGCAGTTCCGCAACGCAAAAGGCGATCGGGTTGGGCCGCGCCGGAGACCTGCAGGCAAAAACGCCACGCAGCTCCGGCCCGAAAGGCGTCTTCGTCTGGAGAGTGTCGCGGCTGCTAAGGTGACACCAGTAGAGGACGATGAGGTGGCTGGCCTTCTCTACATCCTTCAGCCCTTCCGCAAACTCCGGGAAGACCTCCAGCTCTGCCGTACCCCCAGCCAGCCGCCCCTGCCGGGGAGCGTCCTTAAGTGTGCGATAGGGGCTGTGGATCATTCCAACAGGCATCAGGTTCAAACTCCCACATCCCTTCGTAACAGTCAGTTCCCGCAGAAAAACAAACAAACCATGAAAGCCCTGCCTTTTCCAAAAGGCACCAGACCTTCATGGTCTGCTTCTGCGAGCGATCGTTTGGAGAAAGACGTTTCTTTAACCTTCCACCTTATTCAAAGGTGGAAGCCGGGAACTGCTTCTTTGCATCCCTTCCCGATGGCTTCAGCCATCACCTTCCTCGAACAGGGATTTTTCTTCGACACATACCCGAAAAATTCCTTCTTAAAAAAATCCTTTTTGTTATTGCACCCACCTGACCTTCTGTTTCAGATCAGGATCGACTCTGGGGGGAATTTCCTCATCTTCTCTCCTCGCCCCTGAAATTGCCCTACCTGTGGTGGAAATGCCCATGGCCGTGCTCGTGGCCGCTGCAGCCACAAACCGAACCATCAGCTACCAGCGTGCCGTTCAGGTAGTCTTCGGCCACCATTCTGGCATCCCCGGAGGCTCCGCTCACAACCTTGAGACCAGCTCCCCGAAGGGCGCTGACCATCCCATAGCCGATGCCGCCGGCAATGACCACATCGACCCCTTCGGCCTTCAGGGTCCCAGCCAGCCCCTCGTGGTTGTGGCAGAAAGACCGACCGTCGATCACCTTCTGGCCTTTTATCTCCTTGCCGTCTGTTTCAAAGATCACAAACTCTCTGCTCTTTTTCTGGTTATCTCCAGTTCACAAAAATCCTGTTAAATCATGGCTTCCCGGCACAGGTATCTTTCATCCAGTTCTTTAATTTCATTCAGTTATTCCTGGTTTGTGATCAGATTGTGATCACTTAAGCGTATCTCAGTCTTCCTTTCGGCTTGGGAATGGGACGACCCAATTCGGTGGCCGTTTCGATCCACTCCTCTATCACCTTTTCAACATTGGCCAGAACCTCCTGATAACTGGCGCCATCAGCGGCGCATCCCGGCAACTCCGGAACCTCGGCGATAAAGGCTCCGTCCTCTTCGCTCCAGTAAATGATGATCTCGTACTTATACATTATTTATACCACCCCCCATCCGGTATTTGAGGATAACGGCTCTTACTTGCTTAACTTGATAAGCTTTTGCAAGTGTTCCCTTGGGCTGCAAATTAAGAATCTCTTCGATACCGTCCTGGTAGAAAATGTGGTGATCGCCCTTTACACGTTCCTTAAATCCCAGCGCAAGAAGAAGATTGCAAAGTTCTACAAAAGGTATGTTTGCATCTGACTGACCACTCATTATACGTATTAACAGCTTTTTATACTTTGCCATCCGGATTTATGCCTCTTTCCGGTTTAGTAGTCATTATAACTGCCGCATAAGCTGGTTTCTCCTTTCTGTTAATATTATACCCTAAACCCATGATTGAATCGAATAAACAAGCTTTTTTTACCGCTACCGCCCTGCGGCGTCCCTTCTGCCGTTTCCATGACCACTCCGTTTACCATGACGCCTGCTTGGAGATAGCGGCGAATGAGTGTGAGTACCCTCTTATCCGTCACTCTCCGGGCCACCCGGGCCATGAGGATGTCGTGGTTGACCCGGTCAAAGAATTTCTCGATGTCCAGGTCGACTGCCCACTCGTATCCCTCTTCTACCTGAGTGATCCCCAGTTTTTAACAGGAGCAAAAAGAAGAAAATAAGAGAAAAAAGCAGGAAAATAAGGATCCCCCCGCGAAATTAGCTGTAAACAGCATTTCCAGCTAAGGGGGGATCCGCTAATATGAACTTGTGCAGTTTTGTTAAATTCTTTATAACATGGCTCCAAGGATTTCTCAAGACCCAAATTAAAACACTGGCCGTTTTAGTCTTTGCCCTATCATGTCTTCTGGCCACGATCGAGGCATTGCCCGTTTCCAGGGTTTCTTTCACGATCTGCATTTTCATCTCTGGTGAATATTGTTTTCTGTTCAACTAAATCATGCCCCCTTACTTATACTTAACTGTAACAGATTGTGGTCTAACTGTCCAATCTCGTTAGGGGGCTAAATAGTGGATTCAACGCCATAAGGCGGATTGTCCGAGATGTTCTGACGTTGAGAAAGAAGTGGCAAACGGCCCCTACCGCCGGGTGCCTAGGCAACGACACTTCAACTCTTTCCCCAATTACACAAGGTAAGAACTCCTCCTTACATCGGGAAAGCCTCCGGCTGGCCGAGGCGGGCGTGGACCTGCTGGTCTCAAGGACCTGCTCGTCCATGCTAACGTGGCCACCACACAGTTCTACGCCCACGTGGCACAGCGGAGGCTGCGCGAGGAGATTGAACAATTGTCCTGAATTCAAAACACTCATCAAGCACCAGGTTGGCCGGATCACCGTTCCAAAAGCAACAATGTAGCAGTCATCCCGATGTCATCCATGTACAGACTTATCCCTTTCTAGCATTGATACAATTTCTTGAGTCATCTCGCGGAGTACCTCCAAGAATTCACCCGTTTCCCCCTCCTGGGGTTTAATTTCCGGCTCCGGTATGGCTTCAAACCAGCTATGAAAGAGCTTCTCCATGAACTCCTTGGCAAAATGCTCAGTCACGATTCGATCATCGTAATCCGAAACTGACAGAAGCTTTTTCCCATCCCTAAAGATTACAAAATCCCAAAGTCGTATGTCCTCGCTATCTATGATTCGCGAAAACAATGCTCTTGCTTCGGGGGTCATCTCGCCTTTTACAGCGATGGCTCCTTTCATCCCGCTCCACGATTCTACTGAAATCTTCGGCAGTTGGAGGAATTCATCTTTCCCCTCACTCAGGGCAGGGTCGTCGGGAAAGCGAGCTTCAAAATGAGAACCCGAGAGCACACCATACTTAAGAACAGACTTCCATATGCCGCCGATGCTCTTGATCCCGCTGGTGTTCTTATTCCTGTCTCCAATGTAAAAATACTCTCGATCTCCAGACATCGTCATCACTCCCCATTGAATAGAGTCAAGGAATCAGAGAGGGGAGAAACACTTGTTTTTTGCACACTGAATGGGATGATCGGTATGGGGTCGCCAGGAACGATCAGATCAATGATTACGAGAGTCAATACTCCTATAATAGCTGTCGTTGCAATCCAATCTGCGTTGGACAGAAGAGTCTTGAGGGAAGATTTAATAGCCGAAGCGGCTTGCTGAGCAAGCGTCATAGGATCATTTGAGCAAGCATCAAGAATGGTTTTCCCACTGACTGAGTCCCAAACATAGACGCACCACGAATTGCCCCTGTTCGACGTGGATACATGATAATTGGCTACAGGGATGGTGTACCGTCCCCTGCTGTCTTTCCTATCAACGTATATATTAAAGTGGTCTGTATTTCCTACCTTAGGTCCAGCATAGCCGTAGTGAACGTTTGAGACTTTGAACTGTAAGTTACCCACGGTAACGGGACCCCAGGCAAGACCCGCACTTGGTGATGCCATGGCTTGAGAAATACCTAGGAATGATTGAACGACCAACAAGCTGACCATCACCGCCGCGGCAACGACCCGCCTGTACCAATATTGCACCATTAAGCTTACCTCCTCATTCTAGAATTTTGTATATTTATGTCGAACTGGAAACTAGTCAGGGAGCCAGCGCCCAGAGGCGGATTGTCCGAGATGTGCTGATGTAGGAAAGCAGTGGCAAACGGTCCCAACCGCCGGGAGCCCCGGCAACGGCACTGCCACTCTTTCCTCGACCACTCCGCCGGATCTCGCCGCCAGACCGAGAAGGAGAAACAGAACCAGGCCGGGAATGACCGGTTTCATCACGCGGCGTTGCAAAAGGCGGTGGATAACGTCCTTCGAGCATCACCACCTCTCCCTGGGAGTACCCTTATACTCGGCAACCGTTCCCGGGCCTACGGCCCCGAGCCGATGCACAAAATCCGCCACGCTGCGGAAATCGGCGGGTCGAGCGGGGCCAGCATGACGAAATAGATGTTGCGCCCCGTAGACTGTTAACCCGAGCCCGTACCGCGCCCGGAGCCGGCGGCAACGGCTTCCCGCGCATCCAGGAACCGGCCTGCCAGCATAGGCGGGACAGCCATGGCGCTGGCGCTCCCCGCCACCAGGAGCGCCAGCCCCGCCGTCCGCAAAACGGCGCGGCCACCCGCCCACGACCCCACCGCCGCCATCCGCACGCCCGCAGCGAGCACCGCCGCATACCCCGCTTCCAGGAGCAGGCTGAGGCTGTAAGCTTGCGGCTGCTATTCTGTTCCACTCCCTTGTTTGCGTTTCCCACGCTTGTCTGGAGCTATTCCAAGATAAGGCGAGTCAGTTGTGGAAGCAGTCCATCTGCTTGGTAGGCTTGCATTATCGCCTCCAGCATATGGGCATACTGTGGGAAACGCCGTGTAAACTCTTGAACAAACTTTTCGCGCCCGTTCTCCTCGTCGGGTAGGTGGTTGATGACCCATTCCTCGAAGAAATGTTGCATTTCTTCGATGTCTTTGCCCCGGAAACCAGAGATCAAAGCCAACAGCGAAAACGAGCGAAAGTTGGGATCAACCAGTTCAGCGACTCTGGCAATGGCATCCACGAGGAGCCGCTGGCGAATTTCCGTCTCTCGAATCCGCTCCTCAAGCTTCTGAATGCGCTCCTCCAAGCCCTGATGTTTGTCCAAGATGCTACCCGCCTCTCAGAGGAGAACCCACTCCATCCTTTTGTTCTCCGATATGCTTCCAGTTTCGACTTTCTTTACTGAATATAACACTTCCTTCCAATAAAACGCAACGGGTATTTTTTGTAGATTTATCTCGAAGTGGAAACCAGTCAGGAAGCCAGCGCCCAGAGGCGAATTTTCCGATTGGCTTTACGCGGCTGGGTAAAGACCAAGCGGACAAATTAACGGGCAGTCAGTTCCAACGCACGTTTGTGCTGGTGCTTAGTCACTTCTATGTACTTAGCCTAGTATAAACCTTATACTCTTCATTGTGTACCCGCAATGAGTTAGCTGGTTCTACAAGGTAATAACGGAGGTAACGGTTGCCGGTCATTGTCAGTCGTTTTTCTTTAACAGCAAAATTACCTGAATGGCAGTGCGACCAAGTCAAGCCGGCGTACTGGGCTAAGGTAGTTCCCCCCAACTTCAATCTAGGATATAGCTGTCAACCTCAAGTGGAATCATTGGAATCTGCCTGTGGCATTGTCGGCAGTACGACCCAGGCATCAAAGCCGGCTGCCCTAAGCCTTTCGGCTAAAGCTTCTGCCTTCTCTTTTTTAACAAAGGCCCCTACCTGGACGCGCCAGAGGCCGGAGGTCTGTAGAACTGGCACCGGCGGGACGCCTCCTTTGGAAAAGAATGTGACAAAGTGCCCGGGCATCTGGAGAAACGGAGCAAGAACAGCTGGACGATCCTCATCGACACCGGCCGCGACCCTGCCACCGGCAAGCGCAAGAGGCTCTACCGCGCCTTCCAGGGAACAAAAATAGAGTCCGAAAAGGAAATGGCCCGCATCATCGCCGAAATTGAGAAAAGCACCTACATCGAGAAGATTATTTGGACGGCAAAAGGCCCTCCGGTTGAGCTGGAAGCAAAAAAGAAAAGCACCGCTATCTCTTGCGGTGCCTTGATTTTCAATGGTGAGCCATCGGGGACTCGAACCCCGGACACCCTGATTAAAAGTTCGGGAAAGCATGTTTCTTCTGGTTTTTCTGGTTATCTCCAGTTCACAAAAATCTTGTTAAATCATGGCTTACCGGCACAGGTATCTTTCATCCAGTTCTTTAATTTCATTCAGTCATTCCTGGTTTGTGATCAGATTGTGATCACTTTAGTTTCTTTAAAGCAAATCAATCAATTCCTCAATCGATATTCCTGCCTGTTTAAGGATTGACTTTAAAGTCTTTAAATCGAGAATCTCATCCGGATGAACGGGGACTGTTACAAGACTGCCGCCGGAACGCCGTAATAATAATGGCTACCACGGATATGGGTTACTCTGAAACCCGCTCGTTTAAGGGCTCTCACCACGTCTTTGCCGCTGACCCGTGGCAGCCTGGTCATACCCCGTAAGCCACCTCGACCTCGGCAACATCTATATCACTCTCGGGCATAGGCAATCCTTCGATCTCCAGTGCCTCCAGGTATCCCTGGATGGCTTCCCGAATTCTTTCTAAGGCTTCACTTTTATTTTTACCTTGAGTAACGCAACCAGGCAGAGCAGGAACAGTAACAGTATAGCCGTTACTGTCCTTTTTTTCTAAAATAACCTTAAACCTTTGCTGCATGGCCTTGTTTCCTCCTTTCTGTTAATTATTATATTCTAACCCTTGATTGAATTGAATCAACAGGCTTGTCGACCGCTGACACAAAAAGAACGGTTTTTTGTTATTTGTTTCGGACGGCGGCTGCCGCGCAACGGTGGCCGTAGCAAATAACAGCCGGGCACGCTCCCCGTCCGTGCTCTAAAAATACAAGCACCGCAGCCACTTTGCGGTGCTTTCATCCCTCTGGTGAGCCATGGAGGATTCGAACCTCCGACACCCTGATTAAAAGTCAGGTGCTCTACCAACTGAGCTAATGGCCCTCTCTTTGTCAGTTGCTATGTTACAATAGAAAGGCGCTTCTGTCAACACTCTTTCGAAGCGGCTCGCTGCCGGCGGAGCCGTCCTGAAGACCCGCCGCAGCGGAGAAGCCCTCCAGGGTCGGCAATTCCGAAAGGCTGCCACCCCTCCCCTTATTCAGCAAATATTTACCTTAAAGTGAATTATCCGGCAGGCATCCTGCTGCCGCCAAGAGTTGCGACCGGCCTGTTGCGGCCCCGCTTCGTCCGGCATCTTGCACTTTGAGGGGGTCGTTTTAGCAATTGCAGACGGCCGGACACGCCGGGCAATCAAGAGCCGGGGAAGATCTCTTCGACGACGATGGTCTGCTCCCGCTGGGGCCCCACCGAAACCATGGCCACGGGGACATCCACAATTTCGGAGATCCGGTCGAGGTAACGCCGGGCTGCCGGGGGCAGGTCATCCAGCCGTCTCGCTCCTGAGGTGTCCTGCTGCCACCCTTCCATCTCCTCGTAGACGGGCTCGCACTCCCGGAGAACCCGCAGGCTGGCGGGAAATCCCTCGAGCAGCTCCCCACGGTAGCGGTATCCCGTGCACAGCAGAAGCCGCGGCTGCTCATCGAGCACGTCCAGCCTGGTGATAAGGAGGCCGGTGAGGCCGTTGACCCGGGCGGTATAGCGGAGCATCACCAGATCCAGCCAGCCGCAGCGGCGGGGGCGCCCCGTCGTCGTGCCGTACTCTTTCCCTCTGTCCCGGATCTGCCGGCAGGTTTCCCCGTGGAGTTCCGTTGGGAAGGGCCCCTCTCCAACCCTGGTCAGATAGGCCTTGCAGACCCCGTAAACGGCATCGATGGCCGTCGGACCCACACCGCTGCCGGTGCAGGCACCGCCTGCCGTTGGGCTGGAAGAGGTCACATAGGGGTAAGTGCCGTGGTCAAGGTCGAGGAGCGTCCCCTGGGCACCCTCGAAAAGGACGTTCTTCCCCTCTTTCAGGGCGCTGTTCAGCAAAAGGGAGGTATCAGTAATAAGGGGTCGCAGCCTCTCCACAGAGGGGCGGAGCTTTTCCACAACCGCCTGGGGTGGAAACCCATCCATCCCGTAAAGCTTCTTCAGAACACGGTTCTTTTTCTCTACAAGGGCGACAACCTGATCCTCCCATCCCGGCTCCATCAGTTCCCCGGCCCGCAGCCCGATGCGGGCCACCTTGTCGGTGTAAGCAGGGCCGATGCCGCGCCCGGTAGTTCCTATTCTGCCGTTATCCCGGTTTTGCTCCTCCGCTTCATCCAGCCTGATGTGACAGGGAAGCAGGATGTGCGCCCGGTCGCTGACATAAAGGCGGGCGAGAGGCAACCCCCGGCTTTGAAGGCCGTCCATTTCCTCGCACAGCCCTACCGGATCGACGACCAGGCCGTTGCCGATCACGCATACTTTATCCGGGTAAAGGATGCCCGACGGCACCAGGTGGAGGCGGTACTCCTGCCCGTCTTTGACAACAGTATGGCCGGCGTTGCTCCCCCCCTGGTAGCGCACGACGACATCCGCCCTGGACGCCAGATAGTCGGTTACCTTTCCCTTGCCCTCGTCTCCCCACTGCGCTCCGACGATGACAACCCCAGACATTCTTTTTCCTGGTTCAAAAAACATGACTGTTTTTATTTCCAGCCAAGCCGGCCCCCAGACCAGGCTTTCGCCTCCTTTCGGATACTTGATTTGCCCCCGAGGTGCAGGGCGACAGGGGGGCCTCGGCCCGGGAGTCCCACCCGGACGGGAGTGCTGCGCCGGGAGGGCACAATCGGCACGGGTCGCCTAGCGGCGGGGAAGCTCGCGGCTTCCGCACGGATTGTGTTGGCCTCCCGGCGGGGGACAAGCCCGCCTCCCGCGTCCTGTTAGGACGCCTACCGGTTTGTCCGACACCGGCTAAACGGGGTCACCGCAAGGTTAGGGCCAGTTCCCTGAGGTCGTGCCAGACGGAGTAAAACGCCTCCTGCCGCTTCAAAGTGAGACCGTTGTGTAGAGGAATTTCCTCGTCCAGCCGCTCGAGGATAGCCTTAACCCTGCGGGTCATCCCTTCTCCTTCCCTCGGTCTATCAGGGCTGACCTGTTGGGCCAGGCCCCGCTTGATTTGGGCCAGTCTTTGTTTTAGCTCTTCCGTCACCCGTTCCTTGAAGCCCATCGCCCGGCGGCCTATGCTCAGTGCCGCCGCGCAGTGCACGGGAACGGCATTGCGCTCGGCGTACTTCCAGTAACCTATGGTGGACGTGTGCCGGGCTGGCACGAGCTTGAAAGATAACCCCTCTTTGGCCGCCCTCCGGCATACAGCTTCCACCATCTTCGCAAAGGGGAAGTTGGAAGCCATGCGGTTGAACTTCTTGTTTGTTCCCAGCCTGTCTCTGCCGAAGTCCAAATCCTCCAAGGCAATGGGCTTGCCCAAAGAGAGGGCTGTGTCCACCACTGCTTTGGCTAAGACGCCTGCTAGGTAGTCACGCCGGAAGCCGGAAGCGTAGGCCAGTTCGGGTATCCTGATGTAGAGGAAGCCGTTCGGGTAAGGAATGATCTGGAACTCCCCTTCGTACTTCCCTAAGTTGCTCGGGTAGGGAATGCTGAAGCCTTCCGGCCAGGGCTCCGGATAGCCTGAAGCGCTTACGTTGCACAAGGCTACTCCGTCAGGATTGGTGTCCAGGGCAAGACAGCCCCGGCTGAAGTCGGGCTCCGGTATCCCGCCGAGGTCAAACGTCAGATGCACTGTATAGCGGCCTTCCAAGGTGCGTATGAGCTCTGCTGTGTAGGGCAGCTTCATCGCCAGCCATATCCGCACCAGATCTCTGTGTTTTTCGGGCAGCCAGAGCCTGCCCTCCACCCTGGGAGCGCGGCTCATCTTGGGGCGGCCGAGGGCGTCTTCGCCCGTTCTCTCCGAGAGGTGTGAGATGGTCACCGCGAGGCGGAACTCCCCCTCTCTGTAGGTCACCTTAACGTTCGGGTTGCCGCCCTTGGTCTCGTCTCCCCGGGAAAAGATTCGGTTTCTGCGGGCAGCCCGCCACTCTTCGCGTGAAGCCCGGCCCTTGCAGACCCTCTTCCACAGCTTCCTGCCGCCGAAGACGACCTTGGGTATGGTGCCGTTCTCCCGGTGGGCCTCCAGTTCGGCCAGCTTCTTCTCTAAAGACGCTGCCCGGCTGTTCCGCCCCTTGACCGTAAGGCGAAGCTTTTCAATAACTTCTGGAGGGGCACCTTTTTCTTCTGCCTTCGCCGGCTTCTTCATGGCCAGGCCGAGCTTTTTTCTCGCCCGGCCCAGCTTCTTTTCCGTTTCCTCAATCTCCAGCTCCAGAAGCTCCTTCTGGGAGTCCAGCACAGCCTGCGCCTTCAGCCTGGCGTCGTCTACGTACCGGGAGTTGAGGCCGAAGAGCTCCTGGCCTTTCCTCTTGACCTCGTCGCGGGAAGCGCCCTCCAAAAGCCGGCAGAAAGCCCAGCGCATGCAGGCACAGAAGAGGCGCAGCTCGGTCTCGAGGGGGTCTTCCTCCCCGCGGGACCGCCTGAGAGACCGGAAAGCGGGATAGCTCTCCGGGAAGAACTCCCCGCACACCGTCACGCTAAACTTCTCCCTTTTGTGCCTTTTCCGCATCCTCAATCAGCTCCCGAAAACCCTGCCGGACCTTCCTGCCGCCCCTGGCTCCGTACAGCCGGGCCGAAAAAGAAGTCACGATGGTCAAAAGGTCCTGCACCAGTTCCGTGTGGGCGTCCACCGGCTCTCTTTGTGACGTGACTTCTATTTCTACGCCGCAGTGCTTCAAATGCCGCTCCAGATAGGCGTATCCAAACCGCGCCAGCCGGTCGGGGTACTCGATGAGTAGCTTCTTGAACTCGCCCCGCTCGGCCATTTTCAGCACCCGTTCTAGGCCCCTGCGGTTCTGGTTTAAACCCGAAGCCACATCTAAATGCTCTCCCACGATCCGGTAGCCTTTTTCTTGTGCGTAGGCCCGCAGCCTTTCCATCTGCCGCTCCAAATTTCCTGCGTCGGCCTGCTTCTTCGTGGACACCCGGGCGTAGAGGACAACCGCGTCTTGCTCCGCTTTTATCCCCCCCGTCCCTAAAATGCGGTTGATTTCCTCCGCCGGGTACCTCCGCTGGCCGCTGGGAAGCCGTATAGATTTGATCAATCCCTGTTTCTCCCACGCCCGGAGCCTGTTCGGGTGTACGCCTAATCTCTTCGCTGCTTCTCCAATGGATAATAGTTCCATAATTCTATGGTAACAATATAGTCAAGTATAGTCAAGAATAGTTCAGTTTCTTGGAGCTGTTACATTCCTCCCTTAGATAAGCTACAGCTCCCCGGCAACACGCCTGGCGATCGCCCGACCGGCAACGACACCGCTCAGTGAGGCCTGCGACAGACCCCGGGTAATCCCGGCACCATCTCCGGCAACAAAGAGTTTGGGCAGTCCCGTTTCCAAATCTCCACTGACCTTGAGGCGGGAGGAGTAGAATTTGACCTCCACTCCGTAGAGCAGGGTATGGCGGGAGTAGACACCGGGCGCCACCTGGTCCATTGCCTGGAGCATCTCAATGATGGCCAGGAAGTGGCGATAGGGAAGCACCAGGGAGAGATCCCCCGGCGTCGCCTCCTGGAGGGTGGGAACGACCATCCCCTTGGCAAGGCGCTCGGCAGTGGATCGGCGGCCCTGCATGAGGTCGCCCAGCCTCTGGACGATCACCCCACCTCCCAGCATATTGGCCAGGCTGGCGATGTACTTCCCGTAAGCGATCGGCTCTTTAAAGGGCTCTGTGAAAGTCTTGCTGACCAGCAGAGCAAAGTTGGTGTTCTCGGTTTTGTACTCGGCGTGGGTATGCCCGTTAACCGTAATGATCCCGTCGGTGTTCTCCATTACCACTTCTCCGTACGGGTTCATGCAGAAGGTGCGCACCCTGTCCTCGAAGGTGGGGGAGGTGAAGAGGAATTTAGCCTCATAGGTGATATCGGTGAGCGGCTCCAGCACCGCGGCCGGCAGTTCCACCCGCAGTCCGATGTCCACCGGGTTGATGGTCGTCTCCAGCCCCAGGCGCAGGGCCTCCTTGACCAGCCATTCCGCCCCGTGGCGCCCGGGCGCGCAGACCACATAACGGGCGGCTATCTCCTCCCCGTCTTCGGTAACCACACCGGCGGCCGCCCCGTTTTCCACCAGGATGGAGGCTACCGGAGACCTGGTCCTGACGGCGACACCCTTCTCCTTCAGGTAGTCCTGCATCCTCTGGAGAATCTTCTGGGTTCGCCCCGTTCCCATGTGCCTTACCGGAGCAGGAACCAGCCTCAAGCCCGCCAGGGCGGCGCGCTTCTGCAGAAGCTCGATTTCCTCCTGCCTTTCCAGGCCGTAGATCTTCTCCGGGGCACCGAACTCCAGGTAGATGTCGTGGACATACTCAATGCCCTCTTCAAAGGAGCGCCGGTCCAGATACTCCCCCAGCATCCCTCCCACATCTGTGGATAAAGCCAGCTTGCCGTCGCTGAAGGCGCCGGCGCCGCCCCATCCGGAGACGACGGCACAGGAGTTGCAGCCAAAACAAGGGGCTTTTCTCTCCCGGGATGGACAGACCCTTTCCGGGAGATCACGCCCCTTCTCCAGCATCAGGATCTTCATACCGGTATTGCTCCGCACCAGCTCCAGAGCACAGAAAATGCCAGCAGGGCCGGCGCCCACGATGATGCAGTCATACTTCGACAAAAACGCGCATCCCCCTTTTACCGGGCAAAATCGCAAAAGCGTAAAGCCGTTGAAAAAACCTGTTTCAAAGCAATTACATCTTAGCAGAAGGCACCGCGGGTGTCAACGACGGCCATTCACACAATACCCCTCCTCATAGTGAGAAGGGGTAAATAAGGGGGGGCTGTTATCTCTCAAAGACGGAGTTAGAATTCGAACTTCTTCCGGTGGTAGGCACTTTGATTATATAATTGGCCGGGAAATGTGCGGGAGTTGGAGCATTCGACTCCACACTACTTCCCTGGGGTTTACTAACAGGACAAAAAAAATTATAATGTTGTTAAACAACCGGTTAGTTAAGGGATGATTTCTTTGGAAAAGGAAAACAACGGCAATAATGAGACAAGAGAAAGAATTGTTAATGCCTCTATACAGTTATTCTCGGAGAAAGGTTTTGACGCCACCCGTGTCAATGAAATTGCCCGCGCCGCAAACGTAAACAAAGCGCTGATTTATTATTACTTTAAAAACAAAGAGGATATTTTGGATTATTTAGTGCATTCACTTTTCGATAGTGTCACCACAATCACTATGAACTTTATTCAGGTAAGCATTATCAAAATGATCAAAGAGGGGCACTTGGATATCGAGCCTGACCGCCTGCGCTTTGCCAATGAGGAAGCAAGAGAATGCTTTCTGCAAAACGTGCACATCTATTACGAGAGGCTGCTCGATTATGCTCTTGAGAATAAAGCCATCATCCGCATTCTGATGCTCGAGTCGCTGAAAAACGGCAAACACCAAAATGCTCTGTTCAGACTCGTGGATTTGACTAAAAGCAGCAATGACAATTCTATCTTTAGAACCATCTCCGACGCCGACAGCGATTTCAGCTATTCCCACGACATGATCTTGTTCCAGGTATTTTTTTCACTTTTCCCTCTCGTCTGCTTTGCCGCTTATTACGATGACATCAAAGAGATCAGTTTGTTGAACGATCAAGAGCTGCGCAGCGCTTTCCTGCGTTCCTTCGAGATTCTCGTCGCATCACTGGTTTCCAACAAAGAGATCTTGCTCAGAAGCCCTCCAACGGGTGTTTAATTTTAATGGCAAGCCCTGTCGCCCTTTGTTGCAGGTTTTTAACCTACCGGTTAGTTAACAGGTGGCTTCTGCTGTGGCCGTGCACCAATGGGGAAACCCCCTTGTCGTAGATTCCTCTTCAATATTTACAAGGAGGGAGCATGATGAACAAACTTCAAAAAGCTGCGGTTCACCTGCTGGTGCGTTATCTGGTTAACGACTCCCTGAAAAAGCTGCCCAAGGCCTTCAATCTGGCCGAAAAACTGGACAGAGGGCATCTGCACACCCCTCAGATTCGCGCGGTGCGGGATATCCTTCTGGATGAAAACAGCATCTGGCGCCGCTTTGTAGAGAACCTGCTGCGGGAGGTCGACAGGAAGGTTCTGGTAAAGCTCGTAGAAAACTTCTTCATCAACAGCTATCTCGACGGGGCAGCCCGCGCCCGGGCGGTGGAGGCCCGCTACGACTGCAACGTTCCCTGGGCAATCCTGATGGACCCCACCAGCGCCTGCAACCTCTCCTGCACCGGATGCTGGGCCGCCCAGTACGGAAACAAAAGCAGCCTCTCCTACGAAGATTTGGACTCTATCTGCCGTCAGGGGAAGGAAATGGGCATCTACTTCTACATCTTCTCCGGCGGCGAACCCCTGCTGCGCAAGCGGGACATCATCCGCCTCTGCGAAGAGCATCAGGACTGCTATTTTTCCGCCTTCACCAACGGAACCCTGGTAGACGATGAGTTCTGCGAGGAGCTGCTGCGCGTGGGCAACTTCGCCCTGGCGTTTTCCATCGAAGGGGATGAGGAAGCCACAGACATGCGCCGCGGCAAAGGCACCTACAAGAAGGTCATTGAGGCCATGGAACGCATGCGCCGCCACAAGCTTCTCTTCGGCTATTCAACCTGTTATCACCGCTACAACACGGAAAGTGTGGGCTCAGATGAATTCGTCGATGAGATGATTGCGCACGGGTGCCGCTTTTCCTGGAATTTCACCTACATCCCCGTTGGCAAAGACGCCGTTACCGATCTGCTCGCCACCCCCGAACAGCGGGCTTACATGTACCGGCGCGTCCGGGAAATCCGTCAAACCAAGCCCATCTTCATCATGGATTTCTGGAACGACGGCGAGTTTACCAACGGGTGCATCGCCGGGGGGCGCCGCTACCTGCACATCAACTCGGCGGGGGATGTGGAGCCCTGCGCCTTCGTCCACTACTCCAACGTCAACATCCACGAGGTTTCGCTGCTGGAGGCGCTGCGTTCTCCGCTCTTCATGGCCTACCGGAGAAACCAGCCCTTCAACCAGAACCACCTGCGCCCCTGTCCTCTGCTGGACAATCCCGAGGCCTTGATCTCTATGGTCAAGGAATCGGGAGCGCAGTCCACCGATATGAAGGCACCGGAGGATGTGGAGACGCTCTGTGCGAAAACGGCTCCGGCAGCCGAAAAGTGGGCAAGGGTCGCCGACACCCTCTGGGCGGAGCACCTCCAAAAGGGGTACCATGCCGAGCGGAAGCGGGCCTGATGTTTTATAAACTGACGCCCCCCACCCCTTTATTTCTCGTTTTAAAGAGTGTTATAATGCTTTCTGTGGAACTTCCAACAAAACTAATGTAAAGGGATAAAAACGATGGAAAAATTAGTTCTGCCGGCAAACACCGGTGTAGCAGCCATAGGATTGAAAATCGGATTGATCGTGCCCAATGACGACATTGCCTCGATCACTGCCGAGGCTGTCAGGGAGATAGCAGCCGACGGGGACATCGTCTGCGTAACCGAAGCGGTCGTCGCCAGGTCGCAGAACCGCTACGTCAGCTGCACCGAGCTGGCCGAGGACATCCGCCAGAAGCTGAACTTAAAACCGGGCAGCACCGTCGCCATGATCAGCCCGATCGCCAGCCGCAACCGGTTTGCACTGATTTTGAAGGCCATCGCCATGGCAACCAGAGGGGGGAAGGTGATCGTCCAGTTCCCCATTCCCTTCGACGAGGTCGGCAACCAGGTGATCGATGAGGAGTTCGCCTCGACGCGCCTGAAGCTGAAGAAGACCCTGCAGAGCCTGTACGAAGCCAGAGGGAACACCCCCATGCTCAACGTTTTGATCAGGGAGATCATCGCCGCCCTGAAGCTGCAGGAGATCGGCTACCAGATTCTCAGCATCCGCAAGATTACGGGAAAGGGCATCGCCGACCTCACGGTGAGGATGCCGGACGGGAGGATCGCCGTGGCCGAAGTGACCTTTGCCGATCTGCAAAAGGCCGCCCGCAAGGCCACAGGCATCCGGCAGGACGTCCCTGAAGCAGAGTGCGCCCTGGCGATCGCCGTCGCTCTGGAGCACCACAAGCTGAGCATCGTGGATGCCGACGAGTATCTGGAGCAAGGCAAGGTCGAGCCCGAAACTCTGGACTTCTCCGCCCTGCTCCCCAGCTACCATGAACCGGAGGTGATCTTCTCCGGCGAGCTGGGGAACAACAGCTTCACCCACCCGATAACCGAGGTGGATTACCGGAAGCTCTACCTCAGCATGATCGCAGAGGGGGGAGCGAGCGGGGAGATCATCTTCACCAACAACCCCTTCAAGATCTACAATCTGGGCTACATCGACGGCGTTTGCATCGGGGCGGTTCACGAGCGAGAAAAACTGCGGGAGCTGTTCCTTTCCTTTGGGGCGCTGGTTCCGGTAATCACCATCCAGGAGGTAGGCCCCCCACCCTGGGGAGTGATCGGCTCCAACGTCTCCGACTTTGAGGGGGGTATTTTAAAGCTACTGCCGGAAGACCCCAACGGTACTGCGGAGAAGATCAAAGACAAGATCCGGGCCGTGACCGGCAAAGAGGTAGAGGTCCTGATCTTCGGAGACGGCGCCTACAAGGACCCCGACACGGGGATCTACGAACTGGCCGATCCCCATCCGGCCATCGGGGTAAGCAGCGGCCTGAAAGAGGCCGGACTGCGCAAGGGAGCTAAACTGAAACTCGTCGTCGATACCCTGTACAAACAGGGTTACACCAAAGAAGAGATCCTCGAGTACCTGAAGAACAGACAGGGGAAAACGACAAAGGAAGAGCTGGGAACGACTCCCAGAAGCCTCACCAGCATCATCGGCACACTGGCCGACCTGGTCGCCGGCTCAGCCGACGCCGGCACCCCCATCGTCCTGGTCAGGGGCTTTCAATACGAGCGGAAATCCTAGCCTTCCCGGCAGGATCGGGACGCCCGGCGGGGTCTAGGTGTTGGCTGTGTATTTTAAAATGTGGAAACAGAACTCTTCAAAATCATCGAGTCTCTCTTGAATGACGTTATACATCTCTTCCGGCGTTACTTCCGCATAACCGTGCACCAGGCGGTTGCGATATCCGGCCATGCCTTTGATCCTTTCCGCGAATTGCGGGGGGATAATTTTTTCCCTGCCCAGGGTCAAAATGATCGACCGGTAATCAACCGGATGCCCCAGTCCCTGCTTGGCGATAATGTGTCTGCCGGCATCAAACAGGCTTTGCAGTGCCCGGCGCAGGTGATGTTCCGCAATGGCAAAGTTATCGGGATCAGCCAAAAATTGCTCCCTGGACAGAGCCGCCATTCTTTTCAGCCTGGCTATCGAGCGGTTGATAAGGTCGATGCGGTTGCGAATCAAGTCTTTATTAATCAAGCTTTAAATCCTCCCGCCGTTTTTTTTCTATTAACTCTTCTGCCATTTCCCGGTAATACATGTCCAGAACGGGTTTAAAGTCCAGGTAATCTCTTATCGTTATATCCTCAAAATCGGTACGGAAATCTTCATTCGAACAATAAATGACTTTGCCGTTTTTAATAACGGTAAACCTCAGGTAGATGGGAGCCTTTTGTAAAAACAGAAGATCCACTTCCAGCGGCGCTAAAATTTCAGATACCGTATCCTGGATTTCTATTTCCAGATTCAGGTTATGTTTTTCGGGGGAATAGTTATCAAATAGTACTGCCAGGTCGATGTCGCTATCATGATAATAATTTTCCCCGGCGCGCGAACCAAAAAGATAGCAGCACGAAACCCCGTAAGATTCAAAAACCGGCGATAATTTTTGGCATAGCGATCGGATGTCCAAATTCCCACCCCACACTTTGGTTTTGTTTCTCCAGTTCGTACACCCGGAAGTCGCCGGGGCGCCCGCCTTTTACACTTTGCACCGTTTCTACCCTCAGTTTAACACCAGGCGGGTAGTGGCCGGCAAGGATTCTCACAAAACCCCCGGCGCCCGGCGGCTCAATCCTCCTCGGGCTCAATCCCGTAATCCCTCTCCCCACCGAAAGCGGGGGGTTCCTCCCTCTCCAGGTTGACGAACTTGGTGAACTCCTTGAGGAAGGCCAGCTTGACGGTGCCGACCGGGCCGTTGCGCTGCTTGGCGATGATGATGTCGGCAACCCCCTTTTCTTCGGAATCCTCGTTGTAATAATCATCGCGGTAGATGAACATGACCACGTCGGAGTCCTGCTCCAGGCTCCCGCTCTCCCGCAGGTCGGAGAGCAGAGGCCTGCGGTCACCCCCCCGCTGCTCCACGGCGCGGCTGAGCTGGGAGAGGGCCAGCACCGGAACGTCCAGCTCCCGGGCGAGAGACTTGAGCTGCCGGGAGATCTCGGAGATCTCCTGGACGCGGTTCTCCATCCGCCTCCCGGACTGAATGAGCTGCAGGTAGTCGACCACCAACAGGCCGATACCGTGTTCGAGCTTCAGGCGGCGGGCCTTGCTGCGCAGTTCCAGCAGGGTTATGGCCGGGGTGTCGTCGATGAAGATGGGCGCCTCCGCCAGCCTGGTGGCGGCTTTCAGCAGCCGCGGCCAGTCGTCTTCCTGGAGGAACCCGGTGCGCAGGCGCTGCTGGTCCACCAGGGCCTCGGAACAGAGAAGCCGCTGCACCACCTGATCCCCGGACATTTCCAGGCTGAAGATCCCCACCGGTACGCCGGCTTTGACGGCAACATTCTGGGCAATGTTGAGCCCCAAAGAGGTTTTTCCCATGGACGGGCGGGCGGCCAGCAGGATGAGGTCGCTGGGCTGCAGTCCGGAGGTAATCCGGTCGAGCTCCGTAAAGCCGGTGGGCAAACCGGTCACACTCCCCTTCCTCTGGTAAAGCTGCTCGATCTTTTCCAGCGTTTCCACCAGCAGCTCCCTGATGGAGCGGTAGCTCCTGCTCTGGCGCCTTTCCCCCAGGCTGAGGAGCATCCGTTCCGCTTCGTCCAGAAGAGACTCGCTCTCGGCTCCCTCCTCGTACCCCTGGGAGGCAATCCGGGTACAGGCTTCGATGATGGAGCGCAGAAGCCCCTTTTCCGCCACAATCCCGGCGTAGTACTCCACGTGAACGGCGGTTGGAACCGCCCCGGCCAGGGTGGCCAGATAGGTCGCCCCCCCGACCTGTTCCAGCAGCCCCTTCCCCTGCAGTTCCTCGGTTACGGTCAACAGGTCGATGGGCCGGCCGGCCTCGGCCATCTCCTTAAGGGTGAGGTAGATGGCGCGGTGCCCCTCTCCGTAGAAGTCCTCCGGTCTCAATATCTCCGCCACCGTCGCCAGGCTCTCCGGTGCGATGAGCAGGGCTCCCAGAACGGCCTGTTCCGCCTCCAGGTTGTGGGGAGGAATGCGGTTTAAGAGCTCCATCAGGCACCCTCCGGGCGTTCACCGGAAAACAGAACATGGGGAAGGGCCTCGTCGATGTTCCGGACACCGACAACGGTGATCCCCCAGAGTTCCCCCGGCAGATCCCTTGTGTTCTCGGCGGGAGCGATAACCTTGCGCACCCCGATCTGGCGGGCGCCGTAAATCTTCTCGGAAATGCCACCTACTGCCTTAACCCGACCCTGGATGGAAAGCTCTCCGGTCACCGCCACATCCTGGCGCAGGGGAACCCCTTCGATGGCGCTGTAAATGGCGAGAAAAATGGCCGCTCCGGCGGAAGGGCCGTCCACCCTGCCCCCACCGACAATGTTGACGTGGATGTCGTAGTCGGCGGCATCCTTCCCGGTCAACTTCCGGTAGACGGCCAGGGCGTTGAAGACCGAGTCCTTGGCCATCGTCCCCGCAGCGTCATTGAAGCGGACGATGCCGCGCCGGGAGTCCCGCGCAGGGAAAGCAACGGCCTCGATCTCGATGATCGTCCCCAGAAAACCTGAGACAGCCAGCCCGAACACCCTCCCGATCTCCCCACAGGCAGCGGCATGGGTGGTGACATGGGGTGTCATCCTGCTCACCTGGAGGACCTCCTGCAGGTCCTCCAGGGTCACCAGGATACGCTTGCCGGTGCCGCCCCGCCGATAGCGGGCGACGGCATAGGCATCCACCAGGACGTTGGTCGCCTTGCGGGCATCTACGGTATATTCGCTGATGGATTCGGCAACCCCCGGCTCGAGAGCCACCTCGAGCTTGCGGGCGGCCTGGTGCAAAACCTTCTGGATGTCCTCGGGTGTTAAGCAGTCAAAGAAGATCTCCGCACACCGGGAACGGAAGGCGGGGCTGATCTCCTCCGGGGAACGCGTAGTCGCCCCAATGAGAACGAAGTCCGCGGGTGCCCCTTCTTCAAAAAGCCTCTTGATGTATTCCGGAATGTTGGGGTCGTTCGGTTCGTAATAAGAAGATTCGAAGTAGACCCTCTTGTCCTCCATCACCTTTAACAGCTTGTTTTGGAGAATCGGGTCGACGTCACCGATCTCGTCAATAAACAGAATCCCCCCATGGGCCTCGGTAACCAGGCCGGGCTTCGGTTCGGGGACCCCGCTCTCCGCCAGTTCACGCCGTGCCCCCTGATAAATGGGATCGTGTACCGAACCGATGAGAGGGTTGGTGACGTCCCGGGGGTCCCAGCGCAGGGTGGTCCCGTCCACCTCGACAAAGGGAGCATCGGGCTGGAAGATGCTGTCTCCCAGAGACTTGACGTGCTCCAGGGCGATGCGGGCGGCAGAGGTCTTCCCTACGCCGGGGGGGCCGTAGAGCAGGATGTGCTGCGGGTAAGGAGCGGCCAGCTTGGCAATCAAGGCTTTTAAGGCGCGCTCCTGTCCGATGATCTCCTCCGGGCTGCGCGGCCGCAGCACAACGCCGATCGCTTCGTTCAGATGCACCTGCTTCTTTTTTTCCAGGACGGCCAGCTTTTTTAGGGTAGCGGCGTTCTCCGGCGTTCCCTTCTCCTTGAGCAGCTGCTCCCGCATCTCGTTCAGGTACTGATCCTGCCGCTCCTGGAGCTTCTCGGCAATCTTCCTCTCCAGGTCTTCCTCGACAACCCGCCGGGCCATCATCTGGGCAAGGGTATCCTCAAGATCATCCAGGATCTCCGGTATATCCTTAATCAGGGGTGCCCGGCTGATGGTGGGATCCCCCTGGATGAGCTTCTGGAGCGCCAGCACCTGCTCCCCCACCATGTTGGAGCGCATGGCCTTGAGAACTCCCAGCTTGCTGGCCCTGAGAATAAGCCTTTCCGAACCGTAGATGTCCGCCAGTATCTGGTAGAGAGCGGCGACCCGCCCCTTGATCTCGCTCCTTTTGAACCCCCGTCGGCTGACTTTCTTCTCCTCTTCCCAGGCAGAATTCTTCTTGCATCCCCCTGGCATCTCCTATCCCCTCTCCTGCGACAAACGGAATTTTCAGGAATCAGCAGCAACTACGTTGACCCGTATCTCCACCTGTACACCTGGGTGCAGCCGGATCTGCACCGGGAAAACTCCCAGGGCCTTGATGGGTTCGGGAAGCTCGATCTTCTTCTTGTCCATCTTCCGGCCGAGAAGGCGCTCCAGGGCGGCGGCGATATCCCGGCTCGTCACCGCTCCGTAGAGCTTCCCACTCTCACCGGCACGGGCGGGCAGGGTTACGGTCATCCCGTCAAGCCGGGAGGCCAGCTCCCGGGCGTTCTTCAAGAGGCGCTCTTCCTTTTTAGCGCGGCCGTCGGCGATCAGAGAGGCTTCCTTCAGCACCCCCCGGGTAACCGGAACCGCCAGGCCGCGAGGGATCAGGTAGTTGCGACCGTGTCCCTCCGATACTTCGACGATATCCCCCTTTTTTCCCAGATTCTTCACGTCTTCCCGCAAGATAACCTTCATGGATTTCACCGCCCTTCCTCCAGCTCCGCATTCAAGATATTCAAGAGCCTGCCGCGCGCCTCCTCCATCCCAACGTCCGGCAGGAAGGCCGCCGCCACAGTGAAGTGCCCACCGCCCCCCAGTTTTTCCATAACCCGGTGAACGTTGACCGCTCCGGTGGAGCGGGCGCTGATCCTCATCCCGCCCTCGACCGGATAGAGCACAAAAGAGGCGGTAACGCCGGCGATCTCCAGCAGATTGTCGGCGGCGCGCGATGCCGCCACCTGCGCTTCGGCAAAGGGCTCGTCATTTCCGGCTACAGCGTATTTCCCCCCGACGATCTCAACGCTCTGCAAAATCCTCGCCCGGTAGAGCATGACCTCCAGGGTATCGGTAAAGAGCTCCCTGATCACCGCAGGGGCAGCCCCTGCCTCCCGCAGCCAGGCCGCTACCCGGAAGGTGCGGGAGCTGGTGCCGAAGGTAAACCTCTTGGTGTCCACCACCAGCCCGGCCAGCATGGCCGTGGCGGCCAGCGAGGAAAAGTGAATCTCCTCGGGGAAGTAGTGGGCCAGCTCCCCGACCAGTTCACAGGTGGAGGAGGCCGCCGGAACTATGTAGGAAAGTTTAACGTGTTCCGGGAACTCCTCCCCTCTCCGGTGGTGGTCAATGACGACGATCGAGCCGGCGCGGCTTAAAAGCTTCGGTGAGATAACCATTTGCGGGCGGTGCACGTCCACCAAAATCATCAGGGTCTGCGGTGATGTAATCTCGACGGCTTCTTCCTTTTCACAGAGGAGCTCGGGGTTGTGCCCGGCAACGAGGGAAAAGAGCCTCTCCACAGCTCCCCCCTGCCTGTCGACCACAATTTTGGCGGGTTTTCCGTAATGGCGGGCGATCTCCGCCAGCCCCAGGGCCGCCCCCAGGGCGTCGAAATCCATCCCCACATGCCCCATGAGCACCACATTTTTCGCCATCTTGAGGAGGCGGTCGAGTTCGGCGGCGGTAACTCGCGCCCGCACCTGGCTGCGCTTGCCGACCGCCTCGGTGCGCCCCCCGTAGAACCAGGTATGCTCCGGGCTTTTGACGACCGCCTGGTCGCCCCCGCGCTCTATGGCGAGGTTCAGGGCCTGCCTGGCAAGCTGCCCCAACCGGGCGGGGTTCCCCGCATCGACACCCCTGGCTGCGCCGATGCTCAAAGTCACAGGGGGATGGTCCCCCACGTTGATCTTGCGCACCTCATCCAAAAGGGAAAACTCCTTCTGCTCCAGGGCTTCCAGCTCCTGAAGCGGCAGCAGGAGAGTATAGCTGTCCCTCCCGGTCTTGTGCAGGTAGGCCCCGACCGATGCCGCCCACTCCCGCAGAAACTTGTCAACCGCGGCCACAAGCAGCGGCCGCTGCTCATCGGGCAGGCTGTGGAAGACCTCGTCGTAATCGTCGACCTGCAGAAAGGCAAGGCTGATGGCGGCAGCGGCAGAGCTCTCCTCCGGAGCCTCTGCACTTACGAGAGAAAGCGCCTCCTCCTTGATCTCCCGCTCCCGGGCGGCTTCCTCCTGCCGGTCCATATAGGAGAAGGCATACATCCCCGTCAGGGTGACGATAAAACCGAATATCCCCAGCAACATGTTGTATCTGGCCAGAGCCAGGCAGGTCAAGGCCAGCAGAATCCCCAAACCGACGAAAAACTTTCGCTTGTAATTTTTGTATAAACTCGATTCCACACAATCCCCCGCTTTCATTTTGGCTTAAGAACTTCGGCACCCGAGCATTTGATTCCTGCTTCAGAGAAACAGTCTTTCGCTGGTATTTTTGTTCCGCCGCAAGGAGAATATTCCGCAAATTGCGGCAGAAACCGAGCTTCCGGCCGGCGGTCGGCTTTTTTTGGCCGGACAACACCTGACGCTGGCAGGGGGCAGTCGCCCGCACGTACGCTGCTCATCGCTGGCATTGCCACTTCTGTCATACGGTAAATCATACGATCGCAGAAGATACTCAGGGCGCGGTTGTTGATCTTCAAATTAACATCATCCAGTTGTTGAGCCATAAGGGTCTTTTTCTTGTATTTCTTACTGAAACGTATTTTTTATACGTGCTATAATAGAACCAGAAAGAAGAGGCGATAATCATGAAAAGCTTGTCTTCCCGCGAAATAATCAAATTGCTTGAAGAGGACGGTTGGTACTTGGTCGGGGTCGCGGGAAGTCATCATCAGTTCAAACACCCAACAAAACCTGGCAAAGTAACCGTCCCTCACCCAAGAAAATCTCTAGCACCAAAAACATTCAAGTCAATACTTAAGCAGGCCGGGCTCCTTAAGTAAGCCCCGGCAGAAAGGAGGGTTCACATAGATGCCTAAATACGTTTATCCTGCGATTTTTGATCCCAACGAACATGGCGGGTACACTGTTACGTTTCCCGACCTTCCGGGTTGTGTAACGGAAGGCGATACTCTGGACGAAGCATTAAAGATGGCTGCCGAAGCCATGGCTCTCCACTTGTATGGCATGGAGGAGGACGGCGATGAAATTCCGGTTCCTTCCAACCCTGTGGAAGTAAAATTACCGGAAGATGCAAGCCCTGGCGCCTTCGTAACCCTAATCCAGGCTCGTACAGAACCTATTCGTGACGAGACACAAAATCGGGCGATCAAGAAAACATTAACTATACCCAAGTGGCTCAATGACGCAGCTGAAAAAGAAGGAATAAACTTCTCTCAAGTCCTTCAGTACGCTTTAAAGGAACAACTTGGCTTTGTTGACAAACACCTGAGTTTATCAGATGACCCTGCTCAAACCCGTATGAAACCTAAAAAAGTTTTTTAAAAAGCGCGCATTTTGCCACTACATTACCTGATCATGGAAGTCATCAGCAGCAATCACATTGTTCGGTTGTTTCATGCGCAGCAGGCGCAAAATCTTTTTTCCCGATAACCCTCAGGTGAGAAGACGTCCTTTTGGACGCTTTTCTTTATTCTCTTCAGGCGGGAGGCGAAGATGTAGCTGTAGCCTTTGTCCAGGAAGATTCGGCCAAAATCGGGGGTCAACCGACAAACTCGGGGGTTTCTTTCAACCCATCGGCTCAGCAGACATGCCGGGCGAACGAGAAACAGCCACCCTCAAGGTGGCTGTTCTTGTGAAAGTACCTGGGGTTAGATGCTTATTTAGCTTTAAACATCCTCAGCATGCGGTCTGTAACGACAAAACCTCCCACAAGGTTAATCGTCGCCAGGATGATGGCGAGAAAACCCAACAACACATTCCCCACCGCCACCGCACCTGCGGTGGCGACGAGGGAGCCCAGGATGGTCACGCCAGAAAGGGCGTTCATGCCCGACATCAGGGGTGTATGGAGCAAAGACGGCACCTCATTGATCACCTTATACCCGGCCAGTGTAGCGATAACGAAAATTACTATCAAGGTAACAGGGCTCACTTAACTTCGCTCCTCATCTTTTTAATGGCTTCCAGCGCCCCGGCGTGTACCAGCTTTCCGTCTTTGGTCACCAGGGAGGAAGCGATGATCTCATCATCCATATTGATAACCACCTTGCCGTCTTTGACCAGACCAGGTAGGCAACGTAGTTGTAGATGTTGTGAGCAAACATCCAGGTGGAGCTGACCGGCGGGAACAAAAGGCTTGCGATAACGGGGGCTCGCCATGTGGATCGCCCTGGCAAAAAGCTCCTTGCCCGTTCCGCTTTCACCCCTCAAGAGGACCGTGGAGTCACTCCTGGCAATACACTTAGCAACCTCAACGGTATCCCTCATTAACGGGCTGTTGCCGATTATATCCTCAAAGGTTATGGTTTTCTGGCACGTCATATTGTGAATCAGTTCTTTTACTTCGGAGATATCTTTTAATGTCGCCACCATACCGATAACGTTGCCCTTATTGTCTTTAATCGGCAGGCCCGAACTGAAGAAATGAATTCTATTGTGCGGTTTATTAAGCACCATCTCCCGGGCATGATAGGGAACCCCGGTTCTCAGGGTTTCTAAAGGCGCCTCATCGTCCAGCACTTCCTTGAGGTAACGCCCCAATATTTTATCTGCGTCGCATTTTAAAATGTTTTCTGCTGCGGCATTAACAGAAACTATCTTCCCGGAGTGGTCTATAACCAGGATGCCTTCCGCTACCGAATCCAAGACCACCTTAAGCTGCCTCTCTCTCGCCTCAAAGGGTATGATCTTTACCGTTTCTACCGAGGTTATTTGAGGAAGCTCCTCCAGCCTGGCGTACAACTCTTCGAGCAGATTTCCGTTGTCGGCGACTTCGATTTCCATGAACATTTCATCGCGGCACACCTGTAATGAAATAATATTGATCCCATAGGAGGCCACGATATGGGAAACACTGGAGACAACGCCCACTTGATCGAGATAGGACAGCTTGATCGTCTGAATTTTCATGGAGTTACCACCCCAAGTGCATAAATCATGTGGATTTCAGTTGTTCTCGCTCTGGAAAAAGGTGAAACGATATTATTATAACTCCGTCTTCTGGTGGTGTCTGAGATGCCTAAGATTGCCCCAATAAGCAGGGCACGCAAACCAGCATCAGACCTTTCCTGGTGCTCCATTGACACACTCTTTGTTGGTCAAGTCCAAATTTGTGTGTAAATTCCCTCTGGCAGATAAGATCACCCCGTTTTAAGCTACATTTACCTGGGTATCGGCATTATTCACCTCCTTCTGCTGTTTTTCTGTGTTAGC
>JAALLR010000096.1_pt1 | contig 32433 bp, 34 predicted proteins | sample 7245931 | NCBI WGS metagenome assembly JAALLR01 (sample SAMN13049201, study PRJNA578106) | oil field metagenome | isolation source: filtered produced water from oil reservoir B9 | place: USA:offshore Texas | collected 2016 | reverse complement strand
CTGATGAGCTTGACCGAACGCTATTCTTATCTTCGTCAAGCTTGGTGAACCGCCGGATGCGGACCCGCATGTCCGGTGGTGTGAGAGGACGGGGGCTAGCCGCCCCCTCCTACTCGATGAAATACGGGAAGGCTGTCTTCGTCAAAACCACCGTCCTTCGGGTGTTATGCCGGAGGATGAACGTTTTATAAAAGAATAGCCGGGAGGTAAGTAGTGCGATGGAGCAGAAGGAAGCTCAGAGGATGATAACTGTTATTTTAAAGGATGGAAGCAGTTGCGAAGTACCCTGGGGAAGCACCTGGGGGGATGTGGCCGCTGGTTTAAGCAGAAGGCTGGCCAGGGAAGCGGTTGCCGCCAGGGTGGACGGGGACTTGCAGGATCTTAGCCGTCTTGCCGAATCCGGTAAAAGGGTGGAGTTTCTTACTTTTGCCGAAGAGGAGGGGCGGGCTGTTTACCGCCATACCTCTTCTCATGTGCTTGCTCAGGCTGTGAAACGGCTCTTTCCCGATGCGAAACTGGCCATCGGACCGGCCATTGAGGATGGTTTTTATTACGACTTCGACACCGACCATCCCTTCACAACAGAAGACCTGGGGCGGATTGAGGAAGAGATGAAGAGGATTATCAAGGAGAATTACCCTGTGATCCGGGAGGAGATATCTCATGAAGAGGCCATTGCCCTTTTTGAAGAGCGGAATGAACCTTACAAAGTGGAATTGATCAAAGAATTACCACCGGATGTTCAAGTAACCGTTTATAGACAGGGGGAATTCTGCGATCTTTGCCTGGGGCCGCATCTACCGAGTACCGGGAGTATCGGGGCGGTCAAGCTGCTCAGCGTGGCCGGGGCCTACTGGAAGGGCAGCGAAAAGAACAAAATGCTCCAGCGGATTTACGGCACCTCTTTCCCCAAGAAGAAGGATCTGGACGAATACCTGCAACGGATTGAGGAAGCAAAGAGGCGGGATCACAGGAGACTGGGGCAGGAACTCGACCTCTTCGGTATTGCCGATGAGGGCCCGGGATTTCCCTTCTTTTACCCTAAGGGGATGATCATCAGGACGGAGCTGGAAAACTACTGGCGTTCGGAGCACCGGAAGAGGGGCTACCTGGAGATCAAAAGCCCCATCATTTTGAACCGTGCCCTTTGGGAGCGATCCGGCCACTGGGAGCACTATCAGGAAAATATGTATTTTCTTCAGATCGACGGGCAGGACTATGCAGTCAAACCGATGAACTGCCCGGGGGCGATGATCTATTATAAAACAAGACTGCATTCTTACCGGGAATTACCGCTGCGCATCGGGGAGCTTGGGCTGGTGCATCGCCACGAGCGTTCCGGTGTCTTGCATGGCTTAATGCGGGTGCGCTGCTTTACGCAGGATGACGCCCATATCTTCATGCTGCCCGAACAGATCACCGATGAGATCATCAATGTTATGGATATGATCGATGACTTTTACCGGACGTTCGGTTTTTCATATCGGGTGGAGCTCTCTACGAAGCCGGAAAACGCCATGGGTTCGGATGAAATATGGGAGACGGCGACCAGGGCTTTAGTCGCTGCCTTGGAGAAGAAGGGACTTCCGTACCGGGTGAATGAGGGAGATGGCGCCTTTTACGGGCCGAAGATCGATTTTCACCTTACTGATTCCCTCGGCCGCAGTTGGCAGTGTGGCACCATTCAGCTCGATTTTGTGAATCCGGAGAACTTCGACCTCACTTATATAGCTGAGGATGGCAGCAAGAAGCGCCCTGTGATGATCCATCGCGTCATCTTCGGAAGTATTGAGCGGTTTCTCGGTATTCTTACGGAGCATTATGCAGGAGCATTTCCGGTCTGGCTGGCTCCGGTGCAGGTGAAGGTGCTTACCGTCGCCTCCCGTCATGCACCTTATGCTAGCGAGGTGACAGGCTACCTGGAGAGAGAGGGAATTAGGGTTGAGCAGGATGACCGCAATGAAAGAGTAGGGTATAAGATCAGGGAGGGAGAACTGGAGAAGGTGCCTTATCTGCTGGTGGTAGGTGACCAGGAGGTCGAATCCCGTACCGTCAGGGTGCGCCGGAGAGGTTATGGCGACCAGGGCGTGGCCCGGTTGGAGGATTTCGCGTCCATGATTAAGGATGAGATTGCCAGAAAAGCCCGCTAAGTATTTGGTGACGATTGAATGGCAAAATATTATTATATTGGTTGCTATATGCTGCCAAGATGCCGTAATGCTGAGCAATGAGTGGCAATATATTGTATAATATGACTTGGCCGGAAACAGTCCGGAAAAGGAGGCCATGATCATGGGCGAGAGCCAGCAGACGGATTACGGAAAGATCGAGATCACCCAGGAAGCGCTGGCTACCATTGCCGGTGCGGCGGCAGTTCGCTGTTACGGTATCGTGGGGATGGTTCCTCGGGGGCTGCGACAGGGGGTCTCGGGGATACTTGGCAAAGATGACTTGAATAAAGGGGTTGAAGTGAAGCAGGAGGGGTCGAATGTTAAAATCGATCTCTGGGTGGTTATGTGCTATGGGGTAAAGATAGCGGAGGTCGCCCGCAATGTTATGGAGACCGTCCGTTACGAAGTTGAAAAGATGACTGGCTTGCGTGCGATAGAAGTTAATGTCAATGTGGTGGGGGTACGGGTCATCAAGTAAATGTTCTTCAAGTAACTGTGAGGGGGAACTGGATTGGATCACGATGTTGTGACCGGGGAGCAGGTCAGACAGTTATTTTTGGGTGGTTTGGCGGCGATCGCCGAGCACCAGAAGGAGATCGACCGCCTGAATGTTTTTCCTGTTCCCGATGGCGATACAGGCCGGAACATGTACCTTACTATGGCTGCTGCCGTTAGAGAACTGGAAAAGGTGAACAGTTCGGGGGTTGGATGTGTTGGAGAGGCTGTTGCCAGAGGCTCTTTGCTCGGAGCGCGCGGTAATTCTGGAGTTATCTTATCCCAGTTGATTCGCGGCCTGGCGGACGGCATGAAGGGCAAGGAAAGGATCAGCATCCAGGAATTTGCCCAGGCGTGGCAGAATGCCGTGGCCAGCGCCTATCGTGCGGTTATTAAACCAGTAGAGGGTACTATGCTCACAGTTGCCAGGGGATTTACTCAGGGAATGAAGGAGGCAGCAGTGAGTGACGGTGATTTGAAGAAGGTTCTTGCTCACGCTATCCAAAGGGGCTATCAGACCCTGAGGCAGACTCCGGAAATGCTTCCTGCTTTGAAAAAAGCGGGAGTGGTGGATGCCGGCGGCAAGGGACTGCTGGTGATTTTGGAAGGCGGGCTGCGGGCGCTCGGTGACGGCATGCTCCAACCAGCTGTTAGTGATAGGCAGCAGGAAATGAATATGGTAACGCCCCTCCTTTCACCTAACGAAGCTGAGGATGATTTTACTTACCTTTACTGTACGGAGTTTTTATTGAAGGCAAGCCCATCCCAGATTCAGGAGATAAAAAAGGAGATAGAAGGTCTGGGCGGCAGCCTGGTGACGGGGAATGTCGAGGACTACATTAGAATTCACATCCATACCAATTATCCCGGCCGCATCCTGGACCGCTGTCAGCGCTACGGCACCCTGCATAATATTCAGATCAGCAACATGCGCGATCAGTATGAAGAGTCGCAGATGGGAGAGGAAGAAAAAGATGATGCACCTCCCGTAGAGGATGGCGGCACGGCCGAGGTCGGCATTGTCGCCGTAGCCGCCGGTGAAGGCATTAAGAACATCCTCTTAAATCTAGGGGTAGCCCGGATAATCGAGGGCGGTCAAACCATGAACCCGCCTGTCGAAGACTTTATCCAGGCCATTGCGGAGGTGCCTGCCAGGCAGGTAATCGTTCTTCCGAACAACAAAAATTTAATTATGGCGGCCGAACAGGCCAAACAAATGATAAGCCGCCCTGTGGAGATCGTGCCGTCTACGAGCATACCAGCAGGTATCAGCGCTCTGCTGGCGTTTAACGATTCCCTAAACTTTGAGGAAAACGTAAAAAGGATGTGCCAGCAGCTGGAATGCGTGAAGACCGGAGAGGTGACATATGCTGTTCGCGATGCTGTAATAGGTGACCAACGGATCAAAGAGGGGGACATTGTCGCCATTTACCGAGGGGAAGTTGTGGCCTCCGGTTCCTCTCTAGAAGAGGCAGTGCTCACCTTGCTCGATAGGATGGTTAAAGATGGGGATGAGCTGGTGACGCTGTACTCCGGTGCCGATCTTGAGCTCGCAGAGATGGAAAGAATCGCAAACAGAATTCGGGATGCCTATCCCGATCTGGAGGTTGATGCCCAGGAAGGTGGGCAGCCAGTCTATTACTTCCTGATCAGTGTAGAATAGAGGTGGAGAAAGGATCGGAGGGGTAGGTTTATTAACGGGAGAACAGCTCGCCGGGATCAAGATATCGTCGCTGCCCAGGATCGGGGAGAAGCGGGCGAAGCTCTTTCAGAAAATTGGTATCAACAACATCTTTGACCTGTTATATTACCTTCCCAGGAGGTACGAGGACCGCCGGCTGCGAGATTCTTTGAATGCTACAGAGGAAGGACCTGTTAGCGTTGCAGGGGTAATCGATAGTTGGGAGGAGGTAAAACTGCGCCGGAACCTGACGCTGCTCAGGGTCACCCTGCGTGGCAATTTCGGCACCTGTACCGCCCTGTGGTTTAACCAGTCCTTTTTAAAAAGGTCCCTGCGCCGGGGGACACCGCTGATGGTGACGGGAAAGGTTGAAAAAACCCTGTACGGTTATGAAATATCGGTGGTGGATTACGAGATAGGAAATTGTAAGGAGCCGGTACATGTGGGGCGTCTGGTTCCTGTTTACGGAACTACCGGGGAGCTGAGCCAGCGATATTTGAGGCGCGTGATCTTTCAGTTGGTTCATAAGTATGCCTCCAGGGTGAAGGATGTCCTTTCTCCGGAATTGCGTCAGAGGTTCAATCTTTACTCCGCTTCCGAAGCCCTGAGAGAAATCCATTTTCCTCGGGATGCTGTCAGCCTGGAGAGAGCGAGAGAGAGGCTGGTCTTCGAAGAGCTTTTTCTCTTTGAAGCAGGACTTTCCAAAATCCGGGAAAATTTGCGCAGAGATGGGGTTGCTCGCCCGCCCAAGACCGATCTGGCAAAGGCCTTCATAAAGAGTCTGCCCTTTCCCCTGACGGCAGCTCAGCGGCGGGTGATTGCCGAAGTCGAACGAGATTTGCTGTCCACAAGGCGGATGTACCGCCTGGTGCAGGGTGATGTCGGGTGCGGCAAAACCATCGTTGCCATCTATGCCCTTTTATCGGTTGTGGCAGCTGGTTATCAGGGGGCACTGATGGCCCCTACTGAGATCCTGGCCGAACAGCACTACCTTGGAATCAACAGAATCGTATCTCCGCTCGGTGTCCGGGTGGGCCTCCTCACCGGTTCTCTGAGCAAAAGGGAGAGGGAGCGAAATCTGGCCGGGCTAAAAAACGGAGAGATCGATATTATCGTCGGGACGCACGCCCTCCTGGAGAGGGAGGTGGTCTTCCGCGACCTCGGTCTGATCGTTATAGATGAGCAGCACAGGTTTGGCGTGCAGCAGCGGGATCTGTTATTATCCAAAGCTGCCTCCCCTGACGTGCTGGTGATGACGGCGACGCCGATTCCCCGCAGTATGACGATGACTGTTTACGGCGATCTGGACGTATCTGTCATCGATGAGCTGCCGGCCGGAAGGAAACCGGTTAAAACCTATTTTCTGCCGGCCTCCGAGAGGTCAAGGGTATACCGCTTTATTAGAAAAGAACTGGAGGCGGGGAGACAGGCCTATGTTGTTTGCCCTCTCATCGAGGAATCCGAGCACCTGAATGTTGAGGCGGCGGTTGCACGCTATGAGGAATTAAAAGAGGAGTTTTCAGGTTTCCGTGTGGAGCTCCTTCACGGAAGGATGAAAATTGAAGAGAAGGAAGGAATTATGGAGGCCTTTCGAAAGGGGGAGATCCATCTCCTGGTTGCCACCTCTGTCATTGAGGTGGGGATCGATGTGCCCAATGCTTCGGTCATCGTCATCGAAGGGGTGGAGCGGTTTGGTTTGGCTCAGCTGCATCAGCTGCGAGGGCGCGTCGGTAGGGGTTTGCATGAGAGTTATTGCGTATTGATAGGAGCTCCTCAAACGCCGGAGGCACGGGAACGAATCAAAATACTTGTTAAATACCATGACGGCTTTCAGGTGGCAGAGCATGACCTGGCCTTAAGAGGCCCGGGGGAACTGTTAGGGACGCGGCAGCACGGCTACTCCGATTTCCGGGTGGTGGACATATTCAGGGATATGCCTATTTATAAGAAAATAAAAAATTATTTCAATAATTGTAATTTTAATGAAATAGAACCCATTGTCTGGAAAGAGATCAACTTTCGTTTCCCTAATCTTCTTCAGGGCCTCAAGATATAGTGAAATTTAGGATGTTAATTTTTTAAGAGCCTCGCCGTTTAGGTGAGGCTTATTGGTTTGATCTTACTCGTATGTGGTTTAATATTTTGTTCACAATAAAAGTACAAAGTAAAAACGATATTTTTGTATTAAAAATAGCTGTTGTGGGAAATACTTTCTAGGATAAAAAACTTTAAGACTCAAATACTAAAAAATAAAGAAAGGAGGGAAAAAGGATGGGACAGGGACAAAAGCGCAATAAGCTTCTCGTACCCGAAGCCAGCAAGGCCATGTATCAGTTCAAGTATGAAATGGCCAACGAAGTAGGTGTTGCCAATCAGATTCAGGGTGATTATTGGGGTTATATCTCCTCCCGTGACTGCGGCGCCGTTGGGGGAGCCATGGTCCGGCGCATGATCCAGACGATTGAACAGCAGATTGCGCAACAGAGAAACCCCGGGCAGACCATAGCCAGCACCAACACCGTTCAGACCACCTAATTGATTAAAACAACGGAAAGGAGGAGGTTTTCAAATGGGTCAAGGACAAAAGCGCAATAAGCTTCTCGTACCCGAAGCCAGCAAGGCCATGTATCAGTTCAAGTATGAAATGGCCAACGAAGTAGGTGTTGCCAATCAGATTCAGGGTGATTATTGGGGATACATATCTTCAAGGGATTGTGGTGCGGTTGGGGGGGCCATGGTACGGCGCATGATTCAGCAGTACCAGCAAAGTTTGGCGGGCCAGAACCCACAAACCACAACCACAATCCGATAAATGATAAACATGAACCCCTAGCGGACAGTCCTCTGCTGTCCGCTTTTATTTTTAATACATTAAGGCTTCTAATTCTTCCACTGGCACTCTAGGATGTAAAGCCATCGTTATTCCTCTGTTGATGGTCCTTCCGGCATTCTCAATTAAATCATCGATTTCCCGCGGTGTTACGATCAGGTTCCCCTGGAAAGGCTCTAATAGTTCCCAAATGCTTTCCTGTGCGTAGACAGGATGAAATTTTTCCGCCCGGGGAATTTTTTTGTGGTATGCCTCTATGGCAAACTGGGCGATTACAGAAGCACTGACGACCGTCGGCACTCCTATGGCGATGACGGGAATGCCTATCGTTTGATAACTGATTTCCGTCCTTTTATTGTTTACGCCGGAACCGGGTGAGATCCCGGTGTCCCCGATCTGAACGGTCGTCCCCAGCCGGGAGATATTGGTTGCAGCAAGAGAATCTATGGCAATGATGACATCGGGATGAACCTTCTCGACGACACCCTGAATGATCTCTGCCGTTTCAATGCCGGTAATTCCCAGAACACCGGGGGCCAGAGCGCAGACAGAGCTGTAATTGGGAACGCTCTCCGGCATGTGTTGGAAGAGGTGACGGGTGATCAGCGAATATTTAACAACTGTTGGCCCCAGAGCATCGGGTGTTGCCTGCCAGTTCCCCAGTCCGATAATGATAACGGTTGAGTTATCAGAAATCCTTAGCAACGACCTCAGTTGTTGTGCTAAAATAGCGGCGACGCTTTTTTGAACCTCCGGGGATTTAAACTTAAGCTCGGGCGCTTCAATGGTTACGTAGGTTCCCGGTGGTTTGCCCATCACACTTGCGGCATTGTTGTCTAATATTTTAATAACCGTGATGGTTCCATGGGCAAAACTCTGCTTTTCCTCGATTACCCCCGGGATTTCCTTGCCGGTAGCCCCCCGGATCAGATCCCGGGCCTCTAAAGCCAGATCTGTTTGCATGCCGATGTTACCCGAATTGAATATTTCATGGTGTTCGCTCAAAATTCTCCGCTCCTGTTGTGTTCTGATTCTTACTTTTCTTATCTTTAACAGAATGTTTACGATTTATACAAATTACCATTCTTTTTTGCCGAAAAAAAATGATTTTGAGCGAAAAGGTCGAATTAAGAAATATGAAGAGGTGAACTTTTTGAATGGATTGGCTGCCGCAATTGGACCGGTGCAATACTATTCAAGAGCTTCAGGATGTCTGCCTTCAGTGCCGTCGCTGCGGACTGCGAGAAAATTCGAAAAGGGTGGTTTTTGGTGAGGGCAATGAGAATTCGAGGTTGATGCTCGTTGGAGAAGCGCCTGGCGCCGAAGAGGAGCGGCTGGGGCGTCCTTTTGTTGGGGCGGCGGGGAAGTTGTTGAATAAAATCCTGGCAGCGGCCGGATTCCGCCGGGAGGCTCTCTACATTACCAATATCGCCAAATGCCGGCCGCCGGGGAACAGGCTGCCGAGGAAGGATGAGGCGGATAGCTGCTATGTTTATCTGGTTCGGCAGATAGAACTGATCAAGCCGCGCCTGATTGTTTGCCTGGGCACGCTGGCAACTCAGTACCTTATCCATCATCAGGTTAAGGTATCGGCGGTCAGAGGACAGGTATTCGAAAAGGGCGGCATCAAGATCATAGCAACCTATCATCCGGCAGCCCTGCTGCGCGATCCGGGAAAGAAAAAACCCGCCTGGCAGGACTTTCAGTTGATCAGGAATCTTTATCGGGAATGCCTGGAGAAAAATGAATAAAAAAGGCCGCAATGGTTTGCGGCCGATTTGTCTCGCCATTGAGACGCTCACCTTAAGGAGGTAAAGCGTTCTCAATGGCGTGGGAGAGGAGAAACTGGAGGAAGAGCTCATGGGGTGGGAATTTCAGTAACCTCTGCTGCTGCTAGAGAAGTTACCTTATTGCATTTTCCATCCCCATGAAGACCCTTTAGCCACTACTATTTTTACCCGCTTCAGCAATTTTATACAAAATCAATAAAGTTAATTTATACCAATTTGCTCAAACACTGATTGTAAAAGCAGGGATAGGGGGTTATAATTCTTACATAAATACTACGAAAATATAATACGAAAATAATACGAAGAAGGGTTTATAATGGCGGGACTCCGGGTGATCGGCGGAATTGCTAAGGGGAAACGGTTGAAGACCAGGAAAGTCAAGCATCTTCGTCCGGCAACAGATTATCTCCGGGAGGCCCTTTTTAATATTCTCATGTATCAGGTGCCGGGGAGCTTTTTCTTGGATCTTTTTGCAGGGAGCGGAAGCATTGGTATTGAAGCCTTAAGCAGAGGAGCCGAGAGGGTCTGCTTTGTAGAAAAGGATCCCGGTAATGCTCGATTGATCAGGGAAAATTTAGAAATAACCGGCTTTACCGATCAAGCTGAAGTGTTTACCGGTGATGTCTTTCACATCCTGCCGCTGCTGAAGCGAAAGGGTTGCAGATTTCACATTGTCTTCATCGATCCTCCTTTTAGACAAGGCCTGGTAGGCCCTGCGTTGGAGATGGTAAGGGAGCAGGGGCTGCTGCTCCCCGGCGGTCTTGCCATTGCTCGTAGTGCCGTCGGAGAAGGGATCGCAGCAGAGAAGTCATCTTTTCGAAAGAAAAGGTACGGGGACAGCGTTCTGCTGTTTTTTAAGAATGAGGACGATGGGGGGAAGAGCCGGAATGAAGATAGCGGTCTATCCGGGGAGTTTTGATCCGATAACCTTTGGTCACCTGGATATCATCGAAAGGGCAACGAAGATCTTTGATAAGGTTATTGTCGCCGTCAGTGTCAACAGCGGAAAGGTACCCCTTTTTACTATTGAAGAACGGGTGGAGATGATAAAAAATGAGTGTTTAAATCTGCCCAAAGTAGAGGTCTGTTCTTTTTGCGGTTTGTTGAGCGATTTTGTCAGTCTGAATCGGGCACAGGCCATTGTTCGCGGCTTGCGCGCCGTCTCCGACTTTGAATATGAGTTTCAGATGGCGCTGACGAACCGAAAGCTCAACCCTGAAGCAGAGACCATATTTTTTGTGGCGATGCCTGAATACTCATTTTTGAGTTCCAGCATTGTCAAAGAAATAGCTAGTCTGGGCGGAGATGTTACCGGAATGGTTTCTCAAGCAGTGGCTGAAAAACTGCGTCAAAAATTCTCTCAGATTAAGGGTCTGGGGTGATCACTTCAATGGAGTTGAAAGTTTTAAATGCCCTCGATGATTTAGAGGATCTGATTCAAAACAGCAAAAAGGTGTTGGGGAAGGTGCTGCTCAGTGAAGAGGTGCTGCTGGATTACATCGACCGAATAAGGACGCTGCTTCCTGAGGAAGTACATCAGGCTAAGTGGTTGAGCAAGGAGCGGGAGCGCCTCATCCGGGAAGCCCAACAGGAGGCCGAGAGGATGCTGTCGGAGGCCCGGGAAGAGGTTAAACGGCTCACAGATGAGAGCGAGCTGACCAGGCAGGCAAAGGAATCTGCAGAGGAGATAATTGCCCAGGCGAAAAGAGTGGCCAGAGAGATAAAGAGCGGGGCTGCGGATTTTGCCGATGAGATTCTCGGCCAGCTGGAAGCCAGCCTGAATAAGAGCATGAGTATTATCGGCAAAGCTCGGGAAGAGCTTCATCAGTCAAAAAGCAACTGATCTAGCGGATGATGATGACCCTTTTACGCAATATGCCGATGATCTTCAATGCCAGTCCGTGGCAGAAGAGAAGGGTTATGCTGGTAAGGGCAATGATTCCTCCCCAGACAAAGGGATGCCAGCTGGAAACTTGGAGACCGGAAAAGACGGGAAGGGAGATCAACTCTTCCGGTGGAAGGGTGAAAGCGAGATAGGTGATCCCCATCGCCAGTGGCATCTGGATGATCCTGGTGATAATGTAGGGGGTTGGACGAAGATCGCTGTCTGTTAAAATTCCGGTGATCTGCGCCTGGATGGAAAGCCCGTTCCAGGCGAGAATTGCTTCGATGACCAGCAGTTGGGTGAGGATGCTGGAGGTGCTGTGACTGACTTCTTCGATTCCGATGGTTATTTCGAAGAAGCCGTAGAGAATCCCCCGCACCAGGTAAATGTCGAGGCCGAGAAGAGCCGCTAACGGAGCGAGGATGCGCATCAGCAACGAGAAGATCCCTGCTGCCTGAAGGACCCCAGTGAGAACAGAAAAAAAGGTGATAAAACTCCCGATGGTCAGGAGGGTGAGCCCGGCATTGCGGATTGTTTCTCCGAATATTTGGCCAAAACCTCTTGTCTGCAGTTGCGTCGAGGCGGCAAAGGAGCTGAGGGCCCTGTATAAGATTCTGCCGGTGCTTTGGGCAGGAGGAGACTTTTGGGGAAAGAGAAACTTGAGGAGAATGCCGCAGAGGAAATTGGAAAGATAATGGATGACGGCGATCAGAGGGCCGAGGGATGCATTCTTGTACATCCCGACACTCACGGCCCCCAGCATAAAAAGCGGACTGGCGTTGCTGGTAAAGGAGAGCAGCCGTTCCCCTTCATTTCGGGTGCACATACCCTCCTGGCGCAGCCGGTTGGTTAAAATGGCACATAGAGGAAAACCCGAAAGATAGCTCATGGCAATGATAAAACCGCTTGTGCCCGGCAGGTTGAAGAGCGGCCTCATTGCCGGCTCCAGAAGGGTGCCCAGGAATGCCACGAAGCCCAGTTTCATCAGGAGTTCGGAGATGATGAAAAAAGGAAGTAAGCTGGGAAAGACTATTTCCCACCAGATCTGTAGCCCCCGCTGGGCCGAGTGAAAAGCGGCGACAGGATGGCAGACTATCCCGAGGGCGAGAAGCAGACAAGACGCCGTGAAAAGGGTAGGAGCTATCATCCTTTTTAATTTTATTCCATAATAATGCATTCCCATGGTGATTCCTCTGATCGTCTTCCTGCAATAAAAAAGTTTTTCCAGGAAGGATTATACAACCTCAATGTAGAAAATAGACCTGCCGAAGAAGTTTTTACTGTGACTTCTCTGATATTTTTTCTGGATAACCGCTGTAATTTAACAAACCAACGTTGATATTGTTCCGTAAAAGCGCTTTCTCATGGCGATTCCGTTTAAAAAAAGAGATTCGGTCATAATCTAGGGGTACCGGTAATATATACCGGTAGTATATAATAAAAGAAAAATTTTAGTTGGGAGGGAAGGTTAATGGCTACTGTGGCGCCCAAGAACGCCGTTATGGAGCGCGTCTGGTCGATGGCCAGGAAGGGACAGAAAAGGATCGTCCTGCCCGAAACAGAAGATGAGCGAACGCTCCAGGCGGCGGAGATGATCGAGAAAGCGAATTTAGGTAGGGTTATTTTGCTCGGAAAGGAGGATGAGGTACGGAGAAAGGCAAAAGAGGCTGGAGCAAATATCGACAACATACCTGTCATCGATCCTGAGAAGTACGAGAAGTTCGAGGAGTATGCACAGAAGCTCCTGGAGATCAGGAAGGGGAAGATCGCTTCCATCGACGATGCCAGGAATCTCCTCAAGAACTACCTGTACTTCGGCGTAACCATGGTCAAGCTTGACGACGCCGATGGAATGGTTGCAGGTGCCGTCAATACCTCCGCAGATGTGGAAAGGCCGGCCTTCCAGATCATCAAGACTGCTCCGGGTATCTCCATCGCCTCCGCCTATTTTGCCATGATCGTTCCGGATTGCCCCTACGGTGAGAACGGCTTCTTCCTGTATGCCGATTCCGGCGGGCACCCCAATCCTACTGCAGAAGAGCTGGCGGACATAGCCATCACCACCTGCATGACGATGAAGAACATCTTCGGTGTGGAAGAGCCGCGGGCGGCAATGCTTTCCTACTCCACAAAGGGCAGCGCTTCGCATCCCATCGTGGACAAAGTGATCGAGGCCACAAAGATTGCTAACAAGAAGCGCCCGGATCTGCTGATTGACGGGGAGCTGCAGGGTGATGCCGCACTAGTACCGGAAATCGGCAGGAAGAAGGCGCCGGGAAGCCCTGTAGCCGGGCGGGCAAATATCCTCATCTTCCCCGATCTGAACGCCGGTAACATTGCCTACAAGCTGACGGAGCGCTTAGCCAAGGCAGAGGCTTATGGCCCGTTGCTTCAGGGGCTGGATAAGCCGGTTAATGACCTTTCGCGCGGCTGCAAAGCGACGGATATTGTGAATGTCGCCGCCATTGTTGCCGTCAAGGCGATGGTTCCTTACGGCAAGAGGGATTAAATAGCTTTTGAGGGAGGGGGAAGAGCCGTGAAGATTCTGACTCTAAACTGCGGAAGCTCTTCCGCAAAGTACATGGTCTATGACTGGGATGCCCGGGAGATCATGTGCAAAGGCATTGTTGAGCGGGTGACGATTGGCGGTTCCTTTTGTGAACATGAGGTGACCGGGCGGGATAAGGTAAAGATAGAGAGAGAATGCCCTACCCATAAAGAGGCAGTGAACTTGATCCTTGAGCTGTTGGTAAGCCCGGAGTACGGCGTGCTGAAGGATGTCGAAGAGATCAATGCCGTCGGGCACAGGGTTGTCCACGGGGGCGAAAAGTTTAACAAGTCCGTGATCATCGATGATGAGGTGCTCCAAGTATTTAAAGAAATTCAGGATTTGGCACCTCTCCATAATCCGGCCAACATACTCGGCATCGAAGCGGCGAGAAGCATTCTGCCCGATGTCCCCCATATGGCAGTTATGGATACCGCCTGGCACCAGACGATGCAGCCGCCTCAGTTTATGTACGCCGTTCCTTACGAATGGTATGAGAAGTACAAAATCCGCCGCTACGGGTTCCACGGAACATCCCTGCTGTATGTCGCCAAGCGAGCAGCAGTCCTTCTCGGGAAGGATCCCTTTGAGGTCAACTTAATCAGCCTCCATATTGGTAACGGCGTCAGCGCCAATGCCGTTAAGAAAGGGGTCTCCTTTGACACCAGCATGGGCTTCACTCCGCTGGAAGGGCTGGTTATGGGCACCAGAGCTGGCGATCACGATCCCGCCCTTGACTTCTATATGATGCAAAAACTCGGCCTCTCGCCCAAAGAGATAGACAACATCCTCAATAAGAAGAGCGGCCTTTTAGGAATCACAGGCAAGTATACGGACCGCAGGGACGTCCTCAAGGCCATGGAGGAAGGGGACGAAAGGGCGAAACTGGCTTTTGAAATGGAGTGCTACCGGATAAAGAAATACATCGGTGCCTATGCCGCTGCTTTGGGTGGCGTCGATGCCATCGTCTGGACTGCCGGCGTAGGGGAGATGGCGGCTGATATCAGAGCGCGGGCCATGGAAGGCTTGGAGTTCATGGGGATTAAGTTCGATCCGGAAAAGAACAGGCTGGCACGGACCAGAAATTCGGAATCCGATATTTCGGCGGCTGATTCCAAGGTCAAAATCTTCGTCATCCCGACCGATGAGGAGCTCGTCTTTGTGGAAGATGTTGTTGCCCTCTTGGAAAACCGCTATGACGTGCACACCAATTTCAAGTATTCCTTCCAAGACCCCGCCTACAGGAACAAGATGCGGGATGAGCAGTTCGCCAAAGAGCTGCAGAAGAATCCGGATCTAATCAAGGCAAAAGCGAAGATTCCAGGCCAGACGGACTAGCACCGGAAGGAGCGATTTGAAGGGGAAGGGAGACCTTCCCCTTTTCGTTGACAGAGGGCCGGTTACTCGGTATAATTTGGAGTGTCATCAGGGGTGAGTTTCTCGTGAAGATTGATGTCGGGGAGCTGCGCAAGAAAAAGGGCCGGATGATGGATTTCAGCGGGAGGATTCCCTGTTTGACTCTGGATCTGCAGCAAACAGGGATAACTTATCGGGATCTGGAGATCAGCGGCCAGGCGACCAATACCGGAGAGGGGATTTTTGTCCAGGGTATTATCAGAGGGCAGACGGATCTCAACTGCAGCCTCTGTTTAAAGGCTTTTTCGGCGACAATCGAAGTCCCGTTTTCAGAAAGCTACTACCGGGAGGAAGATTCCGTGTCCCGGTTAGTGGAAGAAGAGGGGCGGTTTTATCAAGAGGACGAAATCATTCTCGATGATCTGATCAGAGAGGGGCTTTACCTGGCGCTCCCTATGAAGCCGGTATGTAAACCGGACTGCAAAGGGCTCTGCCCAGTTTGCGGCAATGACATGAATGTGCAGCAGTGCCGGTGCCGGAAAGAGGAGTTCGACCCGCGCTTGGCGGCACTGAGCGCACTTCTTAAGGAATGATTTAAAGAACTCAACTAGGACTGGGGGTTGTGAAAGATGGGCGTACCAAAAAGAAGAGTCTCGAAAGCCAGGAAGAATAAGCGCAGGTCGGCAAACAAGATTGTCGGACCGGCAGTTGTGCTCTGCCCGCGCTGCCATGAACCGAAGAGGGCTCATGCTGTTTGCCCGGAATGCGGCTATTACCGCGGCAGGGAAGTAATTGCCAAATCCTAAAGGTGGGTGTAGAGCGAAGGAAAAGACAAGAGGTGTTATCTCTAAACCTGCTTGTCTTTTTTTATTTAAGAATAGACCTGACCCGGAGGCACCCTTCTCCAACACGCATTTGGTGCCGGACGGTGAAGAGGAGGTCCCGGCGGGGTGGCGGGAAAAACGAGCCGGATAGCCCAGGCGGGAGGGCAGTGGGTAATCTAATATCAAATTAACTAAACTAAGATAGGAGTGGACGGCATTATGATCATTGCCGTAGATGCTATGGGAGGTGACTTCGCTCCGGCAGAAGTAATAAAAGGGGCAGTGGACGCGGTCAGAGAAGAGGGTGTGGAGATTATCCTGGTAGGCCCTGAAAGGATTATTGAGGAGGAGTTGAGCAAGCACCATTACCCATCAGATCGGATCTCCATAGCCAATGCGACCGAAGTCATCGGGATGAATGAGCATCCTGCAACTGCAGTACGGCGAAAAAGGGATTCGTCACTGATGGTCGCGGCGCAGCTTGTGAAGAAGGGGCAGGCCTCGGCATTAATTTCTGCCGGTAATACAGGGGCTCAAATGGCCGCCTCCCTTTTGGTGCTCGGTCGCCTTGCGGGGATCGAACGCCCCGGTATTGCCACAATTCTTCCTTCACCAAAAGGCCCCAGGGTTCTCATCGATTCCGGTGCCAATGTGGATACCAGAGCGGTGCATATTGTGCAGTTTGCTTACCTGGGTAAGACCTATGCCGAAAGTGTCCTGGGTATTGCGAATCCCCGAGTCGCTCTTCTCAATGTGGGAGGTGAGCCCAACAAGGGGAGCGAATCGGTACGGGAGGCCTATCGAATACTGGAAGGGGCAGAAAAGATAAATTTTGTCGGCAACATTGAGGGGCGGGATCTCCTGACGGCGGATGTGGATGTGATAGCCTGCGACGGCTTCGTAGGCAATGTGGTTCTAAAAACGGCAGAGGGGCTGGCCATGAACCTGGTCGCAATGATGAAAAACCGGCTCAAGAAGAATCCTTTCAGGATGCTGGGGGGAATCCTCGTCCGGCCGGCATTAAAAGAGATCTTTTCGGATTTCGATTATACTGAAATCGGGGGTGCTCCTCTGCTCGGCGTCCAGGGCATCAGTATTATTTGCCACGGGAGCTCCCACGCCCGGGCTATTCGCAGCGCAATTCGCACCGCCTCTAGGGCAGTTAAGGGGGATCTTGTCGGGCGCATTTCTAAAGCTCTCAACCTGGAGGACAACACACAATAAGTTTGCCAGGGTGCTTGACAATTGGCGCTGACTGTTTAAAATGATTTTAGCTATTTTGCAAAGCTAAAAACATCCATCAGGTGTGGGAGGTGAGATGAGTGACCGATCTGGACGGACAGGGAATTTTCGAGAAGGTAAAATCAATTATTGCCGAGCAATTGGGGGTGGCTGAAGAGGAGCTGACCCCTGAGACCTCCTTTGAGGATCTGAACGCCGATTCACTGGATATTGTAGAATTGATTATGGCTCTTGAAGAGGAATTCGATCTGGAAATTCCCGATGAAGAAGCAGAGAAAATCCAGACTGTGGGAGAAATTGTGGAATATATTAAAGATCATCTCCTTTAAAATGGCACCCGCGCCAGACGCGGGGCTTCTGATTTGGGAGGATGCCGGGGAGGCAGTAAAGTGAACCCCGATCTGGATGAACTCCAAAAAAAAATCAACGTTTTTTTTCGCGAGCCGCGATTGCTGGAAACCGCTCTGACCCATCCCTCTTACATGGTCGAACATGCCGAAGTGGAGCACCACAACCAGCGGCTGGAATTCCTGGGAGATGCCATCTTGGGTTCCGTTGTGGCCTATTACCTGTATGAACACTTCCCCAAGTTCGGGGAGGGGCACCTGACAAAAACCAGGGCGGCGGTTGTTTGTGAGCCTTCTTTGGCTGCTGTTGCCAGGAAGCTGGAATTAGGGAAATATCTGCGGCTGGGTAAGGGGGAGGAAAATTCCGGCGGCAGGAACCGGCCGTCCATTCTTGCCGATGCCTTTGAGGCTTTGACTGCCGCCGTATTTCTTGATCAGGGTTGGGAAGCAACCTGTGATTTTCTGGCCGGACTGTTGAAGGAAGAGATCGAAAAAAACGTGCACGGGGTTACCCGGGACTACAAAACCCACCTTCAGGAGCTGGTCCAGAGCAGGGGGAATGAAAGCCCGTATTATCAAATCCTGGAAGAGTCCGGGCCGGACCATGATAAGAAGTTTACGTCCGGAGTTTTTTTAAAGGACAAACTCTTAGGCAAGGGAACGGGAAAGTCGAAAAAGGAATCGGAGCAAAATGCTGCCCGGGCTGCCTTAGAGTACTTAAGAAAAACGTCCGGATTTTTCGGGAAATGAAATTCCTCCGCCTTACCCCTTGACCAGCAGGGATTTCGAATGTAGAGTCGAATATAGAGATTGTATTCCAATAGTTATTCATAACTAATAACTGCAGTCAAGGGGGGGGAGAAGTTGGAAGTACTTAAGGTGTCCGCTCAATCCAATCCAAAGTCTGTCGCCGGTGCCCTAACTGCTATTTTAAGGGAGAAGGGCTCGGCGGAGATTCAGGCTGTTGGTGCGGGAGCGGTTAACCAAGCGGTGAAGGCCATTGCCATCACCCGCGGGTTTATTGCTCCCAACGGAGTCGATCTTGTAACAGTGCCTGCTTTCGTGGAAATCACCATCGACGGCGAGGAACGAACGGCGATAAAGTTTATAGTAGAGCCCAGGTAAGGTAATGTTATTCTGATGTATTTAAAAAGATTAGAATTACGTGGTTTTAAGTCGTTTGCCGAGCGGGTGGAAATTAATTTTGAAAAGGGAATTACCGTCATCGTAGGCCCCAACGGGTGTGGGAAGAGCAATCTGACCGACGCCGTCCAGTGGGTTCTCGGTGAACAGAGCGCCAGACTGCTCAGGGGGCAGAGGATGGAGGATGTGATCTTTTCCGGGACTGCCAAAAGGCGCCCTCTGGGTATGGCAGAGGTTTCCCTGACTTTTGATAACAGCGATCAATCAGTACCCCTTCCCTTTGAAGAAATCAGTATAACGAGGCGTGTCTACAGATCGGGGGAAGGAGAATATTATATCAATAAAAGGTCGTGCCGCCTGCGTGATATCCAGGAGCTTTTTGCTCAGTGTGGTATCAGCCGTGCGGCTTTTTCTATTACTGCGCAGGGGAAGATCGATGAGTTTGTCTCAGCCCGCCCTGAGGAGAGGCGTGTTTTTTTGGAGGAGCTGGCCGGAATAGGCAGGTACCGCCAGCGGAAGGCCGAAGCCCTGCGGAAGCTTGAGGAGACGGAAGATGCTCTGGCGAGGGTGGAGGATATAATCCTGGAAATGGAGACCCGGCGGGGGCCTCTGGAGGAGCAGGCCCGGGTTTGCGAGATCTACTGCAACCTCCGGGATGAGGTGATGGAGCTGGAGCGCCGCTTGCTGAAAGGCCAGCTGGCGGATATCAGGGAGAGGGAAAGGGCGCTGCAGCAGACGGCCCAAGAGCTTGATGCCCTCGTCGCCCGGGACGGTAAAGTTGTTGAGATGCTGGAAGATGAATTCGATGTCTTTCAAGCCGGCCTCCGCTCGATGAAGAAGTCTTTTGAGCGGCTGGAAGGGGAATGGCAAGAGATCCAAAAACGGCATCAAGAAGCCCGCTTGGCGCGGATGCGCACGAAGGATAGAATATCCTCCTGCCTGGCACAGGAAGAGGAACTGCAGGAGAAGCTTACCGTCATCAGGCGCAGGCGAGAGGAGACAATAAGGGAACTAGAGAAGATATCGGCTCTTGGCGGCAGATTGGAGGAGCTTCTCAAGGAGGCCAAAAGGGGTTTAGAGGAGCTGGAGGAAGAGGGCAAAAATGGGGAGGCAGAGAGGGAAGGCCTGAGGAGACAGCTGGAGTCCTTGAATAAGGCTATTTTCGATAACCTGCACCAAAAAACGGTGCTGTTGAGCGAAATTCAGGGGCTTAATAACAAAAAGGAGCTCCTTTTACGCCAGCGGGAATCTTTGACCCGAAGGGTTAAAACGGCGGAAGAGCGCAGGGGTGAGCTGGAAAGGGAAATCGGTGAAGGGGAGAAACTCCAATCCTTTTATGCCTCTTCACTGGAAGAGATCAGGAACAAACTTGCTCAGGCGGAAAAGAGACGACAGGCCTTGAATAAGGAGCTGGGAGAGACCGGGCTTAGGATACGGTCGCTTCTCAGGAAAATAGAGGGCATTAAGGAGAGGGTTCGACTCTTAAAGACAGCGGAGAAAAACCATGAGGGCTACCAGCAGGGGGTTCGCAGTATTCTCCGGGAGATCGCCCGGGGAAGGGTACTGGCCGGGGAGGAGATCCGCCTGGCCGAGGAGTTGTTCACCATAGAACCTGCCTATGAAACCGCCCTGGAAACCGCCCTCGGACGGGCTTCCCATTATTTTGTCTGCTCCACTCCGGAAACGGCCAAGAAGGCATTGGAGTTCTTGAAGACAAGCGGTTCCGGAAGGGCGAGCTTCCTTCCTTTAACGGCGGTTGAGCGGTGGGCTGCGGGAGAACACCCCCGGCGTTTTGAGCGATTTACCGGTATTATCGGGTGCCTGTCTGAGATTGTCTCCTGTGAGCCAAAGTACCGTTGTGTAGCCGAGTTCCTGCTGGGTCGCACCTACCTTGCAGAAGATCTGCAGGCTGCAAGCCGCTTTGCGGAACACAATGACTACAGGGTGCGGGTGGTCACACTTGACGGTGACCTGATCCAGCCCGGTGGCCTCTTTACGGGCGGGAGATCCAAAGACCACGGCTACCCTACCACGCGTCGCCGGAAGGCGGAGATAGAGAGGCTGGACAGGGAAATGCTCTCTTTGAAAACGGAGCTCGACGAGCTCGAAGAGCGGGAAAAAAGGGTCAAAGATCTTTTGGAGGAGAATGAAGAGCGCAGCCGGGAGTTACAGGAACGGCGTTACCGGTTTGAAGATGCCCGCAGGGAGGCGGAGCAAAGAATAGCCGCTCTGAAGCAGGAATGGAAGCAGATCGATGCCTCGAAGGAAACCTCGCTGCTGGAAAGAGAAGAACAGATGTTCCAAGAAGAGGATCTCGACAGGCGAATTGAACTGTTGAAACAAAAGCTGTCCGCGGTGGAGCAGGCAGAGAAACAGTTGAACGCCGAAAGAGAGAAGATTGAAAAAAGGCTGGCCGATAGCGAGCAGAAAAGAAGCGCCGTTCTCACCGCACTGTCCTCTGCCCAGGTGCAGTACAGCTCGTTATCCCAAGAACTGAAGCTGCAACAGGAAAAGCTGCGGGGGCTGGAACATCAGCTGCGGCTGCAGGAGGGGGAGCAACGAGAGGTGGAGGAGAGGCTTACGGAGCTGTCTGGGGTAATTTCCGCCCTCCGCAGGCGGGAGCGGGAACTTTCGGAAAGGATCACAGCTCTGGATAAACAGGGCAGGGAACTGGGGGATATGATTGCCTTTCTTAAAAACAAGGTTGCTGCCCGCGAGAGGTTTGTCGAGGCGAGAAGGAAGAGGATCGAAAAGCTGCGGCAAATACACCTGAAGAACAGTCAGCAGCTGGTAAATATCGAACTCAAACTCAAGCATCTTCTTGAGAGAAAGGAGCAGCTGTTGGTCGATGCCCGGGAACGGCGCCTGGATGTATCGGAAGAGCAGATAAAACCGCTGAAGCGTGAAGAGGAGATCGCTCTAAGAGAAAGGATCTCCACTTGTAAGAGGGAGATGGACAGCCTCGGGGATATCAACTTTGCAGCTCCGGGGGAATATAAAGCGCTGCGGGAGAGGATTGACTGCCTGCTGGAACAGAAGAAGGATCTCGATGAGGCCAAAAGTTCCCTGCTGAAGATGGTCCGGGAAATGGACGGGATCGCTGCCGACCGCTTTCTGAAAACATTTCGGATGGTGAGGCAAAATTTCGAGGATATTTTTCAAAGCCTCTGCGAGGGGAGAGCGGATCTGGTTCTGACAGATGAGTCCAATCCACTGGAAACCGGGGTTGACATCGTAGTGCTGCCCCGGGGTAAAAAGCCTCGCCATCTTTCTCTTCTCTCCGGAGGGGAAAAATCTCTGACCGGGATTGCCTTTTTATTTGCCATGCTCAAGACTCAGCCTGCTCCCTTCTATTTTCTGGATGAAATCGAGGCTTTTCTCGATGAAGCCAACCTCATTCGCTTCACCGGCTTTTTGAAGGAGTGGAGCGCGAGTTCGCAGCTGATTTTGATTTCGCACCGCTACCAGACGATGCAAATTGCGGATCACCTCTACGGTGTGACTATGGAAGAGCCGGGGGTTTCCAAGCTTGTTTCAGTCCATCTGAGCGATTACCTTCCTGATGATGAAAGGGAGAGGCAAATCTCTTAAACTCCTGGAATTTCGAGTATGCCAGGGGGTTGGTTAGTAAATCCTTGATTCTGTGGTAAAATATTTTTATCTCGGAAGAGAGAGGGTTGGGAGCAATGGTAGCTTTTTTCCCAAAGCTGAAGGAAACTCTTGCAAAAACACGTGAGAGCTTTGTAAGCAAAGTAACCCAGCTCGTCCGGAGGCACGATAAAATAGACGAGGATTTCTATGAGGAGCTGGAAGAAATCCTGCTGCAGGCCGATGTCGGGGTTGCCGCTACTTGCCGCCTGCTCGACGCCGTTCGTGCTGATGTCAAGAAGAAGAAAATCGGCAACCCTGAGGATGTGCGCCTGCTGCTGAGGGAAAGGATGGAGGAACTGCTGGGAGAGAATGCGCCTCTCAAGTTCGCTACCGCCCCACCAACGGTCATCCTTGTAGTTGGTGTTAACGGGGTTGGGAAGACCACAACCATCGGCAAGCTGGCCTACCGGTTGAGGCAGGAGGGGAGAAGGGTGCTGCTTGCCGCTGCGGACACCTTCCGGGCTGCGGCCATTGAGCAGCTGGAGGTCTGGAGGGAAAGGGCAGGAGCCGATATCGTTAAACACCAACCGGGGTCTGATTCCGCTGCCGTCGTCTATGATGCCCTCCAGGCGGCGAGGAAAAGGGGGGTTGATGTCGTCATCATCGATACCGCCGGCCGCCTCCATACCAAGACCAACCTGATGGAAGAGTTGCGCAAGATCAAAAGAGTGGTCGGCAGGGAGATCCCGGGAGCTCCTCACGAGGTTCTTCTGGTGGTGGATGCGGCAACAGGCCAAAACGCTTTGCGGCAGGCGGAATTATTCGGCGAAGCTACAGATGTCACCGGCATTGTGTTGACGAAGCTGGACGGCACCGCTAAGGGTGGAGTAGTGCTGGCCATTCGGGAGGAACTGGGGATCCCGGTAAAACTCATCGGTACAGGTGAGCGGCCGGAGGATCTCAAGGTTTTCGACGGAAAGGAGTTTGTAGCGGCCCTTTTTGCTGAGGAGGGTGAGGAATGAGAGCTGCAGTCATCGGAGGAACGGGTTTTTACAGTCCCGGTTTGTTGGATGAGGAGAGAGACCTGACCGTTGCCACTCCTTACGGGGAGGTTGCCTTGAAGGAGGGGAGTTACCATGGTAAAGAACTGGTTTTTCTGGCGCGGCACGGGGTGGATCACGCCTTCCCCCCTCACCTGGTCAACTATCGGGCGAACATCTGGGCGTTGAAAGCTGTGGGGGTCCAAACGGTATTGGCCACTGCAGCAACCGGTTCCTTGAACGAGGATATGAGACCTGGGGAGATCGTTCTTGTTGACCAGTTTCTGGATTTTACAAAGTCGCGGTCTCAAACCTTCTACGAAGGGGGTGAGGCGGGGGTTCTTCACGTAGATATGACCGAGCCCTATTGCCCCGAAGTGCGACGACACCTTATTGCGGTTGCCCAGCAGCTTAAGCGGAGAGTCCACCCCAAGGGAACCTATGTCTGTACGGAGGGGCCGCGTTACGAAACGCCAGCAGAGATTCAAATGTACCGGCAGTTAGGTGGTGATGTGGTGGGCATGACCAGCGTCCCCGAGGTAGTGCTGGCCAGGGAAGCCGGCCTCTGCTATGCCACTCTGGCACTTGTTACCAATTACGCCGCCGGGATCTCCAAAAACCCTCTTTCCCACAGAGAGGTGCTCGAGGAGATGGCCAGGTCGCAAGAGGTTTTGCGGAAGCTGATCTTCTCCGCGCTGGTGACCCTTCCAGAGGAGCGCAACTGTGCCTGTGCTCGGGCAGCTGCCGAACTCGGCTCTTTGGGGCAGAAGTTCATGCAGCAAGGAGATTAGCAGGACAGAAATCTGTTCTCTCATCAGCCGATAAAGGAATTTGTTTCTTGTCAAGCACGAGTTAGAAGGGGTAGAGTGCTGATGGATGTTTTGCGCTGGGAAGGAGAGCGGTTATACCTGCTCGATCAGAGAGAGTTGCCGCACCGGGTCGAATACCTGCCCTGTTCTCATTATCGTGATGTGGCTGCAGCCATCCGCCAGCTGAGTGTCCGGGGAGCTCCGGCCATCGGTGTGGCGGCAGCCTTTGGTTATGCCCTGGCTGCTTTTAATTACTCCGAAGATGGAAAAGTGGCCCTGTCGGAGTACATGGAAGAGGCTGCCCGGGAATTACTGGCAACGCGCCCGACGGCCGTCAATCTCCGCTGGGCGCTTGACGAGATGAGGGCGGCGTATCAAACCCTGAACGGCAAGGGCCCAAAGGAAATCAGAGATGGGCTGCTCGCGGCGGCGTTTAAGATTCAGGCGGCGGAAAAAAAGCGGGATGAAAGGATGGCCTCCTTCGGAGCTTCCCTGATCCCTTCCCGTGCCCGTATTCTCACCTATTGCAACACCGGAGCACTGGCGACGACGGGATGGGGGACGGCTCTGGGGATAATTCGGGAGGCCCATCGTCAGGGGAAAGATCTCCACGTTTACGTTCCGGAGACGCGACCGGTGCTGCAGGGTGCCCGGCTGACGGCCTGGGAGCTGCAGGAGGCCGGTATTCCTTATACCCTGATCACCGATAATATGGCCGGTTATGTTTTTGCTCACGGGGGAGTCGATCTGGTGCTGGTGGGGGCCGACCGCATTGCAGCAAGCGGCGATTTCGCCAATAAGATCGGCACCTATACCCTCTCCGTTTTGGCCAACTATCATAACTGCCCCTTTTACGTGGCCGCCCCTCTTTCTACAGTTGATCTGACGGTCAAGACGGGGCAAGAGATCCCCATCGAGATGCGCGACCCCCGGGAGGTCAGGGAGATCGGTGGGAAGCTGATCACCCTGGAGGGCTGCCCCGTTCTCAACCCCTCCTTTGATGTGGTACCCCATCAGTTGGTAACGGCCTTCATCACAGATAAGGGAATCCTCAAACCGCCCTTTGAGGAAGCCCTGGCAGCGGCGTTCAAGGGTGGGAGTGAATGATGTTCCATCAAAAGACGGCAGCAGAGATCGTTGCGGTTGGTCGCCAGCTAGTGAGTAAAGGGCTTGTCTCAGGAACATGGGGGAATATCAGTGCCCGCATTCCCGGAGCCGGTGACGTTCTGATTACTCCGAGCGGTGTGCCCTATGAGAGCCTGGAGGCTCAAGACCTGGTTCTCTTAGATCCGGAGGGTAAGGTGAAAGAGGGTACTCTGCGCCCCTCCACCGAAACCCCTTTGCACATCGCCATCTATAAAAAGCGCCCAGATGTTCTGGCGATCGTTCACACGCACAGCCCTTATGCATCAGTTTTCGCCGTCAACCGTAGGGAACTGCCGCCGGTTCTGGAGGAACAGGCACAGCTTCTAGGGGGAACTGTACGAGTGGCGCCCTACGCGCCTCCCGGAAGCAAAGAACTGGCTGATGGAGCGGTGACCGCCCTGGAGGGGCGTTCTGCTGTTTTTTTGGCCAACCACGGTGTGGTGGGGGTAGGGCGTTCACTGAAAGATGCCCTGCTCATCTGTCAGGTGGTGGAAAAGGGGGCACAGGTCTTCCTGCTGGCGCAGCTCTCCGGTAAGCCGCACGTTCTTTCGGAAAGGGATGTTGGGCTGTTGCGCAGAAACTTCCTGGAGAAATACGGGCAGAATCCTCTATCCCCTGCCTGTGCCTTAAAAGAGCAAAGCCGAAAGGATGATGACAATTGAAAATACTGATTAAGGATTGTTATCTCTGCGATCCTTTAAGAGATTCCGGAGTGACCACAGGGGATGTCGCCGTCGAGGGGAACCGCCTTCTCAAGGTAGGTGGAGAGGGAGAGCTCCCTTTAGGATGGAAGCCCGAAAGGGTGATTGACGGCAAGGATCACCTCTGCCTCCCCGGACTGATTAACTGCCACACCCATGCGGCCATGACTCTGCTAAGGAGTTATGCGGATGATCTGCCGCTGATGCACTGGCTGGAGAAAAAGATCTGGCCGATGGAGGCCCGGCTCACCGGAGACGACGTCTATTGGGGCACGCTTCTGGCTATCGTTGAGATGATCGAATCAGGGACCACCACCTTCAGCGACATGTACTTTTTTACGGACAGGGTCGCGGAGGCAGTCGAGGTGAGCGGTGTGCGCGCCTGTCTTTCCAGAGGCCTGATAGGAATTGGGGATTCGGCCGAACAGGGTCTAGAGGAAAGCAGGGAGTTGCTGGAAAAATGGCAGGGGGCGGCCGACGGCCGGATCAGCATCTGGCTGGGGCCCCACGCACCGTATACCTGCCCGCCGGATTTCCTGGATAAGGTTTTGACCCTGGCACAGGATTACCGGGCCGGCATCCACATCCATGTGGCGGAAACCAAAGATGAGATCGAACAGATCGCCAGAGAGTACGGCAAGACCCCGGTGGCCTATCTTTCCGAGAGGGGGGTCTTCCGGTTCCCGGTGCTGGCAGCTCACTGCGTCTATTTGACGGAGGAGGATATAGAGACCCTTGCGGCTGCGGGTGCGGCCGTTGCTCACAATCCGGAGAGCAATATGAAGCTGGCGAGCGGCATTGCTCCCATCCCCGAACTGTTGGCGGCAGGAGTTGCCGTAGGTATTGGAACCGATGGGGCGTCGAGTAACAACAACCTGGATATGTTTGAAGAGATGCGCACCGCCGCCCTGCTGCACAAGGTCAATAAGGGTGATCCTCAGGTTCTCCCTGCGTCCCAGGTGCTGTCCATGGCTACCAGGGACGGTGCCCGCGCCCTCAGGTTGGACGATCTCGGGCTTCTCCAACCCGGTTATAAAGCCGATCTGATCCTGGTCGACCTTAACCAGGCCCACCTGCACCCCCGGCACAACCCTGTGGCGCATATGGTGTACTCTGCCCGGGGGGGAGATGTTGAGACTGTAATTATTGACGGAAGGATTGTGATGGAGGGAAGAAAGATCCTTACGATCGATAAAGAGCGGGTCTTGGCCGAAGTGGAGGAACGGGCGCGCCGTTTGCTCTCTTAAGGCGCAAGTTTTATTTGACAGCGGTATGTTCTTCTTATAGAATGGTGTCAAGGTGATCGCCTTGTCAGAGAGGGATATGAGCGCAATACTCAAAAAAATGGGTCGCATGGCGCTGTTGTCGGATTTTTACGGCAACCTGTTGACTCCGAAACAACAGGAGATCATCCGGCTCTATTACGAGCAGGATCTGTCTCTAGGAGAGATTGCCGAGAGCATGAAAACATCCAGGCAGGCTGTTCATGACACCATCAAGCGCGCCGAAAGAGCCCTGGAAAACTACGAGAAGAAGTTGGGACTGCTGGCCGGTTATCTTAAAGAAAAGGGCGTTGTCCGTTCCTTGGAAAAGGAGGCAGGAGATATTGCTGTTTCAGGGTCTGGCAGAAAAGCTGCAGGAAACCTTCAAAAAGCTCCGCGGCAAAGGAAAGCTGACTGAAAACGACCTCAAGGCAGCACTGCGGGAGGTCCGGCTCGCCCTTCTGGAGGCTGATGTCAATCTGGCTGTTGTTAAGGACTTCATCGGCCGCGTCTGGGAGCGTAGCCTTGGTGCCGAAGTGCTGGAGAGCCTGACTCCTGCTCAGCAGATCATTAAGATCGTTAAGGAAGAACTCACCGCACTGATGGGTGATACCCGCAGCGGTATCAATTTCAGCGCTACCGGCCCTACGATTATTCTCTTGGTCGGACTCCAGGGGGGAGGCAAGACTACCACTGCCGGGAAGCTGGCGCTCTATTATAAGAAGCAGGGGAAGCGCCCTCTCCTGGTAGGGGCGGATGTCTACCGTCCGGCTGCGATCAAGCAGCTGGAAGTGTTGGCGGGGCAGATCGACGTGCCCTTCTTCAGCCTCGGAGCGGACGCTTCGCCGGTGGAGATCGCCCGGAGAGCTGTGGAACATGCCCAGCGCCAGTCTCAGGATCTGATCCTGGTGGACACTGCGGGAAGGCTTCATATCGATGAAGAGCTCATGGCCGAACTGAGGAGCATGAAGGAGGCCGTTGAACCGCAGGAGGTAATCCTTGTGGTGGATGCCATGACCGGTCAGGATGCCGTGACTGTGGCCAGGGCGTTTCAAGAAGAGCTTGGGCTTACCGGCGTGATCCTGACCAAGCTGGACGGCGACACGCGCGGTGGAGCAGCTCTTTCGGTCAAGAGCGTGACGGGCTGTCCCATCAAGTTCGTCGGAACTGGGGAAAAATTGGATGCCCTTGAACCCTTTTACCCAGACCGTATGGCCGCGAGGATCCTGGGGATGGGGGATGTGCTCAGCCTCATCGAAAGGGCGCAGAGCACATTTGATCAGGAAAAAGCCAGGGAGATTGAAAAGAAACTGCGCAGGCAGGAGTTCACCCTGGAAGATTTCCTTGAGCAGATCGAGCGGGTGCGTTCGATGGGCTCTCTGGAGCAGTTATTAGGGATGCTCCCCGGTGTGGGCGGGGTTAAAGAACTGCGCAAGCTGCAGGCGCAGTTCGACGGCAAGGAGTTCGTCCGCCTGGAGGCCATGATCAATTCCATGACCCCGGAGGAGCGCCGCAACCCCGCTATTATCAACGGGAGCAGAAGAAAAAGAATCGCCCGCGGAAGCGGGACTAGTGTCCAGGATGTCAACAGACTCCTTAAGCACTTTGAGCAGACCCGTAAACTCTTCAAACAGTTGAGCGAGGTCGGTAGTGGCAAGGGCAGCCGCAAACTAAAACCAATAAAGTTTCCGTTCTTCTAAGTAAAATTTAAGGGGGTTTGTCGAAGAATTGGCTACAAAAATCAGGTTGAAGAGAATGGGAGCAAAAAAGAATCCATCTTACCGGGTTGTAGTGGCCGACTCCCGCTCACCCCGGGATGGGCGTTTTATCGAGGAAATCGGATACTATCAGCCTGTTGCCAATCCGGAAGTGATCAAGATCGATGAGGAAAGGGCACTCTACTGGCTCTCTCGGGGAGCCCAGGCAACAGATACCGTGCGGGCGCTTCTGAAAAAGGCCGGCGTCTGGGAGAAGCACTTTTCCAAGCCTGCTTCAGAGTCCAGGGAAGCCGGGCCGGAACAGGAAGAGGCTAACCCCAATTAAAGAGGAGTGCGGGGGATGAAAGATCTCATTGAGGTGCTCGCCAGGTCTCTGGTGGATGATCCCGCCGCCGTTGAGGTGCGGGAAATTGAGGGAGAAAAGGCGCTGATTGTTGAGCTAAAGGTCGCCAGCGCCGATATGGGAAAGGTTATCGGCAAACAAGGAAAGATTGCCAAGGCGATCCGCACTCTGGCCAGGGCAAGGGGCAATAAAATCGGCAGAAAAGTTATTGTAGAAATAGAATCTTAGGGGTTTTTAGGATGTTTGATTACATTACGGTAGGCGAAATCACCACCACCTTCGGCGTGCGGGGGGAGGTGAAGGTGATACCGTACACCGACTTCCCAGAACGCTTCGAGAAAACCAGGAAGTTTTTCCTCAATAAAGACGGGCTGTTGCGGGAAGTATGGATTGAAAGAGCGGCCATAAGGGAAAAGGACGTCATCCTGAAGATTAAGGGGATCGATACCCCGGAAGATGCAGCGGAGTACCGCCGGGCGCTGCTTCAGATCCCGCGGGATGAGGTCTGGCCGCTCCCCCCTGATAGCTATTATCGCTTCCAGATAATCGGACTGACAGTGACTACTGCCGATGGTGTTGCTCTCGGCCGGGTGGCGGACATTTTGGAAACCGGCAGCAATGATGTTTATGTTGTAAGGGATAACGAGAAGAGAGAGTATTTGATTCCTGCTTTAAAGGATGTTATCAAGGACATCGATCTGGAGAAGGGTTTGATGGTAATTCAGCCTTTGCCCGGCTTGCTCGAGGAGTGAGAGAGCCGTTGCTGATCAAAATCTTGACGATATTCCCCGAGATGTTTTCCGGGCCTTTGACGAGCAGCATTTTAAAAAGGGCACAGGAACAAGGGCTGTTAAAAGTAGAAATCGTCAACATCCGGGAATTTTCGGAGGACAGACATCTTAAGGTTGATGACTACCCCTTTGGCGGAGGGGCAGGGATGGTGATGAAACCGGAGCCTTTTTTCCACTGCCTGGAGGCTTTGAAACCTGCCCCTGGGGCACGGGTGATCCTCCTGACGCCGCAGGGGAAGACCTTCAATCAGGGTATGGCGCGAGAGCTGGCAGAGGCTGAGGAGCTAATCCTGATCTGCGGCCACTATGAGGGAATCGATGAAAGGGTTAGGACGCTGGTCACAGATGAGATTTCCCTGGGGGATTTCATCTTAACCGGAGGGGAAATCGCGGCTATGGCCATCGTCGACTGTGTCGGGCGCCTGATACCTGGTGTTGTCGGCGATCCCTTTTCTCTGAAGGAGGAGTCTTTTAATAACGGGCTGCTGGAATACCCTCAGTACACCCGCCCGCGGCTATTCCGGGGGATGGAGGTGCCGGGGGTTCTTCTCTCAGGCAACCATCGAGAGATAGAGCGCTGGCGCCGTGCTCAGGCGGTGCGAAAAACCTTCTTGCGGCGTCCCGATCTGCTGGGGGAAGTGCCCTGGGATGAGGAGGACATGAAGACCGTAAACAGCATCCTGACGGGGGAGGCTCCTCCGAAAGCCTGGAAGTGATTGTTCTCTACCATTTCCTATGCTATAATGAACGGCGGTATTGAACTCTTTATCTTAAGTTGGATAGAGGAGGCAGTTTCCGTGGATTTAATGAAGATAGTTGAACAGGATTATCTAAAAAAGGATATTCCTCCTTTTCGTCCCGGTGACACGGTACGGGTTCACGTTAAGGTTATCGAGGGGGGACGCGAAAGAACTCAGGTCTTCGAGGGAAGTGTAATCAGGAGGCGTGGAAGCGGGCTCAACGAAACATTCACCGTAAGGCGCGTCTCCTACGGGGTTGGTGTGGAAAGAACGTTTCCTGTCCATTCTCCCCGCCTCGCCAAAATAGAGGTTGTTCAAAAAGGCAGGGTGCGCCGCGCCAGGTTGTACTATCTGAGAGACAGGGTCGGTAAGGCTGCGCGGATTCGAGAACGGAAGTAGGGGAGTTAATTGTCCCAGGAGAAGGAGAAGGACAAGAAATCTCTGTGGCGAGAGATACTGGAATCCGTTGTCCTGGCGGTTGTTCTGGCCGCCGTAATAAGGATTTGGTTTCTGGAACCCTTTTACATACCTTCAACTTCCATGGAACCGACGTTGTACCCTCAGGATCGCATTATCGTTAACAAGATCGGATATAAATTCCGCCAGCCTGAACGCGGCGATGTAGTGGTCTTTAAATATCCTCTTGACCCTCAGCGGGATTTTATCAAGAGGGTAATTGCCCTTGAAGGGGAAACCATCGAAGTGCGCGACAACTGTGTCTTTATCAACGGGAAGCGCCTGGAGGAGCCCTATTTGACAGATGAAGTTGTCGCCGAGTTCGGCCCTTACGTGGTCCCCAAGGATCACCTCTTTGTCATGGGTGATAACCGTAACAACAGCGATGACAGCAGAGTCTGGGGGCCTTTAAACAAGAAGTTTCTGGTGGGCAAGGCGGTGTTTGTCTACTGGCCGCCGGAGCGGATCATGGTAATCAAATGAACAAAAGGGGTTTAAATTGTCGGATTTCGGGAAGAGGGAGGCGTTGCTCTCCCGCTACTTCAAGGTGGTCGACCTTTTTTTTGAGGTTGCCGATGCCCGCTGTCCTATGTCATCGCGCAGCCGGGAGATCAGGCGGCTTGTCAGGGGAAGAAAGTCCGTTTTGATCCTCAACAAGGCGGACCTCGCCGATCCTGCGGCGACAAAGAGGTGGGTCGGCTTTTTCTCCGAAGTAGGGGAGAGGGTCTTGGCAGTTGACTCCTTGCGGGGAAAAGGCCTGCAGAGGGTAGGGGAGCTTCTGCAGAGTGAGGCGGAAGACTTAAAACGACGGCTCTGGGATAAAGAGCGGCGCTGGAGGCCCTTGCGCGTTGCGGCGCTGGGGATCCCCAATACCGGGAAGTCTTCATTTCTCAATCAAATTGTTGGCAGGCGTGCGGCAGCAACGGGAAACCGCCCCGGAGTCACGAGGGGGCCGCAATGGATCCATCTGCACAATGTGATTTCGGTCCTGGATACGCCCGGTGTTCTTCCACCCTCTGTGAGAGATGAGGAGGCCGTATTTAAGCTGGCACTGATCGGAGCCTTGAAGCTGGAAGATCGGGATCCCGAGATCATTGCCAGAAGGCTTTTGGAATTTCTTAAAGATCACTACCCCGCCGCCGTCAGCAGGAGTTGGGGAGCCGCTGAAGATACGCCGCCAAACCTGGAGTGCATTGCCAGGAGTAAGAACTTTCTGCTGCCGGACGGGCGCCTGGATCTACAGAGAACAGCCGTTTTTCTGGTTAATGCAATGCGCAGCGGGAAGTTGGGGCGGATCACTCTGGAGTTTCCTTAAATAGAAATGGCTGGCTGCTCTTATCGAACGATAAGAGCTTTTTTGTTGCTAAGAAGGATTATGGCGTTTGAAAAGGAATTATATCAATTTAAGAGTAGTGTCCATTATGATGGTGTAAAATTGATGGCTTGAAGCAGGAGAGCCACCCCTCCCTCTGGTAGATAAGAAGTAGCTTAATCTTAATCATCAGGAGGGAGAAAAGATGGCTC
>JAALLR010000094.1_pt1 | contig 33305 bp, 35 predicted proteins | sample 7245931 | NCBI WGS metagenome assembly JAALLR01 (sample SAMN13049201, study PRJNA578106) | oil field metagenome | isolation source: filtered produced water from oil reservoir B9 | place: USA:offshore Texas | collected 2016 | reverse complement strand
GAGCAGCAAACGGCAGCCGAATCGAGACAGGATGTCGAGATAGGCGACTCTGCGGCAGGGATGCCGTCATAGGAGCCGGTCGGCTGCCTGATGCGACGAGTCTTAGGGCGAGTTAAACCTTGAGATCCGGGAGCAAGCGCAAGGATAAACTGAAGCGTATTTTCAGGGCAGATTAATTCGACACCTGCTCCGATTCGGGACGGCAGGAGCAGGCAAGGGGGTTCTCTTGCCTGCTCCGAAAATTTTTTCAGTCTTTGCTTTCGTCGCGGTAAGATAGAGCCTTCCGGCGGTTGTTGCTTCGCAAGTAAAAGCCGGCCGCGCCTGATTTTCACCTGCAGTATAGTACCGCCCTTGTTTCTTAAAATAGCAGGAATCCCGGGCATCTTGAGAGAATTGCTTCTAAAAAAGAAAAGAAGGGTCAAGATGCGTTCCAGGATCTACAAAACTCTATCTGTGCTGTTCGCAACCTTTTTCTTGATAACCGCTCTTAACATCTCTCTGCCACAAAGAGGAGAGGCAGCCGCCGGCATGTTGCCCGAATTGCCCGACATTCAGGCTAAAGCCGCCATCTTAATGGATGAAGGCTCCGGCCGCATCCTCTACGCCAAAAACGCCCACCTGCAGCTGCCGCCGGCCAGCCTGACCAAAATCATGACCGCCATTCTTGTAATAGAGAACGGCGACCTCGATCAGAAGGTATCTGTCAGCAGGTATGCCGCGGAAACAGGGGAGAGTTCCATCTGGCTCGAAGAGGGTGAGGTTCTGACCAGAAGGGAACTGCTCTATGCCCTGATGCTGGTCTCGGCCAATGATGCGGCGGTGGCCCTGGCGGAAAGCGTTGCCGGGAGTGAGGGCGCTTTTGTCGAGAAGATGAACAGCCGCGCCGGGGAATTGCAGCTGAGCAACACCCATTTTGTCAACCCCCACGGACTGCAGGATCAGGAGCACTATTCGAGCGCTTATGATCTGGCGGTCATTACCAGGGAGGGTATGCGGTACCACCTTTTCCGTGAGGTCGTCGCTACCAGGGAAAAGTACCTGCCCTGGCCGGGGCACCCCTGGCAGCGGGCGCTTATCAACAAAAACAGGCTGCTTTCCAGGTATCAGGGAGCAACCGGGGTAAAGACCGGCTATACCCGGCAGGCGGGTAACTGCCTGGTAGGGGCGGCACAGCGCGGGAATTTGAGGCTGATAGCGGTGGTGCTCAACTCCCCTCAGGTTTATGAAGATACGGAGAAATTGCTCGATTACGGATTCCAGAACTACCAGGCCGTAATCTTGCAAAAAAGGGAGCAGGCCGGTTCCCGGCTGCCGGTGCGTAAGGGAGAGCGGCGGTTCGTGAAGGTGGCTCCACAACAGGACGTGATCGTGGCGGTGAATCCGGAGGAGAAGAAACATCTCTCCTATCGAATTGAACTGGTGCGCAATGTGGAAGCCCCCGTTAAGAAGGGGGAGGTATTAGGGACGGGGAGAATTCTGTTGCGAGGAAAAGAGATCGGAAGTGTTGAACTCCTTGCCGAGGAAAGTGTATCTTTAAAGCCTCCCTTATGGCAGGTCATATGCAGCTGGCTGTGGTCGCTTTTTCTCAAGATCATAGGTTAAGATAAAGATAGAAACTTTTCGGCCGGACAGGTCTATTTATGATCCCTCCTTGCATAGAGGTGAAAAAGGTAGCAACTGGAGGAGGGAGAAAAAATGCTCAACCTGATCTGGCTTTGTTTGATTCTGGCAGGGGTTGTTGTAGCGGCCGGAAACGGCAGGATCGACATCATCACAGAAACATTTTTCAGCGCCGCCGACGAGGGGGTCAAGGTCTGCCTGGATCTAATCGGGTTGATGACACTCTGGCTGGGGATGCTGGAGGTCGCCCGACAGGCCGGTTTGATCAGGGTTTTGGCGCGCCTTGTGCGCCCGCTGGCTGTTCGGTTGTTTCCAGAGGTGCCCCCTGAACACCCCGCCCTGGGGGCGATCATTATGAATATCAGCGCCAATATTCTGGGATTGGGAAATGCTGCCACACCTTTCGGCCTCAAAGCCATGGAGGAATTGCAGAAGCTCAATCCCCGTCCAGATACGGCTTCCGATGCCATGTGTACATTCCTGGCTGCCAACACCTCTTGCATCACCCTGGTGCCCGCCACCATCATCGGTGTCCGCGTCGCTGCAGGTTCCGTTAATCCCACTGAGATTGTCGGCCCTACTATCTTTGCTACCGGGTTTTCCATGGCCGTCGTCCTGCTCGTCGATTTCCTCTGGCGCAATTTCATCAAAACGAGGCGGCGGGTGTTTTAAATGATGCAGGTATTGGAGGCCGTATCCCGGTGGGCAATCCCCTTTCTTTTATGTCTGTTTCTCGTGCTGGGATGGCTGCGCCGTGTTCCTGTCTATGAAGCATTTATCAAGGGAGCGGCGGAAGGCTTTCAAACCGCCGTCAGAATCATCCCTTACCTGGTGGCCATGTTTGTTGCTATAAAGGTTTTTCGCGAGTCCGGCGCCATGGATCTCCTCGCCCGGATCGGGGCGCCTTTTCTCGGACTGCTTGGGATTCCCCCCGATATTCTCCCTCTGGCCTTGATGAGGCCGCTTTCCGGAAGCAGCGCTCTGGGAATCGCCACCGAAATCATCAGAACATATGGTCCCGATTCCTTTGCCGGCAGACTGGCCTCTGTAATGCAGGGGACTACGGATACCACTTTTTTCGTTTTGACGGTCTATTTTGGCTCGGTCGGCGTCAGGCGTTACAGGCATGCTGTGGCCCTGGGATTGCTTGCTGACTTGACCGGACTTATTGCCTCCCTTTTTATCTGTCACCTGCTTTTTAGCCCCTAAAGAACTTAACTCAAGAACAATTTGCTCGTAGTTTCTTTTTCAAGCCATCCAAGCCGACGGAGCGAGTGGCTATCAAGAGCGCGGTAATAAAAGCGGGAAATGGCAGGAAAGAAGTGAATATTGTCGAAATGTTTCTGTAATTCCAAAGGGGGGCAGAAAAAATGAATATCGGTATTGTCGGGGCAGGAAAAGGTGGCAAGGCGATCCTGGCGGCCACCTATGGATTGCCTGGGGTAACCGTTGTGGGGATTGCTGATATTGATGACAATGCCCAAGGGATCAAGCTGGCACGGGAATTGGGGGTTAAAACTTTCAGGGATTGTCTGGATTTATTAAAGCTGCCGGATCTGGAAATTGTGATTGAAGCCACAGGCGTTCCCCAGGTGCAGGAATTATTATACGAGAACAAGCAGCCGGAAACCAAGATCATCGACGCCTCCGCAGCGCGCTTGATGATGATAATGGTGGAAGCCAAGGAGGAGATGATCAATGAACTGCATCGTCGGGCACAGCAACTGGCTGCTATGACTGATGAATTGAACAAAAGTGTCAAGCAAATTGCGGCAAGTGCCCAGGAGCTGGCCGGAGGTGCCGAAAATCTGGCTTCTCAGGGGAAAAAGCTGGGGAGTATCGCCGATAAAGCGAAAAACTATGTAACGGATACGGATGAAGTGCTCAATTTCATTAAAAAGGTGGCCACCCAGACTAAGCTTCTGGGGCTGAATGCGGCTATTGAGGCTGCGCGAGCCGGTGAGCACGGGCGGGGTTTCGCTGTTGTTGCCGATGAGGTGCGGAAGCTCGCCGAGGACAGTGCCGTCTCGGCGGAGCAAATAGGGGGTATTCTCAGGAATATTGAAAAATCCGTCGGGGAAATAATAGAAGGAATCAGCGAAACTGCCGGTGTTAGTGCCGGGCAGGCCGCAGCGACGGAACAGGTTGCAGCAACTATAACCCAGTTGGGCAGGCTGGCCGGAGAGCTGGAGGAGGTTGCCCAAAGGCTGGCCAGTATGTCTTAAATTGTTGAGGACAAGGTGGTGGAAAGAAGATCGCTGGCGAACGGCTGCAAAAGGTGTTGGCTAGAGCAGGGGTGGGAGCGCGGCGCTTTTGTGAAGAGCTCATCCGGGAAGGCAGGGTTACTGTTGACGGAAAAAAGGCCGAACTGGGAATGAAGGTCGATCCGGGAGTGAACAGGATTTGCGTAGACGGCCGCGAAGTAATTCTTCCCCGGGAAAACACCTCTGTGCTTCTCTATAAGCCAAAAGGGTACGTATCTACGGTCAGGGATCCCCAGGGCAGGCCGAAGGTAACAGATCTCGTACAGCTGCCTGGGGTTCGCCTTTTTCCGGTGGGAAGGCTGGACTACATGACAAGCGGGCTGATAATCTTAACGAATGATGGCGAGCTGGCTGAGCTTATGACGCACCCGAGGTACGGGATCTGGAAAACCTATCACGCCCTTGTGGCCGGAAAACCCACTTCGGCGGCACTGCAGCAGATGCGCCGGGGGGTGCCTCTTCCTGAGGGAAGGTCAGCCCCGGCGAAGGTGCGTTTGCTGGCGGTACTTTCCGGTGGCAGGTCGCTGCTGGAAATCAGCATTCGGGAGGGCAAAAAGAGACAGGTACGAAAAATGTGCAGTTATGTCGGGCATCCGGTCATCGAGTTGAAGCGCACCAGAATCGCCTTTCTTGGCCTTCAGGGGTTGCGTCCCGGCGAATACAGATTCCTCTCCAGAATTGAAGTGGAAAGACTGAAGAAACTGGCTAAAAGGAAGCAGGAATCTTAACGGCAGAAGAGAAATTATATTTATCCATCGTGAATATCTGAGATTAGTGCCATTTATTGTTGCAAAATTCGGAGGGTACAGCCATGTCTTTGAAAAGGTTCTCCATTCTGATGGCGGCGGTTTTTGCCGTGGGGTGTGTGCTTGTTCTGTTTGGCGGCTGCCGGGAGAAGGGAAGCTCTGGGGAAGGGGATGTCGCTGCACCGGCAGGTAAAATCGTTGTACGCGATGACTCGGGTTATGAACTAATACTGGATAAGCCGCCACAGCGCATTATCTCTCTGGCCCCCAACAATACGGAGATCCTGTTTGCTCTGGGAGTAGGGGAGCGGGTGGTCGGTGTGACCACTTACTGTGATTACCCGGAGGAGGCCAAAGAAAAAGCCCGGATTGGGGATCTGCAGGGGAATTCTGAAGAGATCGTGGCTCTCCAACCCGATCTGGTCGTTGCCAAATGGACACTCAACAAAAATATGGTGGACAAGTTGCGAAAATTGAACATCCCCGTTCTCTGTGTGGAGCCGGAAAGCATTGAAGGTGTTTACAGGGCTATAGAAATGATAGCACTGGTAACCGGAACCGAAGAAGTCGGTGAGAAAATCATCGCCGACATGAAGAAAGAGATCGCCGAGGTGCAGGAAAAGATCGCCGGGATTCCTGAAGAGCAGCGGGTGAGGGTCTTTATCGAAGTAGGCACCGATCCCCTCTTTACCGCAGGCAACAAAACCTTTGTGGATGAATTGGTGCGCCTGGCGGGGGGGATCAATGTGGCCTCCGAAATTGATGGGTACCAGATGTACAGCTCAGAGTCTGTTATTGAAAAGAACCCCGATGTCATCCTGGCTCCTGACAGTTACTATGTCGATGTCGAGCAGGTGATTAACGAGCGCCCCGGATGGGATCAGATTAAGGCCGTTCGTGAAGGGAGGGTGATTACGAAAATTGACCCTAACCTGATCAACAGACCCGGTCCCAGGTCGGCACAGGCTGTAAAACTTATTGCGGAAGCGTTTTACCCGGATTTATTTAAATGAAAAACTTAAGGTGATGAACATGGCTTCCTGCGCCTGGAGACACCGCAAGATTTATGCAATGTTGACCCTTCTGGTGCTGCTTTTCATTTCCGTTATTTGCGGCGTGGCCATTGGCAGTGCATCGATATCCTTTGTGGACACCGGCAGGGTCTTGCTGACGCACATCCCCGGTCTGTCTTCTTTAATTAAAGTGAAGCCGGATACCGCTCTGGAGGTGATTGTTCTTCAACTGCGGCTGCCTAGAGTGATACTGGCTGTTTTCATCGGAGCAGCCCTAGCCGTTGCCGGAGCCGTTCTGCAAGGGCTCTTGCGCAACCCTCTTGCAGAACCCTATACCCTTGGGGTTTCTTCGGGGGCGGCGGTAGGGGCGGCTCTTGTTTTTGTTGTCCTCCGGGGAGAAGGGACGGTCTTCGGTGCAGCGAGCCTGCCCTTTTCGGCTTTTATCGGCGCCTTGTTGACGGTGATGATCGTTTACCGGTTGGCCCTGATGAACGGCTATCTGGCAGTAGAAACGCTGATTCTGGCCGGAGTCGTGATGAATTCCTTTATGTCGGCCGTGCTCTCGTATTTGCTTACTATGGCGGGGGAAAATCTTCACCAGGTTGTCTACTGGCTGATGGGAAGCCTGGCCCTGAGGAGCAGTGAATATTTTATTTACACCTTGCCTTTCCTTGCCGCCGGCATCCTTCTGGTGTGCTTTTTCGGCCGGGACTTAAATATTTTGACCTTCGGTGATGAGACGGCCGGTCAACTGGGGATATCCGTTGAAAGGACAAAAAGGTTCTTACTGACGCTGGCAACTCTGCTGACGGGCATTGCAGTTTCTCTGGGAGGTACGATCGGTTTTGTGGGGTTGATCGTGCCTCACCTGGTCAGGCTCGTCGTCGGACCAGATCACCGCATCTTGCTGCCTTTTGCGGCTTTAGGAGGAGCGCTCTTCCTGATCTGGGCCGATACGGCAGCGCGCACCATCGTGGCTCCAGTTGAACTTCCGGTAGGTGTAGTCACCGCCTTTTTGGGGGCGCCCTTTTTCGCCTACCTCTTGCGAAGCCGCAAAAGCGGGGGAAGCTGTTTCGGCGCCTGATTGCTTCTCTTTGTTTCGCTTCCGTTCCGGTTCAGTTCTCATCGAGGGGCTGGCAAATTGCCTTTTTTAAGGAGTAGGGCGAGATGGACATGATTTTTAGGATTCACGGTGTGGAATTTCGTTACGGAGCGCGACAGGCCCTCCGGGGGATAAGCTTGGATGTTCCTCCGGGGAGTTTTCTCGGAATCATCGGTCCAAATGCCGCCGGCAAATCCACTCTGCTGAAAACGATAGCGGCCACCCTCAGGCCGACGCGCGGGGTTGTCTATTATCGCGGTGAAAGGCTGGACAAAATATCCCGGCGTGACTATGCGAGAGATGTTTCCGTTGTTCCCCAGGAAACAGAGGCCCATTTTCCCTTTTCGGTTTTAGAGGTAGTACTCATGGGGAGGCATCCCTATCTGGGGAGGTTTTCCGGGGAAAGTGAAGAGGACCTGAGGATAGCCCGCCGGGCGATGGAAGCGGCCAATTGCTGGCATCTTAGGGACCGCAGCATTCTGGAGTTAAGCGGTGGGGAGAGGCAGAGGGTGGTCCTTGCCCGCGCCCTGGCACAGAATCCGCAGGTAATACTGCTGGATGAGCCGGTAGCCCATCTTGACCTCAACGCTCAGCTGGAAGTGCTGAACCTGTTGAAAGAGATGAATGATAAGCTGGGGGTCACCGTAATCGGGGTCTTCCATGACCTGAACCTGGCTGCTCAGTACAGTGATCGGCTGATCGTCCTGCGGGAGGGTAAGGTTTATGCTGCTGGAACTCCGGATGAGGTGCTGACGCCGGAAATCATTAAAGAAGTTTACAGTGCCGATGTACTGGTAATCAGACATCCGCTGACCGGTGCCCCTCAGGTAGTGCTCCTTCCTGCCGCAGGTGATAATCCGGAGGCGGATTACCCTCATGTTCACCTGATCTGTGGGGGAGGGATTGGGAGCAACCTGATGGGTCGCCTGACGAGGATGGGGTGCCGTGTTTCGGCAGGAGTATTAAACATTAAAGACACTGATTGGGAAGTGGGTCGGGCTCTCGGGCTGCAGATTGTAGAGGAGAAGCCCTTTTCTCCGATAACTCTTGAGAGCTATGAATCCAATTTAAAGGTGGCGGAGGGGGCGGATCTCATCTTTCTCCTGGAAATCCCTTTTGGGAGAGGGAACATACTCAATTTAAAGGTTTTAGAACCCTTGCTGGCGTCAGGGAAGAGGTGCTTTTTGATTAATCCCGGGCAATTACCGGAAAGGGACTACACAGGTGGAACCGCTATGCAGATAGTGGAGGTATTGCGTGAACAAGGCCTGCTTTTTTTGCCCGATCAACAAGCGGTTTTACGGATAGTCCAAAACTATCGAAAGGGTGATCACGGTGCCGAGACCGCGCTTGGATAAGGGGCTTGTTCAAGTGTATACGGGAGAGAGCAAGGGGAAGACAACCGCGGCTCTCGGACAGGCCCTACGTGCCATCGGGCACGGTTTTCAGGTTTGTTTCATTCAATTTTTAAAAGGAAGTGCCTATACGGGAGAGCTGTTTGCCGCCCAGCGGCTTTACCCCAATCTTGTCGTGCGCCAGTACGGAATTTCCTGCCCTCGCAGCGCTCAAATCAGACAGGGGGAAGATAAGTGTCGGGGCTGCGGGGAATGCTTTCCGAGCAAGGCAGATAATGATGAAGAATACAATGAACTGGCGCGCCTTGCTTACCGGGCCGCGGAAGAAGCAATTTGTTCGGGAGAGTTCGATATCGTCATTTTGGATGAGATCAATCAAGCCGTCTACTTGAATTACATCAGCGTGGAGGAGGTGCTTGCTCTTCTGAACAAGAAGCCCGATTTCGTGGAGGTGATTCTCACCGGGCGCAATGCTCATCCGCAGGTGATCGCCAGAGCAGATCTGGTGACGGAGATGACCTTGCGTAAGCACCCCTTTCAAAAGGGTATCTCCAGCCGGCGGGGTATTGAATATTAGTCACGGGAGGATTTTTAATGCCCGCTGACGAATTGAGGCGAAAAAGTACACGATTTGGGGAGGCTGAATAGACTTTTATGAGTAATGGCAATGAAAAAAAGCTGCGGTTGAGGGTTCGCTTCGATTACCGGGGGGAAGGGAAGCAGGGGCGGCTCTTCTCGCGAGGGAGAGAAGGGGAGGATGTAGCCGAGGAAATCAGAGAACAGAGGGCAATTCTGCTCCGCAACATTCCCGTGCAAGGTGTTCGGATTGAGGAGATCGACACCAATGGAGAGATTTACGTGCTCTATGATGAAGCTAGCGGGCGGGAAGTTGCCTACGCGCCTGTGGAATTTACTATGGAGGCCGACACGATCGAAGATGTAATACCATTCCTCCTGCGGGATGAGTTTCGTAAAGTAGAGGTCATTTCCCCTAATGAGGTCAGCCTGGACAGGCATGAGGTTGAGAGGATTATCTATAAAATCAACGAGGAGTTGCGCAATTACCGCCTTTACCTGGAAAGGCGCCTGAATTCTAAGTAAAATCTGCGTTGCTTGGTAGGCGCACGTCTGTCGGTCAGGGCGCTGCCGGAAATAGCAGCCAGATGCCCCTGCTGCCGATCCTTTGGGTGCTCGAGAAAGATGGCAGTCCCTGCATAAAAACCTCCGTATCTGCGTAAAAGATGGTTAATAAACGGGTTTCCCAGAACGGAGGTTAGTTTAAAGTGAGGAAAAGCATCTTTGACCGCCTGGAGCATTGGGAACAAAAGCTCAAGGTTATTCTGGCGCTTTTTTTCTCTTTCCTGATTGTCCTGCAGATTTTGTTGTCGCAGGAGCCGGTTCGTTTCTATTTGAGCTTTGCCGAAAGGCTGGAAGGTGTCCCCTGGCCCGGGGGGAAATCAGCGGTGGCTTTTTCGCTGCCAACCGCTACGGGAGAGGTGAAAATAAGGGTGTGCAGCTATTTTTCCTTCCCCCGAGCGGTTGTGCTTGTAAACGGCAGAGAGGTTGCCGATTTTCAGGATGGGGAAGTATCACTTAAGGTGTGCTCAGGAGATGAGATCGTGATTGACGGCAGCGCTTATGACTGTCAGCTGGTATTTCAGATAACTGCCGTTTCGAGGGGGGTAGTCTGGCCTCCTGTGGATTACCGAGTGACAACCGACGCCTCCCAGGTCAGTTTGGGAAAGGTGTGGATTGAGCGGTAAAGGGGTGATCATAGTGAGCGGCTACGGAAGCAGGCAGGTTGCCGCCGTTGCTCTGAAAATGGCTCTTACCCAAAGCAGGGAAGAAGAGAATGAGCTTAAAACCCGTTTTTCCGAGAAGGGTATTAAGACGGCAGCCGTCGATTGTGGTGGTGAATTCATCAGCTCGGTCAAGAAGTTCATCGAGCGGGCGGTCGTCGCCTCCAAAAGGGAAAATGTGATCAGAGAAACCCATAGCGAAGAGGGGGCTGTTGCCGGTGCTGCCAGAGAGGCTATCAACCAGATCAGCATGAAGGCTGTAGGGTTTAATGTGGGAGGAAAGATCGGTATTGCCCGCTATCAAGACCATGTCAGCGTAGCGGTGTTTTTTGGGATTGGCCTTTTGCATCTGGATGAGGTGGCTGTGGGTCTGGGGCACCGGGCCGTATCTTAGGCGATCTTCTGGGTGATTTTGATGGAAAAGTACTGGGTGCGCGGTATCCGGGGAGCCGTCACGGTTGCCGAGAATACCCCGGAGGCCATCATTACTGCAACGAGGCAGCTGCTCGAAAAAATAGCTCGTGAGAATCTGTTGGAGCCGGAGCGGATTATCAGTATCATTTTTTCTGTTACACCTGATTTGAATGCCGCTTTTCCTGCCGAAGGTGCCCGCGCCCTTGGCTGGGCCAAGGTGCCGTTGTTCTGTACGACGGAAATCGCGGTCCCCGGCTCTTTGCCTAGATGTGTGAGGGTTCTCGTGCATGCTTATCTGACCTGTGCCCAGGAGGATGTGAAGCACGTTTACCTGGGAGATGCTGTTACCCTCAGGCCGGACTTGTTTTGAAAAAGCGGTTGACAATTCTTTTTGGTCGTTGTTATTATGAAAATGGTTTTCATTAATCTTTCATAAAGAGGGAGGGGAGAAAAGCCAATGCCGCCGAAAGTAGACCTTGACAAGTGTACGGGTTGCGGCACCTGCGCCGATGTTTGCCCGAGTGAAGTTTTTGAAATTGAGGATGACAAGTCTAAGGTGGCTCGTCCGGATGACTGCACTGAGTGTGAAACATGTGTAGAGGAGTGCCCGGAAGAGGCAATCACCCTTGAATAGCAGTTATTGAGTGGGGTGTTATCAAAAAAAGTTGGCTCACAGCGGGGTTCTTTTTAAGCTGTGAGCATTTTATTGCCCTCATTTCCCGGTTATGTTAAAATAACCGGAAGAAGGCGCAGAAGAGATGCAGTTTGCTGGTCGGCAACAGAATGAGCGGGTCAGAGCAGGAAAGAGAACGGAGAGCTTTCAGGAGATACTCCCGCGGGGAGTATTTTTCTGTTTTTGCTCCCTTTTCTTAGCGAGGGGGTTGGGCGATTGATCGTAGTAATGAGTCCCCAGGCAACGGAGAAGGAAGTGGAAGCCGTACGTTCCAAACTGCTCAAGAAAGGCTTGACGGTGCGCCTTTTTCACGGCAACAGGGGCTTTATTATTGAAGCTTTCGGCGACACCCAGCGGATGTTGGATATGGCTATCGAGGTTATGCCTGGTGTGGAAAAGGTGATCTCCCTCCTCCATCCTTTTAAGCTCGTAAGCCGGGAATTTAAACGGGAAGACACCCTGATCAGGGTGGGGGATCAGGTGATTGGAGGTAAGGAGATTCATCTGATTGCCGGGCCCTGTGCTGTTGAGGATAAGGTTCAGTTTCTGGAGATTGCCCATGCGGTAAAAGAGGCGGGGGCTACGTTTTTAAGGGGTGGTGTTTACAAACCCCGCACCTCACCCTATTCCTTCCAGGGCCATGCCGAAGAAGGGCTGGCAATTCTTAATGAAGCCCGTGCCCAAACCGGTCTTCTGATCGTCACAGAGGTGATGGATCCCCGGCTTGTGCCGTTGGTTGCCTCGTGCGCCGATATCCTGCAGATCGGAGCCCGCAATATGCAGAACTTTCCTCTGCTGCGGGAGGTCGCCAGTGTTGACAAGCCGGTTCTGCTCAAGCGCGGCCCGGCGGCGGGCATTGAGGAATGGTTAATGGCTGCGGAATATATCCTGTTGGGAGGGAACAGCAAGGTTATCTTGTGTGAACGTGGAGTTAAAACCTTTGAGAGGTTCACCAGAAATACCCTTGATTTGAGCGCTGTTCCTGTTGTCCAACGCCTTTCTCATCTCCCGGTATTTGTCGATCCCAGCCACGGTACAGGAAGATGGTGGCTTGTTCCTCCGATGTCCAAAGCCGCCGTGGCGGCGGGTGCGGATGGATTGTTGCTGGAAGTTCACCCATCCCCTTGCGATGCTCTTTCAGACGGACAGCAGTCCCTGACACCGGAGAAGTTCCGGGCACTCGTCGGGGAAGTCAAAAAAGTTGCCGAAGCGGTGGACAGGTGCCTGCCCAACTGCTTCGCAGCCGGTTTATAAGGAGGTGCCCGCAGATGAATCTCAGGGTTTTGCCATGCCGGGGGCTTACAGGTACCTGCAAGGTTCCCGGGGATAAGTCTATTTCTCATCGTGCTGCCATAATCGGGGCGCTGGCCGAGGGGATTACCGAAATCGACAATTACCTTTTTGGCGCCGATTGTTTGAGCACTCTGCGCTGCCTGGAGTCCTTGGGAGTGCAGGTTGCCCGCATAGAGAATAGGGTCCGCGTCAAGGGATGCGGGCTCAAGGGGTTGAAGGAACCGGAGGACATCCTGGATGCCGGCAACTCAGGAACCACCATGCGGCTGCTGCTTGGTGCCCTCTCCGGCCAGGACTTTTTCGCGGTATTAACGGGGGATCACTCTTTGCGTGGTCGTCCGATGGGCCGCGTTGTCAAGCCTCTGGTCATGATGGGGGCGGAAATTCATGGGCGCGCCGGTGATACCAGGGCACCTCTGGCCGTTAAAGGGTGTTCCTCCTTAAAGCCGATCACTTACAATCTTCCTGTGGCTAGCGCCCAGGTGAAATCGGCAATTCTCCTGGCGGGTTTGAATGCGCCCGGAACGACCTGCGTGATCCAGCCTCAGGAAAGCAGGGATCATACCGAAAGAATGCTGAAGTCGTTCGGTGCTTTAATCGAAGTCGATGGACTTGCTGTGCGCCTGCAGGGGGGTCAGCCCCTTCAGGGCAGACGGATCCGGGTGCCCGGGGACATTTCGGCAGCGGCGTTTGTGATCGTGGCGGCCAGCATTTTGCCGGATTGTGAGGTCGTGATCGAAGATGTGGGAATCAATCCAACCCGCATCGGGATTCTTGAGGTGATGGAGAGGATGGGGGCTCAGATCGAAGTCACCAACCGGCGGGACTGGAATGGAGAGCCGGTAGCCGACCTCAGGATCCGGTCTCATGGGCTTTGCGGAACTATTATCGAGGGCGCTCTCCTGCCGCGGGTGATCGATGAAATTCCCGTTCTGGCCGTAGCTGCAGCGGCAGCAGCAGGCAAAACCGAGATCAGGAATGCCGAAGAGCTGCGTTTTAAAGAGACCGACCGGTTGCAGGCCATTGCCTGCGAACTGGGAAAAATGGGAGCATGCCTGGAGGAAAGATCTGACGGTTTGGTGATAGAAGGTAAAGGAGCTTTAAAAGGTGCCCGGGTGCATTCCTGGGGGGACCACAGGATTGCTATGGCCTTAGCAGTGGCGGGGCTGTTTGCTGAAGGAGAAACCAAGATAGAGGATTGCGGTTGTGTTGATGTTTCATTTCCGGGTTTTGCTGCCCTTTTCAGATCGCTGGGCGCGGTGATAGATACGGAAAGCTAGTCACGCGGAACTTCTTGTGTTAGAATGAGACGGGAGTGAAAGAAGTGCCTCCTGGTTTTAATATTGCCATCGACGGGCCTGCCGGTTCCGGAAAGAGCACTGTTGCTAGAAAACTGGCGCAAAAACTGGGGTTACTGTATGTGGATACAGGTGCCATGTATCGGGCTGTAACCTATCTCGTGCTTAAATCCGGGATTGACCCGACCGACGAGTCGGCCGTCACTGCCTTCACTCAAGGACTTCGATTTTCCCTTGTCCGTTTTCTGCCGAAGGGTGTGGTCGATCTCTGGTGCAATGGCGAGGAAGTCACACCTTACCTGCGGGAGCCCGAAGTTTCTCGAAGGGTGGCTGAGATCGCAGCCATTCGCGGAGTGCGCGAACACCTTGTTCGCTGTCAGCGCCTTTTTGCCCGCAAGGGAGGGGTGGTGATGGAAGGACGGGATATCGGTACTGTCGTTTTGCCCGATAGTGAATATAAGTTCTTTCTAACCGCCGACCCTGACGTCAGGCTGGCGCGCCGGGAAAAAGAACTGCTCGCCGACGGCCGACATTTTACAAAAGAGGAATTACGGCGGGAAATGAATTATCGTGACGAAATGGATCTCAAGAGGGAAATTGCTCCTTTGAAGCCGGCATCTGATGCTGTGGTAATCGATTGTACCAGCCTGACGGTGGAAGAGGTGGTCGCCAAAATGCTGAGGATTTGTCGAGGGGTATAGCTTTATGTTTTATCGACTCTGTCGCGGTCTTTTCCGCATCTTGTTTACTTTCCTTTGCCGGTGGGAGATCGAAGGATTGCAGAACGTACCGGAGAAAGGCCCTGTTCTTATCATTGCCAATCACATCAGCAACTGGGACCCGATAGTCGTAGGAAGTGCCTTGAAGCGTCAAGTGCACTTTATGGCCAAGAAAGAACTTTTTAAGATACCGGTTCTTTCTTTAATCATTAAGGCACTCGGAGCTTTTCCCGTCGACCGCCAACGGGTCGATCGGGCTGCCATCAGGAGGGCTCTGGAGCTGCTGGAAAACGGCAAAGTTGTTTGCATTTTTCCGGAAGGGACGCGCAGTAAGTCGGGTGAACTCCTTGCGCCGAACTCAGGTGCCGCCTACCTTGCCTTGAAGAGCGGAGCCCCTGTCTGCCCGGTGGCTCTTCTGGGAACCGATCGCATCTTCAGCCGGGGTTGTTTCAGGAAATTTCGGGTTAGAATTGGCCCCCTTCTGGATCTGAGGGGGCAAGACAGGCGGGACTACCAGCAGGTTGCCTTTTTGATGATGGAAAAGATTCGAGAATTATTTAGTTCTTCGGCTCAAATTAGCAGGAATCTTTTCTCGCCTGCCGAAAACACTATAAAAGAGAAGAAAGGAATAGGATGAGCGAAGGGAAAATTATTCGTGCCAAAAGCGCTGGCTTTTGCTTTGGGGTGAGAAGAGCTCTCGATCTCGCCGAAAAAGCGCTGCTTGACGGTCGCCAGATATGTTCATTCGGCCCCCTTATCCATAATCCTCAGGTCGTGGATTCCCTACGGAAAAAAGGGGTTGAAGTCATTGACGACCTGGACAAGGCGGCGGGAAGGCCGGTTATCATCAGATCGCACGGAGCCGTTCCCGAGGTCTTTTGGAAAGCACAGGAAGAGGGGATAGAGATCATTGACGCAACCTGCCCCTTCGTGCGAAGAATTCAGAATCAGGCAGCAGAGCTGGCCCGTGAAGGTTATCTGGTGGTGATTGTGGGGCAGGTCGATCACCCTGAGGTGCGGGGGATCCTCGGTTGGGCAGGACCGGGGGCGATTGTGGTTCAGGAGATGGAGGATTTAAAATCCCTTAAGGTTCCCGCAAAGGTCGGTCTTCTTGCCCAGACCACCCAGAACCGCTCTCATTATTTTGCTGTTGCCAGGTCTCTGGTAGGAAAGACTCAGGAGCTGCGAATATTCGACACGATCTGCCATGCCAGCCAGGCTCGTCAAGAGGAGGCAGCAGCGATTGCACAACGGGCAGACTTGATGATCGTCATAGGTGGTAGAGACAGCGCCAATACCAATCAGCTGGCCGAAATCTGCCGCCGGTTTACCAGGACCTATCACATAGAAAGTGTAGCGGATTTGAAGGAGAATGTGGATACGGAGATGGTGCGGGGCGCGCATCTGATCGGGGTAACTGCTGGGGCCTCGACCCCAGATTGGATAATTGAGGAGGTTATTGAAAGTATGGCGATGTTTGACGAAGAGATGGAAAAAGCACAAGGGGGCGAGGTAGAGGCTGTCAGCGATACCACCCCGCAAAGCGCAACCGAGGAAAATCCCCCTGCCGGCCAGGAACAGCATGAGCCGGGGCAGGAGGAGATGATGAACCTGGATTTGGGAACTCCCCGCCAGATCCAACAAGGGGACATCATCAGCGGTTCGGTTGTGCAGGTGCGCGATGATGAGGTTCTGCTGGACATCGGAGGCAAATCGGAGGGAGTTATCCCCCGCCAGGAGTTGTCGTTGAAAAACACCGGCAATCCAATAGAGGAGATCAAAGTGGGGGATGTCCTTGATGTCTACGTCTTGCGCGTGGATAATGACGAAGGGCAACTCCTTCTCTCCAAGAAGCGGGCGGATCGCATTAAAGCTCTGGATTTTCTCGAAAAGGCGCTGGCCGAGAAAACAGAGCTGGCGGGAGAAGTCGTCCGTGTGGTAAAGGGTGGGCTCCTCGTTGATGTCCTCGGAATCCGAGGATTTGTACCGGCATCCCTCATCGAGCGCGGTTATGTTGGAGACCTGGAAAAGTACCTTGGTAAGACCCTGCGATTGCGGGTTATCGAGTTTGATCGCAATAAAGCAAAAGTTGTGCTTTCCCAAAAAGCGATATTACAGGAAGAGCATCTGGAGGCCCAGAGAAGACTTTGGGAAACCATCGAGCCAGACCAGATAAGAAAGGGTACGGTCCGGCACTTAACCAATTTTGGTGCCTTTGTGGATCTCGGAGGGGTTGACGGGTTGCTGCATATATCCGAGCTTTCCTGGGGGCGCGTTAAACATCCTTCGGATGTCGTTAAGGAAGGGGACGAGATTGAGGTCTATGTGCTTTCCGTGGACAAGGAGAGAAAAAGGATTTCCCTCAGCCTCAAACAGGTGCAGGGCAACCCGTGGGATACGGTGGATGAGCGCTACCAGGTAGGGGAGATTGTTACCGGCACGGTCGTCCGCCTGGTCTCTTTTGGGGCTTTCGTGGAACTCGAGCCCGGTGTGGAGGGTTTAGTCCACATTTCCCGCATGGCGGACTATCATGTTGAAAAACCTGAGGATATTGTTGCCGTCGGTGAACAGATACGGGTAAAGATACTGGACATTAACAAGCAGGACCAGAGGATCAGTTTGAGCATTAAAGATGCCCGTTCTGATAAAAACGAACCGAGAGGGAACAAGCAAGAAGAAGAGAAGTCTCAACCGGCCAGTGCGGGAGTCGGTGTTAATTTGGGAGAGGTTTTCGGGGACCTGCTTACCAGAGCCGATTAATTTTTAGCCAGACTGGAGGGAGTAATAATGCCGGTCTACAGCTTCGCCTGTAAAAAGTGCGGTGAGGAGTTTACGAAGTTGGTCAGCATCAAGGAAAGGGAGCAAGTTGCCTGTCCTCACTGCGGAGAAAGAGAGCTGAAGCAACTGTTCGGCAGGTTTAATTATGTGAAGATTACCCAAAAATATAACCCCGGCTGTAATGTTGCCAGCAACTGTGTTCAGGCCAAGAAGTACGGCTGTGGGAAGTACGCGCCTAACCCGGTGCCGATGCCGCATTCTTAAGAGGGAGTGGCATGAGGGCTTCAGGGATAATTCTGGCCGGAGGAAAGTGTTCGCGCTTCCGCAGCAATAAGGCGCTGGTGGAGATCGCTTCCCAAAGGCTGATCGACAGAATCGTCTCTGAGTTCAAAGCTGTTTTTTCGAAAATAATTCTTGTAACAAATACCCCTGACGAATATAGAAGCCTGGATGTCGACCTGATTTCCGACATTATTCCGGGGAGGGGCCCGTTAAGCGGGATTCATGCCGGACTTGTGTCATCTCCTTTCGATCTTAATTTTGTTGTTGCCTGCGATATGCCGTTTATCAAGAGGGAGTTGATCGCCTATCTGGTCCGGCGGGCAGAGCCGGGCGATGATGTAATCGTTCCTGTAGTGGAAGGTTATCCTGAGCCCCTGACTGCTGTTTACAGAAAATCCTGCCTAGGACCCATAGAGAACTGCCTTGCGGCAGGAAAGTATCAGGTGAAGTCATTCTACCCTCTGGTTAATGTTAAATATATCCCCGAAGAGGATTTGCTGGCGTACGGAGGCAAGAGGAACTTTTTTAATATCAACACCAGGGATGACTACAGATTGGCAATGGAAATGGAGCAGAGATCGTAAGCTTAAAAGCCTCGTACCCAAAGCCCGATAGCATCTATCGGGCTTTTTTATTTCCTCAAGTGGTTGATCTTAACAGGTATTGTTTCAGCTATCAGGTGACATTTTAGAAAAGAAGGAAAGGAAGGATTGCAGGTTGGTTGACATGATTTACCAGATTTCTGAAACCGGTTTTAGAAAAAGCCTCAAAAGGAGAGTGCTGATAGTTTGTTGCGCATACCGTTTGGAACGATTGTCTTGTTTATTATCTCCCTGCTTATTTATTTTGGTGTGGCCCAACGGGTGCTGGATAAATTGAGGCTGTCGGACAGGGCAGCCCTGGGCGCGATTGCCGCCATTATTGTAGGCAGCTTTATCAATATCCCCCTGCCGGGTTGGGCGCGGCTGGAAGCTTCGCTCAACATAGGGGGAGGGGTGGTTCCCTTCGTCCTGGCAGGCTATTTGATGACGAACACTACAAACCTGGAAAGAGTGCGAGCCCTGGCAGGAGTAGCCGCCACTGCGGTTGCCATTTATTTGGCGGGCTTATTCCTTAAAGCCGAACCGGAAACGATGTTCATGGATCCCCTTTATCTTTACCCTCTCGTCGGTGGGGTAGTTGCCTATCTGGTGGGAAGGTCGCGCCGGAGCGCTTTTATCGCTGCTACAATGGGAATACTTCTCTTTGATTTGATAACCTATTTGCGGCTGCTCATCTCACGAATACCAGGTTCCGTGATAATTGGGGGAGGGGGAGCCTTTGACGCCATCGTGATTGCAGGGCTGCTGGCCGTCCTGCTGGCTGAGTTCATCGGGGAAACCAGGGAGCGCTTGCAGGGAGGCCCAGTGGAAACGGGAAGGGCGCAGGCTCTGCTCAAGCATTTAAAACCTCTGCCCGTTAAAAATAAAAAGGATGGAGAGGGTGAATCGGGTGATCCGGAGAAGGAGAATTAGCTTAATTGTTGCTGCCTTTTGGTCGTTTTTGCTCATCACTTGCTGTGCGGTTGCCCTGGCTGATGAGGCCTCTGCGGCCTCGGAAGCCGAGACCGAGCGGAGGGATGGCGGATATTACACCATTGTCGATGAGCGCAACCAAAAAATTCACTGCACCGCGATCATTCTCACCAAAGGGGATGAATTCATCACTGCGGACAATCTGCGCTACCGGATCACCGAAGTCAAAGGGGACATTGCCCGGGCGCAGCTGATCGGAAGGGAAAAAGATGAGGAACCGGCGGCCGGCTTTTGGGGGTTCCTCTGGCTGCAGTTGATGACGGCTCAGAAAAGTAATGGTGTCGGTATTTACCACACCCACAGCGATGAGTCCTATGTTCCTTCTGATGGAACCGACAGCATCTACGCCAATGGCGGAATCTTAAAAGTGGGTGATGCCTTTGCGAAGAAATTGCGCCACCTGGGGTTTGAGGTTTATCACAGCAAGCGCCCTCATGACCCTCATGACATCAATTCTTACTATCGCTCCCGGCGTACAGCAGTGGAGCTGCTTCAGAAAAGGCCTCAGGCGCTCTTTGATGTTCACCGGGATGCCACACCACCGGAGGTTTATGCCGCCAGTGTCAAAGGGCAAGAGGTTACCCAAGTTAAATTCGTGTTGGGAAGAACTAATCCTAATATGAGTGCTAATCTCGATTTTGCCAAAAGAATAAAAAGGGTTTTAGACCGAACCCATCCCGGTTTGGTCAAAGGCATTCTGCTTGTCGCCAGCGACTTTAATCAGGATCTGGCGCCTAATTCTCTGTTAATCGAAGTGGGTTCTCATACCAACAGTCGGGATGCAGCAGAGAGGGGTGTTGCCTTCTTCGCCGATGCGCTTCCTGAAGTTTTAGGGGTAGAGCCTCGGCAACCGGGCGCTCCTGCCCCTCCCATCCCGGAGAACAAGGGTTCCTGGAGGGCGCTTTTCTGGGCGCTGTTCCTTGTAGCTGGTGCCGTTGTCGGTTACCTGTACATCAATACCGGGAGTCTGGAGAAATCCTGGGTCCAAATCCGCGACTTCATCTCTCGGGTGAAAATAGGGGAATCCTTGAGCCAGGTTCGCGATATTTTTTCTCGGATCAAATCAAAGCAATAACAGAGGAAGAGGAGATGCCGTACCAGACGAGCGTTATCATAGGTCTAGTTGCCGGTGTCCTGGCCAGAATTTTCATGCTGCGTGTAGATTACAGGCAGTATCCTACCTATCCCCATGATGTAATAACTCACCTCGCCCTGGGTTTTATCGCAGCCTTAATCGGAGCGGTCCTGATCCCGGCTTTGTTGTCGAAGGAGTATACTGCCGTTACCTTTCTTGCTTTGGCAGCCGAGCAGTTTCGCAATGTCCGGAATATGGAGAGGGAGACCCTGACGAAACTCGACGAAACGGAACTCGTCCCGAGAGGGGTTGATTATATCGAGGGGATCGCCAGAACATTTGAGGCCCGCAATTACCTGACCATTATTACTTCTGTAATTGTCAGCGGGTTCTTCATCTGGTTGGGATGGTATGCTGCGCTGGTCGCTACAGTTGTGATCATTCTGGCCACTCAAGTGTTGAAAACGGGTCAACTTGTCGGCGACATTGCCGAGGTCGTCCCGGGCAAACTCCACTTTCAAGGCCCTCTTCTGATGGTGGACGATATCTTTATTATGAATATCGGCCTGAGCGCAACGAGAGAAAAGATTCTGGCGGAAGGGATGGGTGTGATTATTAAGCCCAAAGATGACAACGGGAGGGCGATACTGCACAACATCGGACAGCGGCAGGCGATCCTGCATACAGCCGCAGCTCTGCTGGGCACGAAAAGAGAGATCGACGAGCTGGATTTCACCCCTCTGGCGCGCAAAGACATCGACACGGGAGCCGTAGGGGTATTTATACTTCCTTTAGAAAAGGATTTCGAATGCCTTAAGGATATTATCGAGCGCACGCCCGTGCTCGAGAGCGCTTCGCGGAAGCCTCTGGCCAGCAGGGCGGGACGGATTGCTTCCGATTGAGGTGATGTAGCGCTGAGAACCGCATTGATAAAAACGATCCTGGCCGTCATAACGACGGAACCCGGGATTGTGGCCGGAGGAGCTCCCATTTTCGTGGCGCGCACTCCTGAAGAGCAGGAAAAGCTGGCACTTTATTTGAGCAAGGTATTGGGTGGGATGGTCCATGACCTGGGAAATGGGGTGTCGATCGTTGTCAGCCACTAGATGCCGGGTATGGCCAGAATAATCTATCACTGCTACGGTGGTTCCCACTCGTCTGTAACGGCAGCGGGAATCCATCTCGGCCTTCTTCCCAGGGAGAGGACCGCACGGGCGGACGAACTCCTGCAAGTACCCCATTTTGACAGAAGGGAATCGATAACCCACGGTCATTTCCGGTTTATCGGCCGTGACCGCAGTGGAAATGAAATATTTGCGTTGGGTAAACGGAGGACGGGGCGGGATCTATCCGTCCTTTTGCACAGAGTGGCGAAAATATTCGGCTGCGAAAACAGGATTCGCCTGGTGGACACGACAAAACCGATCAATCCCCTGATGATCGTGGGGGGATTTTTTTCCCGCGGTTTGAAGGCCACCTCTCTGGGGCGTCCGCTGGTCCTGTTGGGCACGCGCTTTGCCTATTCATATCTTTTGCGGCTTGTCGAAAAGGTTCAGGAAGACATTAGAGAAGGCCAGGCGACAGCGGTCAATGGCGAAGAAGTGTCTTTGCCGCAGCGCCGCGCTCTTTTCTACATATGCCCTGAAAAAGACCCGCTTCCCGTATTGACTGCAATGCTCCACCTGCAGCCGCGGCTGTCAGAGGATGCTCTGTTGGAGAGATTCTTTTTATTAAAGCGCCAATTTACCGGTAAAATGGGAGCGGTGCACTTTGTTGGGAAAACCGCCGATTATGAAGTCTACTTGCTGGGTGCCGGAAGGGAGCCGCAGATCCTTTCCCGCATAATGCGAGAAATGCGCAACCTTATCGAGATACCCCAGAACTCCCTGATGATTGCTGAGAGCAGCGGAACACCGATATTTTTGAGGCTCACCTCCCGGCTGTTCTTGCTGCCCGGGATGTTCAGAACGCTGCGCCTCTTAACAAGGGCAATTCTGTCGCTTTCTCTTGATTATTGCCTGCGGGAAAGCTTGAGAATCAAGCTCGCCATAAAAGAGGGGATTCTTGACTAACAACCTCCCCTTTATGATAATGGTATTAAAACGGAGCTAACAGCAGATGGAGCGCTACGATCGAACAGGCATACCGATAAGCGGCGTAATTGCTGGTACCCCTGCGGCATCCTGGGGCATCAAAAAAGGGGATTATCTTCTTTCTGTTAACGGGGTTCGTCCCCGCGATTTAATCGCCTACCGCTATCTTATTGCAGGGGAAAAACTCAGATTGAGTTTTAGAAAGAGCAACGGCACTGTGACGAAGATCACGGTAGCCAAGGAATATGATTCCGATCTGGGGCTCGTTTTTGAAAACGACTGCTTTGACGGCATCAAGCGCTGTCGCAATAGATGTATCTTTTGTTTCGTTGACCAGCTCCCGCCGGGACTGCGGGAAACGCTTTATGTTAAAGATGATGACTACAGGCTTTCTTTCTTGCACGGGAACTTCATCACTCTTACTAATTTGAGAGACCAAGATCTCACCCGGATCCTTCGGTTTAAGCTGAGCCCCCTGTACCTGTCCGTCCATACGACAAATCCCCATCTGAGGGGAATGATGCTCGGTCTAAAAAGAAAGGCTCCTGTTCTAGATAAGATCGCCACTCTTGCCGCCGCAGGCGTCAACATGCACATCCAGATCGTTCTCTGCCCCGGCTGGAACGACGGCAAGGAGCTGGAGCGGACTATCGGGGATCTGGCAGCCTTTCAACCGCAGGTGCGCTCGATTGGAATAGTACCGGTCGGCCTGACGAAGTTTCGCGGACAGCTGCCTTTTCTGCGTTCGCCGATAGGGGTGGAATGCCGGAGGCTGATCGCCGATTGCTCCTCCTATCAGACTGCGTTTCGGAAAAGAACGGGAAGATCTTTCGTCTACCTGGCGGATGAATTTTATCTGAAGGCGAGGCTTCCCTTTCCTCCGTACTCTCATTATGATGATTTTCCCCAACTGGAAAACGGAATAGGCATGGCGCGCCTTTTAAGGGAGGAGTTCCGGCGACTTCTTCCATCCCTCCCGAAAAAATTAGCTGCTCCCCGCCGCTTCTTGATTGCCACCTCCCGTGCGGGGGCTGAAGTAATAAGGCCGCTGGTGGATCGCCTTAACCTGATTAAAAGGCTGGATCTTAGGATTATCGCTATTCCGAATACTTTTTTTGGGCCGCATATCAATGTTGCCGGGTTGCTGACCGGTAGGGACCTTCTTTGGGGCCTGCGGAATGCAGCCGGAGAAGATGTTCTGCTGCCGGGGAGCGTGCTGCGCCAAGGTACCCCCATTTTTCTGGACGGCATGTCTGTCTCGGATGTCGAGCGAGAAACCGGCTGCTCCCTCCACTTCGTTGAGCCTCAGGCTGCCGCCCTGGTAAATTTTCTCTGCGGAAAAAAGGTGGGATAAGAGGTGGGCAAACCTATCGTTGCTCTGGTAGGAAGACCTAATGTGGGAAAATCTACGCTGTTCAACCGGCTGACCGGGAGGCGGACGGCTATCGTGGCCGATCAACCCGGGGTTACCCGGGATCGCCTTTATGGTGATGTGGAGTGGGACAACAGGAAGTTTACTCTCATCGATACCGGCGGCCTTTTCCTGGAAGATCCGGAATTCCGCCGGGATGTTGAGAAACAGGTAGGGAAGGCGCTGGCCGAAGCCGATGTGGTGGTTTTTATGGTCGATGCCAGGGTGGGACCGCTTGTGGAAGATGAGAGAATTGCTCAGGAACTCCTCAGAGCCAAAAGCAAAACAATTGTCGCCGTCAATAAGGTGGACAACTTCCGGGAGCAAGACTTCTACGAGTTTTACCGGTTGGGGTTGGGGGAACCCGTTCCCATTTCCGGATTGCACGGCCTGAATATCGATGAACTCTTGGACAGAATTGTTGAACTGCTCCCGGAGGGCCGGGAAGAGGAGAAAGAGGAAGGGGTGCGGGTGGCCATCGTCGGCCGTCCTAATGTTGGAAAATCCACCCTGGTCAACGCCCTGCTCCGTGACGAACGGATGATTGTCAGTGATATTGCAGGGACCACCCGTGATGCCATCGATACCAGTTTTGAAAAGGATGGCCGCCGCTACATTCTGATCGATACCGCCGGCATCAGGAAGCGCAGCCGTGTTGAAAGAGGGATTGAATACTATGGTGTTGTGCGCGCCCTGCGCTCCGTCGACCGTGCCGATGTGGTTCTCCTCGTCCTTGACACCGGATCCGGTGTGGTGGAGCAGGATAAGAAAATTGCCGGATATGTTGAAGAAAGCGGAAAAGGGGTTATAATAGTAATCAATAAATGGGATTTACATACAAAAATGAATGTTTTTCGACGGGATTTTGAGGCTTATGTGCGTGCAGAGCTGGATTTTATCGATTATGCTCCGTTGCACTTTGTTTCCGCTCAGACGGGCCAGGGTGTGGAGAAAATAATGGATAAAGTGGACGTCGTTCAAAGGGAGCGGAGCAGGTGGATCAGTACGGGCAACCTGAACTCCTGGCTGCAGGAAGCGGTTTATCTGAATCCTCCTCCGGGATCTGGGAAGCAGGGATTGAAGTTTTATTATGCTACTCAGGTCGGCTCCAGGCCTCCTGTTTTCGCTTTTTTTGTCAATAATCCGGATTTTGTTCGTTCATCCTACAAGAGGTACCTGGAAAGACAGCTGCGGCAGGCGTACAGATTTGAAGGTACACCGATACGGTTGGTCTTTCGGGCAAGGCACCGTTCTTCTGAAAAATGAACAGGAGGGAATTTAGTTGCAGGTTTTGCTACTGCTGGGAAGTTACTTGATCGGATCCATACCCTGCGGTTATCTCATCGGAAGAAGATATCGGGTTGATATCCGCCGCTATGGAAGCGGTAACATTGGTGCCACCAATGCTTTCCGGGTTTTAGGCCCCCGGGTGGGATTGCTGGTTCTTCTCTGTGATGCTGCCAAGGGGTTTTTCCCCGTGCTGATAATAAACCACTTCTTCGGCCCCGCCTGGGCGGTGATGGCCGGATTGGCCGCCATGGCCGGGCACAACTGGTCGCTTTTTCTCGGGTTTCACGGTGGCCGGGGTGTGGCTACAGGTGCAGGTGTCGTGCTGGCCCTGATGCCTCAGGTGGTTGGCGTCGTCCTGGTCATTTGGTTGGCGGTTGTCTTGATCACCGGCTATGTTTCCCTGGGATCAATAGTGGCCGCTCTTTTCGTACCGCTGATCGCTTTTTTCTTCAAAGTGCCTCCTCTTTATTATCTTTTTGCCATCCCTGCGCCGCTGATCGTCGTCTACAGGCACCTTCCCAATATCCGGCGCCTGCAAAAAGGAACTGAGCCCAGAATTCGTTTTCGATAGAGAGTGCCGGGGCACGAAGTTGACGGGGGAGCGAGAGCTGTGGAGGAAGTTATTGCCGTATTAGGAGCCGGGAGCTGGGGAACGGCGCTGGCCGTGCATCTGGCTTCCAATCGCTACAGGGTGAGATTATGGGCTCGCAGTCCGGATTTCGCCCGGGAGGTTGCAGCCAAAAGGGAGAATTCAAAATATCTCCCTGGGGTGACTCTACCCTCTTCTATTGAAGTGATGTCAGAACTGCCCCTGGTTTTGGAGGAAGCAAAGATAATTGTCTTTGCTGTTCCTTCTCAGAGCATCAGGGAGGTTATTCAAAAAGCAAAGCCGTTATTAAAGGGCGATTGTTATCTCGTGAATACTGCGAAAGGTTTGGAAAACAGCACCTGCCTGCGGCTCTCTCAGGTTTTTTTAGAAGAGCTGCCGCAATACCAAAACAGGCTGGTGGTGCTTTCCGGGCCCAGCCATGCAGAGGAGGTAGGGCGCGGTATTCCTACGGCGGTAGTTGCTGCAAGTTATTCCCGGGATACCGCCGAGTACCTGCAGGACGTTTTTATGTCTCCGACTCTGCGCGTTTACACCAGCCTTGATCTCGTCGGGGTGGAGTTGGGGGGAGCCTTGAAAAATATTATTGCGCTGGGAGCGGGGATTGCTGAGGGACTTGGATATGGGGATAATACAAAGGCCGCTCTGATTACGCGCGGGCTGACGGAAATTGCCCGGCTGGGAGTCAAGCTGGGGGCAAATCCTCTGACGTTCCTGGGGCTTACGGGGATGGGTGACCTCATCGTTACGGCAATGAGCAGACACAGCAGAAATCGCCGGGCCGGCCTTTTGATCGGGCAGGGCTACACCCTGCGGGAAGCGCTGGACAGGGTAGGGATGGTCGTAGAAGGTGTGCATACCACCGCGGTAGCCCGAAGAATCGCCCTCAGTTATCAGATCGAAATGCCCATTACCGAAAAGACGTACCAGGTGCTTTTTGAAGGGCTCCCTCCGGATGTGGCCGTTTCCCATCTTATGACGAGATCGAAACGCCATGAGGTAGAGGAGACATTCTTTCAAAGAATAGGGTATGAGAACTTCTGATTGCCTCTCCATTGTAGTGGAGATCGGCCTAAGGGTTGTAGAAAAAAGCGACCGTTGGCCGCTTTTTTATTCTTAGGGCGTCTTTGCCCGGAGGATTGGCTGCAGGGAACCGATGCTGTCTAAACGGGACGGAAAACAATCCGCAAGGGGCCGCCGGCAACGGTGCGGTTTGGAGGAAGCCGTATGGAGGGAGCAGGCTGCTGCGCGGCTCTTTTATTCGATTGGCCTGGCCGGTAATACCGGTTATCGCCTGGCATATAATTATAGCAACAGGAAGGAACTGTTATTCTCTGAGGTCTTTAAAAAAATTGGTAGTATGAAGGCATGAAGGAGCGGCGTCTTGCATAAAAAAGAATAGGGAGGGGGTTGCCCATGGAGATGGAGAACGTCAATATCTTCCGGGATATTGTCGAGAGAACCGGTGGGGATATTTACCTTGGTGTGGTCGGGCCCGTAAGAACCGGTAAATCAACTTTTATTAAGCGCCTCATGGAACTGCTGGTGCTGCCCAACATAGTGAATCCTGCAGATAAGGAGAGGGCCACAGATGAACTGCCGCAAAGTGGTGCCGGCAGGATGGTGATGACGGTTGAGCCGAAGTTCATTCCCCAAGAGGCGGTGGAAATTGTAATCCGGGACGGCCTCAAAATGAAGGTGAGGATGGTTGATTGTGTGGGTTACACAGTCGACGGCGCCCTTGGATATGCCGAAGAGGAAGGCAGCCCGCGAATGGTGAAGACGCCCTGGTTTGAACAGGCGATTCCTTTTCAAGAAGCGGCAGAGATGGGGACGCGGAAGGTAATTACCGATCATTCAACGATCGGGATTGTAGTTACCACCGACGGTTCGATTACAGATATTCCCCGGGAGAATTACCTGGAAGCTGAGGAACGGGTGATTGAGGAGCTCAAGGAACTGGGGAAGCCCTTTGTGGTGATTCTCAATTCCGTTTATCCGGAAGCCCCGGAAACACAGGAACTGGTTCACGAACTGGAAGAAAAGTATGATCTTCCCGTACTGGCCATGAATTGCAGCGAGATGTCCACCGATGATGTCCTTAACATTCTCCAGGAGTCGCTGTATGAATTCCCTGTCCAGGAGGTTAATGTTAAACTGCCGCTCTGGCTCGAAGAGCTCGACCAAAACTACTGGCTGCGCACCGAATTCGAACAAACGATCCAGGATGCTGTCAGCACTGTCAGCAGGCTCCGGGATATCGACCAGGCAGTTGAGAAGATCAGGGAAAACGAGTATGTAGCCACAGCCCTGCTCCGGGAAATGAATCTGGGAACAGGTGTCGCCGACATCGAGGTTCGAGTGGAAGAGGGACTGTTTTACAGGGTTCTTGAGGAGGTCAGCGGTCTATCAGTTGCTGGGGATCAGGATATTCTCCGCTTGATGCGTGATCTCGCCAAAGCCAGAAATGAAATGGAAAAAATCGCCCCGGCTCTGGAAGAGGTGCGTGAGCTCGGCTACGGGGTTGTTGCTCCCAGTTTAGATGAGATGATTCTGGAAGAACCTGAACTGATCCGCCAAGGTAACCGCTTTGGAGTTAAGCTCAAGGCGAGCGCTCCCTCTCTTCACATTATCAGGGCGGACATCACGACGGAAATCACCCCGATTATAGGGACTGAGAAGCAGTGTGAGGAGCTAGTGCGTTATCTGCTCGAAGAGTTCGAGGATGATCCTCAAAAGATCTGGCAGCGGGACATTTTTGGTAAATCCTTACATGAATTAGTGCGGGAGGGGATTCAGAATAAACTGCACAGGATGCCGGAAAACGCTCAGGCGAAGCTGCAGGAGACTGTGCAGCGGATTGTCAACGAAGGAAGTGGTGGCTTGATCTGCATCATTATTTAAAGTTAGTCCATACTTTTCAGAACAACGGTCATTTGACCGTTTTTTATTTTTGATCCAGGCAGGACTTGGGCAGTATCGCATCGAAAAAACGGTTATTGTGTTCTACCCTTTGGTGGAAGATCAAATCGATCGGAGAGATGATGCTATGAACAACGCTATCGGTGTCGGATTGCTAGGCCTAGGTACCGTTGGATCGGGAGTTGTCAAGCTGCTGGAGGAAAACGCGCCCCGCATTTTTCAATTGATCGGGAGGAGAGTGGAGATAAAAAGAATCCTCGAGCGCGATCCCGAAAAGGCACGGCTTTTGGGGATTCCTCCGGAGGTGCTGACGAATCGCTTCGAAGACATCCTGGAGGATGACGACATTCAGGTTGTCATTGAGCTTCTTGGTGGGATTGAGCCGGCGAGAACCTGGATGCTTGATGCGCTCCGCCGCGGGAAGCACGTGGTAACCGCCAATAAGGATGTTGTTGCCGATTACGGAAAAGAGTTGTTTGAGGCGGCTGCTGCCGGGAATGCGGACTTTTATTTTGAAGCCAGTGTCGGCGGAGGCATTCCGATAATTCATGCCTTGAAAGAAAACCTCTCAGCAAATAAAATTGAAGAAGTGATCGGAATTGTCAACGGCACCACGAACTACATCCTTACCCGGATGGCTGAAGAGAGCGTAGATTTCCAGTCGGTGCTGCGCGCGGCACAGGAAGCCGGTTATGCCGAGTCCGATCCCACCGCCGATATTGAAGGCCATGATGCTGCCCGGAAGATAGCCATACTAGCGTCCATCGCTTTCAACACCCGGGTTACCACTAAGGATGTTTTTGTCGAAGGGATTACAAAAATTGCCCCGGAGGATATCAACTATGCCAGGGAGTTAGGCTATGTTATCAAGCTGCTGGCCATCGCCAGAGATAACAATGAGGATATCGAGGTGCGGGTGCACCCTGCCTTTCTCCCCCAAGAACACCCGCTTGCCTCAGTAAATGGCGTCTTTAATGCCATTTTTGTGCGGGGCAATGCTGTTGGTGAAACCATGTTTTACGGGCAGGGCGCCGGGCAGATGCCGACTGCCAGTGCCGTCTTCGGGGACGTTATGGAAATTGTTCGCAACTTGGAAAGCGGCAGCACCGGCAGGTTTGCCTGTACCTGTTTTCTGGACAGGAAGATACGCCCTATCGGGCAGATTCACAGCAAGTACTACCTGCGCCTGATCGTCAAGGATAAACCCGGGGTGCTGGCCAGTATTGCCGGTGTTCTCGGTAACCATCAGGTAAGCATTGCTTCTGTGATCCAGAAAAGGACTCTGGCGGTAGAAGGGGAGATGCGGGCAGAGATCGTCCTCATCACCCACGAGGTTTTGGAACAGGATATTCAGGATGCACTTACGGTATTAAAGGGTCTTTCAATAATCAGTTCTGTTGAGAATGTTATCAGGGTTGAAGGAGGGAGTAAGATATGAGCTGGAAGGGTGTTATCGAGGCATACCGCTCCTTCCTTCCCGTTACTGAAAATACCCCTGTGGTAACCCTTTATGAAGGGAATACGGCTCTGCTTCCGGCGCCGCGTCTATCGGAAAGATTGCAGGTACATCTCTATCTTAAATTTGAAGGCCAGAACCCTACCGGTTCCTTTAAGGACCGGGGGATGACCGTGGCCGTAAGCAAGGCCGTAGAGAGTAGCAGCAAAGCTGTTATGTGTGCCTCAACAGGGAATACATCGGCTTCGGCGGCAGCTTTTGCCGCCCGTGCCGGGATCAAGTGCGTAGTCCTCGTACCCAACGGGTACATCGCGCTCGGCAAACTTGCTCAGGCTTTGATTCACGGGGCGGAGGTAATCGCCATTGAAGGCAATTTCGATGCTGCCCTCCGATTGGTGCGGAAGGTTACAGGGGAGCATCCCCTGACGCTGGTTAATTCCCTCAACCCCCACCGGATTGAGGGGCAAAAGACCGCTGCTTTCGAGATCTGCGACCAACTCGGGTTCGCACCCGATTACCTGGCCCTGCCCGTGGGAAACGCCGGGAATATTACAGCATACTGGAAGGGTTTCCGGGAGTATGCCTCCGCCGGACGTGTCTCGGGCACTCCGAAGATGCTCGGTTTTCAGGCAGCGGGTGCGGCTCCTATTGTCAGAGGAGAAGTTGTAACCGAACCCCAGACGGTGGCAACTGCCATTCGTATCGGAAACCCGGCAAGCTGGCAGAAGGCGCTGGAGGCCTTGAAGGAATCGCAGGGGCGCATAGAAACGGTCACCGATGAAGAGATAATCAGCGCCTACCAGCTTGTCGCCCGGACAGAAGGGCTTTTTGTTGAGCCAGCTTCTGCCGCTGCTCTGGCGGGGGTTATCAAGCTGGCAGGGGAGGGCTTTTTCCCGCCGGGGAGCCATGTGGTCTGCATTATGACCGGCCACGGCTTAAAGGATCCGGATACGACGCTGAAGACCTGTTCTCTGAAGCCCGCGGTTGTTCCCCCTGATAAGAACCGAGTTTTAGATGTTCTGGAGAAGCTCCAGGTCCTTTAATGAAGTTTAATGATTGACAGGTGAGATCGTGTGGTAGTGAAAAGGATTGCAGTTAGGGTTCCCGCAACAACGGCCAATCTAGGGCCCGGTTTTGATGCCCTGGGAATGTCCTTGAAGCTGTACAACAGGATAGAACTGGAAGAGATAGAAAAAGAGCAGCTCTTGGTAGAAGTGGAGGGAGAGGGAGCAGCACTGCTCCCCAGAGACGACAGCAACCTGGCAGTGAGGGCAATTGCCAGCCTCTTCCGGCGGATTGGTTATCGTCCGGCCGGATTGAGGCTGCGCCTGTATAACGAAATACCCCTTGCTAGTGGTTTGGGCAGCAGCGCAGCAGCTATTGCTGGCGGGCTGGTCGCAGCGAACGCCCTTGCCGGCAACCCCTTATCCAGGCAGGAGATATTGGACCAGGCAGTGGCACTGGAAGGGCACCCGGACAATGTTGCTGCCGCCCTCCTGGGGGGGGTTGTGATAGTAGTACAAGACGGTACTTCCTACTCCTGTACCCGCCTTCAGGTGCCGAGGAATGTTAAGATTACCGCTGTAGTGCCCGATTTCCGGCTGTCAACAAAGGCAGCCCGGGAAGTCCTGCCTGAGTTCGTTCCATTGAAGGATGCCGTATACAACTTGGGGAGGGCCGCCCTGCTGGTGGCGGCCCTCCGGGAAGGAAACTGGGATCTGCTCGGCGCGGCCATGCAGGATCGTCTGCATCAACCCTACCGCTGCCGGTTGGTGCCCGGTTTAAACGATATTTTTGCCATCGCCCGGAAGGAGGGCGCTTACGGTGCGGCCTTAAGCGGTGCGGGGCCGACGGTGATCGCCTTTTCCCCGCCGGAGTGCGAGGTGGGGGAAGCTATCCGCGGAGCCTTCCTGGCGCGAGGTATCGAAGCCCGGGTGCTGAATCTGGAACCCGAATTAGAGGGAACTCATCTAATATGTTAAGGAACTAATTCTGGTTGGGGGAGGCCTGTCTATTGCGGACTATAGTACAGAAATACGGAGGCACTTCGGTAGCCAACACGAAGTTAATTAAAAATGTTGCCCGTCGCGTCATCCGGGCGAAAGAAGCGGGGGATCGGGTAGTGGTGGTGGTTTCCGCAATGGGCCATACTACCGATGAGTTGCTGAGCCTGGCCCGGGAAATAACCCCCTGCCCTCCGGAGCGAGAAATCGCCATGCTTCTGGCAACGGGAGAACAGGTATCCATTGCTTTACTGGCCATGGCAATTGACGCAGCCGGTTATCCCGTTGTTTCCCTGACGGGCTTTCAGGCGGGAATTGAAACTGATTCTGCCTATACCAAGGCCCGAATTCTCTCTATACGTTCGGATCGCCTGCAAAAAGAACTGAATGACGGCAAGATAGTTATCGTCGCCGGATTCCAGGGGATAAACGAAGCGGGAGAGATAACCACTCTCGGGCGGGGTGGGTCGGATGCCACTGCTGTAGCCCTGGCAGCAGCGTTGAAGGCGGATCAGTGTGAGATATATACAGATGTTGACGGGGTTTATACAGCAGATCCCCGTATTGTCCCAAAGGCTCATAAACTGGAGTTTATATCTTATGATGAGATGCTGGAACTGGCCAGTCTGGGTGCCCTCGTCCTGCAGCCGCGGGCGGTTGAGTTTGCCAAAAAGTATGCGGTGCCCCTCGTAATCAGGTCCAGCTTCAACGATTGTGAAGGTACATTAGTTGGGGAGGTAAAATCAGTGGAAAACGGTCGTCTTGTGAGTGGTATTGCCCATGATTTAAATGTTGCCAAAATCGGCATTTTCGACGTTCCCGATCGGCCTGGAATCGCCAGGCATATCTTTCAGGCGCTGGCCGATGAATATATCAATGTTGATATGATCATCCAGGGATGGGTCCGCAATGACCATAACGATATCGTTTTTACGGTGGCGCGGGACGACCTGGCGCGTGTGATTCCGGTTGTGGAAAGGGTCGTTAAGGAGATCGGGGCTTCGGGGTTTGTTTATAACGACCGTGTTGCCAAGGTTTCCATAGTCGGGGCAGGGATGATTACCAACCCCGGGGTCGCCGCAGCCATGTTTAAGGCTCTTGCCAGGGAAGGGATCAATATCGAAATGATCAGCACTTCGGAGATCAAGGTCTCCTGCGTGATTCAGGAGGACGAGGCACTCAAGGCCGTAGGAGCGCTCCATGCCGAATTCTTTGGTTAAAAAGTTCTCTAACCTTGACAGGGGCAGAGGTAAGCATCTAAAATAAGGATGGAACAGATCAGGGTGTAGCTCAGGTTGGTAGAGCGCTAGCTTGGGGTGCTAGAGGTCGCGGGTTCAAGTCCCGCCACTCTGACCATGCCAATATGGGGAGCGGAGATACTGTGGTATCTCCGCTCTTCGATGTGCGCCCGGCATGGGCGTTAACTTGGTGGTGAAAGTCCACTGCAGGCGAGGCAGCACGAGTCTGCTAGCCAAGGGCAAGGGTGTCCATCGCGAGGTGGAATCCGAAGGAAGCCGG
>JAALLR010000093.1_pt1 | contig 33548 bp, 34 predicted proteins | sample 7245931 | NCBI WGS metagenome assembly JAALLR01 (sample SAMN13049201, study PRJNA578106) | oil field metagenome | isolation source: filtered produced water from oil reservoir B9 | place: USA:offshore Texas | collected 2016 | reverse complement strand
TAATTAAAATGCTAAAACGCTTAAGCTTCGGGTTTGGAAATCGTACCCATTTCATTAAGAAAATGTTCTTGGGATGTTGCCCCCAAAATTTGATCCCACAACTATTGACATAGAGCCTATATGTCATGGTTTTAATTGGATTGCTGAAAGACTTTCCTTAATTTCAGCTGACTTTAAGCATACCTTATCCGGACAGGCTTCTCAAGTTCCTTAAATTATAATAGCCAAATAAACCAGCAGCATCAACTCAACTGCTCTGCATAATAAAAGACCCGGCGAATAACCGGGTGGCAAAAAATGACAAATGAACGACCTGTAATTCAGGACTCATCCGGCGTTCCGGACTTTTTATCTGTCAAACTCCTCTCGTTGATCTGCCTCTGCCCGTACCCCTCCAGCTTTCCGCTTTATTCCGACTTCCAGTGACCGTGCAGATTGCAGTAGGCCCTGGCGGTAACCCTGTCCGCATCGCGCATGAAAACCGCCTCCGGTGGCATCCCCGGTTTCAGATACCTGCGCAGGAGACGATCGTACGCCTGGAGTCCGATCCATTCAATGTAGTGCTTATCCTCCATGGGATGAGGAGTGCCGCCCACCGTTACCTTAAAACCGCCATCTACCTTTTCGAGCACTGGCACGTGTTTCTCCTTGCTGGCATCCACCGTATTCTCCACTTGTAACTCCATCGGCTTGCCGCAACACACCAGGGTTCCCTTTCCCGGGTGGACACCGTACATTCGTATTTGGCCATATTAACTGTCTCCTTTCTTTCCTGTATATCAGACGAAGCGGTAGGCGAAGCGCTCCCCCGCTTCAACTGATGGTAATAGGCGTAGGTCATGGGATTGCCATCCCGCAGCACCTCCGCCTCTGTCAGCTCCCCGATAAAGATGGTATGGGTGCCGGCATCCACCTCCTGGACTACCCGGGCCTCGAGATAGGCCAGCACATGATCGATCAGGTAGGGGAGACCGTTCCCGGTCAACTTGTAAGGGATCCCTTCGAACTTGTCCACGTCCCGCCGGACTTGAAGCCGAACTGGCCGATGAGGGAGAGGGGAGCATCCTCGGCCAGCACTGATACCGCAAAGAACCAACACAGGATTTTACCGGCACTCCTTGCATTCTGGCACCTCCGGCGCAGATAAAGCGCCGGAAAGTTTCGAAGCCTCCGCAATAGGTGGCTCACTTAAACTTTCCCGCCTGTAAAATTGCCCTCTGGTGCTCTTGGCACTTATCTTGGCACTTAAGACTCAATATCTTTATTCTGCTTTAAAATTGTTCAATAGTCTCAAAAAAAGACTTTTGAGTACCGGAATATCTTGCTGAACTGTTTTCCACACCACGTCAAGGTCTACTCCAAAGTATTCATGCACCAGCACATCACGCATTCCAGCGATCTCCTTCCAGGGAACCTCCTTATGCTTATTCTTGAAAGAAGCCGGGATCTTTTTAGCTGCTTCACCTATGATTTCAAGAGCCTTTCTCGTAGCGTAAACCGTTTTGAGATCGCTGATGAAGTTTTCTTTCGTCATTCCCATGGTGAATGCTTCTATAGCAGTTATCGCTTCCATTATGTCGTTGAGATAATCTTCGAATGAACGCTTCATACGTAGATAACCTCTTCCAGTATTCTCTTGCCGATACCCGGCTTGAGTGCAGTCTTCGTGACCAGATCAACATCTCTGCCGATAATTTCACTCAATTGGTTCTTCAGGGCCACAAACTTTAGAAGCCCAATCGGCTCCTTGAAGTCAACCAGAATGTCAACATCGCTGTTTCTTTTTTGTTCCCCACGAACATAGGAGCCGAATATGCCGAGGATTTCGACACCGTACTGCTCATGGAGTAGAGCTTTGCTATTTTTTAGTTTGGCTATTAAGTTATCCAGCTCGTTCACGCCAAACATCCTTCCTTAAAACTGTTCTCACTATATATATTACCAAATATTAGGCTTAGCAACAGTATTAATTTTCTTCACCAGTACAAACCCGTTCTCCGCACTCAACACATCGGGGACTTCTGCGGGCGACATCACTATGACGTTGCTCCCGGCATAGTTCATGAGCCAGTATGAAGTCGCCGCACCCGCGGTATCCCTCTCCTTGTACAGGACGATCACCCCGTCCGTTTTCGGAGCCCGGAAAGCGATCTTAAGGTTTCCTTGGTTGTCGTAAATCAGCCGTTTGGGTACCCCGCCGAAAAATTCAAATGCTCTGATATGCCCTTCGATGAACGCTTCCCGGCGCTGGCTCGGAAACGCCATTACAAATGGCATGGCGCTGTGGCAGAGCCGCATACAGATAAGATTTGCTTTGATTTTCTCTCCGTTCAGGTAGATGATGGCTTCTCCCCAGTCTACCTGAGCCGCTTCTCCTGGCTCGAAGAATAGGGGTATGTAAACATCCCGGAGGGAAGGGCGCAACTGCCCAACCAACCGGCGAATTGTGGATTCCGCTCCTGCATACCTAAGCTCTTCCTGGAGCCGCTTAAAGATCCTGCCGTTAAGTTTTCCTATAGACCACCATGCCGCCATCGGCGGCACCAACAGAGGAACGAAAAAAGGGTTTATCCTTATCGGCGCAGCGACCTGACGGAGGTTGTTACTCGCCCTTGACGAAGGAGCATAGCGAGCAGCCGAATCGAGATAGGATGTCGAGATAGGCGACTCAGCGCCAGGGAAGGCGCATAGGAGCCGGTCGGCTGCTTATCTATCGACGAGTCTTAGGGCGAGTTAAACCAAAAGATCCGGGAGCAAGCGCAAGGATAAACCGAAACGTATTTTCATGGCAGCTATTTCTTTCACACCCCGCCGTACGCACTCAGCAATGAAGTGAAACGTGGCTATGTGCAGTAAGTGCTCCACCTGTCTCATCTCCTGGTGCGCAATCTGCTTCCACCTCTGGGAGTTCTGTTGGAGGTTCGCCCGTACCTCCTGCCAGTACCGCCTTACGGCCTTGGCCAGCCTACCGGAGTAGAGTACAGTCCCATCGTCAAAGACGCAGGGACTGTGGACACCGTTTGTCGCATGTGCCCACCCTCCCCACTGACTCCATGCAGCCCTGGCTCACTGGCTCACTGCCCGTGTACGCCCTGCTCCACTTTCCAGGGCCACAAAAAAACCCCGGGCACTTTCACCTGTTTTGCCCGGGGATTTTGTTACTCACTTTGTTACTCTCTTGTTACTGTCCTTGCGGAGAACCCCAGAAATTACGGAGGTCTTACGGAGACGAACCCCGCCCTTCCTCTTATTTACAGAACCCGCAAACCCTTGATTTTCAAGGCTTTTCACTCAATTTTTGGTGGAGGCGAGGGGAGTCGAACCCCTGTCCGAAAGAACGGCTACAAAGGTTTCTCCGAGCGCAGCCGGTGTTTTCCTTTCGCCCTCAGAACGCCCGCCGGCAGGCTTTCTTCGGGCTAGCCCCGTGAGGTTTCCCGCCGCTCCCCCGGGGCCCGGGACCCGGCGGGTGAGCCTGCTGGGTGACGCCCATCACCGGCCCGCAGGCGAGGCCGGGTGGACGGGCCGCTTAATTAAGCAGCCAGAGCGTATTCGTTGTTGGCAGTTATTTTTCTTCCACCGTTTTACGGGCGGGTGGAACCCCGGCTCGCTACCTTTGCTCCTAATTCCCCCGTCGAAACCAGTACGCCCCCAATCGACATCTTCTTCCTCCGTACCTGCCGGTACGGGATTCTGCCACCTTTATTATAACACACCCCCTGATTTTTACAAGATGCCTGCTCTTTTGCGGAGCAGGCCGACAGCAGGAACTGTTCACCGGTAGCGTTGGCGGTCGCTCAATGCCCTGGCAATCTCTCTCTGAGCATCCCGCCTGGCGATATCCTCCCTCTTATCATAAAGCTTCTTGCCCCGCCCCAAGGCAAGCTCCACCTTCACCCAGCCGTTTTTAAAATAAAGGCGTAAGGGGATCAGGGTGTAGCCCTTCTGCATGGTTCGACCCAGCAGCCGCTTGATTTCCCGCTTGTGCAGCAGAAGCTTGCGCGGCCGTTTGGGGTCGTGGTTAAAGCGGTTACCCTTCTCGTAGGGGCTGATGTGCATCTGTTGGAGAAAAACCTCCCCGTTCAGCACCTCGGCATAACTGTCCCGCAGGCTCACCTTGCCGGCACGGATCGATTTCACCTCCGTACCCACCAGGACGATCCCCGCCTCATAGGTTTCCTCTATAAAATAGTCATGGCGGGCTTTCCTGTTTTCGGCCACGACTTTCACCCGTTCCTTCACCATCATCAACCTCGCTGCCAATGCTTTTCCTGAGAAAACCGACGCTCATCGCAGCGGCTGCCGCCCCAAATCATACCCAACCGTCCGAACCGTTCGGGCAGGGCAAGAGAGACATGGAAACGAACACCCCGTCGCCGAAGAAGCCGCCGCACCTTCGATTATATCATTAACTTGCCCCTACCTCTTCTAGAGCAACGCTCAACTGCCCTGTCCCGGCGGCTGCGGCACCAGCTCAAAATCGATCTCCCGGCTTTCAACGCTGGCGCGAACCAGCTGTACCTTAACCCGGTCACCGATCCGGAAGGTCTTCCCGGAGTGCTCACCGGTCAGGGTATAGTTCTTTTCATTGAAAAGGTAATAGTCATCGGTCATCGTGGACACATGCACCAGGCCTTCAATCCCGTTGGGAAGGGCAACGAACATCCCGAAGCTGGTAATGCTTACCACAATACCATCGAAGACCTCCCCCAGGAACTGACTGATATACTCAACCTGCTTCAGTTCGACCGTTTCCCGCTCCGCTTCCTCAGCTATCAGCTCCCTCTCCGATGTCTGCTCGGCATAAACAGGCATCATCTGCTCCAGTTTCTCCCTGCGCTTGGCGGGAATTTTCCCGTGCGCCAGCACCTCCCGGAGCACTCTGTGCACGATCAGGTCCGGATAGCGCCGGATCGGGGAAGTAAAATGGGTGTAATACCGCACCGCCAGCCCGAAGTGCCCTAAAGGTTTGGGATCGTAGCGGGCGTGCTGCAGCGAGCGCAGCATCACCGTCTGCACCACCAGCCGCTCCGGCCGGTCCTCCACCTTATGCAGGATCTCCTGGAAAAAGCGGGGATGCACCCCGTTGGCAGAGGGGATATGAAAACCGAACCCGTGCAGGAACTCGTTAAGGGCGTTTAGTTTCTCCGCTTTCGGCTCCTCGTGGACACGGTAGAGGAGCGGCACCTCCATTTTTGTAAGATGGCGGGCCACCGTTTCGTTGGCGATCAGCATAAACTCCTCGATGATCTGATTGGCGATTGACTGCTCCATGAGCAGGACGTCAACCGGACGGCCCTCTTCGTCCAAGGTCACCTTGCTCTCGGGAAAATCGAAGTCCAGGGCTCCTCTCAGCCTCCGCCTTCGCCGGAGAATGAGGCACAGCTCCTTCATCTCTTGAAATGTCTTGACGAAAGAGGAATAGCGCTGATAAAGCTCCGGAACATCCTCCTCCAGGATTCGGCGCACATTGGTATAAGTCATCCTTTCGTCCACCCGAATGACCGAAGGGCCGATCTCGTAGCGGACCACATTCCCCTCTGCATTGATCTCCATGAACACTGAAATGGCCAGCCTGTCCTCACCGGCATTCAGGCTGCAAATACCGTTTGAAAGCCTGGCCGGAAGCATGGGGATCACCCGGTCCACCAGGTAGACGCTGGTGCCCCGCCGGAAAGCTTCCTTATCCAGTTCGCTGTTTTCTTTCACATAATAGGAAACGTCGGCGATATGCACACCCAAACGGTAGTTGTTGTCCGGCAGCCTCTCCAGCGAAACGGCGTCATCAAGGTCCTTGGCATCTTCACCGTCGATGGTAACCATCGGAAGCTCCCGCAGATCCCAGCGCCCCTCCCGGTCTTCAGGTGTCACTTCCAGGGGGATCGCTTCGGCCTCTTTCATCACGCGGCGCGGGAACTCCTCTGAAAGGCCGTACTTCTTCACAATCGAGAGGATGTCGATACCGGGCTCCCCGACGGCGCCCAGGCGCTCGACAATCCTTCCCTCCGGGTTCCGGCGCGGCCCTGGCCAGGAGGTAATCTCCACAACAACCTTATCCCCCGTTTTAACCCCCTTAGCCCTGGCCCGGGGAACGAATATATCCCACCCGAGCCTCTTCTCATCCGGCACCACAAAACCAAAGTGCCTGTTGGCCTCTTCGTAAACCCCAACGACCCTGGTGTTAGCGCGCTCAATAACCCTGATCACTTCGCCCTCGAGGTGCTTTCCCTGCAGGCTCAAACCCAGAGGGCGCACAATTACCCTGTCGTTGTGCATGGCCCCGCCCAGGTTCTCTCTGGAAATAAAGATATCTTCCATCCTCCCGTCATCGGGGATCAAAAAGGCGTACCCGCGCGGGTGCCCCTGAATAGTGCCGACGAAGAGATTCATTTTCTCCGGAATTCCGTAGCGGTTCTTACGCGTCCGGATTACCTGCCCCCGCTCTTCCATCTCCTGGAGCACAAAAGGCAGCTCCCCCGGATCACATCCCAACTGCTCGACAATTTCACTTAAAGACAAAGGCCTGCTGGCTGACCGCAGACAGGAGAGAATAGCCTCCGGCTCCAGTGTGCCCTTTTTTCTGGCGAGCTTCTTGCGCTCTTTCTTCTTTCTCCTCATGCTCTTTACCTCACCCTGATATATACGATAATTGTAATCTTCCCCGGCGTCAAAAACAACTGCCAGCTGCCGTCAGATCCGGTGCGACCAGCTCCACGATTAAAGCAGGCAAACGCACCTTCCCATAAGAGGCGCTCCCCTTCGGAGTTCCTCTTCGGAAATCACTCGCCCTTCTCGTCCCGGTCTAAATCCGAACGTCTGAACTTCCTGGAAACGAAGTACACCCAACGGAGAGGTAGAGAAAGACAGGGTTGAGAGGAAACCCCCCTCAACCCCGACAGCCTCTTGTCAATCTCTCGCACCCTTTTCAGGCATCTAATATCAGTTTTTCCAGCATCAGTGGTTCAATGTATTTACCGTCCTTGTAAGCCCGCATGTTCCCTCCGGAGATCTCGTCGATCAAAGCGATCTTCCTATCTTCGCCAACCCTGCCGAACTCGAACTTGATATCATAAAGCTCGATGCCCTTCTTGGCCAGCTCTTCTTTGATTATAGCGCCGATTTTCCTGGCAAGGTTTTTGACTTCCCGGTATTCCTCCGAAGACATGATCCCCAGCACAACGAGGGCATCCTCGGTTATGGGCGGGTCCTGCCGGGAATCGTCTTTGAGGGGGAACTCCACAAAAGCATCCAGGGGCTGCCCTTCTTTGTCATACATCCCGTAACGGCGCAGAAAACTGCCCACAGCTCTGTAGCGACAGATGACTTCCAGCCCGTTGCCGAAAACCTCCGCCGGCTTAACCGTCATCGTCGCCTCTTCCACATTTGCATCAATGTAGTGAGTGGGTATCCCTTTCTCTTCTAATATTTCTAAAAAGTGCTTCGTCAGCCTCAATCCTGCCCTTCCCGCCCCCTCGATCGTCAAACCGACCGTATTTGCACCGGGGTCGAACACACCATTCTCACCAGTAACGTCATCCTTAAACTTTAAGAGATAATTTCCATCATCTAAGGCACAGACATCCTTTGTCTTTCCAGTATAAATGCGCCTCATCCCGACTGCTTCTCCAAGTAAATTTTTGATCGAATGCTATTTTACCACATTTAATCAGGTACTATCGGATCAACCGAAACCTGGAAGTTTAAACTTGAGCACTGTGGCTCAACATAGCCGCCACCGCCAGGGAGCTGGGAATATGCCGGGCAACGCTGTACAACAAAATTAGAAAACACAACATCGTTATCAAGAGGACTTGCGAAAAATCGGCTCTCTAAGAGCCAAACAGCGCAAATCGCTCACCAGTACACACCCTATGTCAAGCATCAATGAAAATGTCAGGTAAAACTCGTCTGTGAATCTGTCAGGGTAGGAGTGGTATAATTAGGCCTGAGGGGTTTCCATGGTTTACGCCATGGATGATCTTGAGCGGGCCTGCGAACTGAAGAAGCGCCCGCCTTTTTATTAATATTGGCAGAAACACGAGGCTCAACCTTATACTTTGTTTCAGTAGAAGAGGTAACATCCAACGGCACTAACGAGTATATATTACCCTTCCATCCTACATACAAGCGGCCATCAAGGAGCTTATGCACCTCGACCGCGGAGGGATAACAGGCGCACCTTTAGGATTTAACACCTTATAAGCCTTACACTCGAAGCGGATGGTATAGCCGGGGTTCAACATCCTGTGTTCCTTCCAGCAGAAGACATGCTCCAGGCGCAAGTGGGAGGGGATGGGGCGGAAAGCGGAAACCGGATCAGCGGGTTGCACGGCGAACTTTTTGTTATAGCGCACGACAAAGTTTTTAAGGACGGCATTAGCCTGATCGAGGGTAGCAGCACCTGCCAGGCGCAACTCAAGAACGAGCCTTTCCTGGAGGGTCTGGAAGGAACGTTCGATGCGGCCTTTAGCCTGAGGGGAACGGGCGGGGATATGTTGAATCCCTAACTCGTTCAAGATGCGGCCGATTTGAGTTAAAGGACGCTGTTGGCCGAGGAGCTGCTGTTCGACAGTAGTGCCCTTTTCGCCTTTAGGTGAAAAGAAGAGCACTTTGTGCAAAAAGCAGCTTTGAACAGGCTGTGAACGCTGTAACTGAGGCCCTCCTTTACGGGGTACAGGATATAGACAGCCTCATAGCCATCCACAGCAGGATAACAGGCATAATCCCACAACTAGAACCGGTAAAACTTCCCGAAGGGATTCCGGAATTGACAGCATTTCGCTTCAATGCAGAGGAATACGACGAAGCCTTTCTAAAAGGCGGTGTCGATGTATGCTGAAAGACGAAATCGCCGCCTGCTGCAAAGCGCTGAAGCTCAGCCACAATCTATGGACCTGACCCCTGCAGAATGGCGCCAGAAAGAAGCTGAAACCTTAGATCTTCTATGTCAGAACGGAGAGCCTCGTGTTTACCGAAAAGAACTGTTGCATAAAAACCGCTCGCGGATACCTGTAGAAGTTGTCGCTCATGCGATAACCGGTCATGATGGTAAAGTTCACAAGTTCTTGGCTTTTATCAATATTTTGCCAAGGCATAAACATTCCCGAAAATCGTGGAGAAAACAGCGAGCATATTTCACCCTCCTCGGTTATGCGCCCAGCATCTATTATCGTTGCAAAAACGACAGAAAATGGACAATGAAATGGATCGAAGGCGATTGCTACAAACTAACGGGCTACCATGCAGAGGATTTGATCGATAATAAAACCGTGGCCTGGGGGGACTTGATTCCTCCTGATGACCTGGAGCGCACTTGGGATGTTGCCCAGATGGGCCTTCGGGATTCCAGACCCTTCCAGCAAGAATACCGCATCATTACTGCAAATGGCACGGAAAAATGGGTTCTGGAGCAGTGCCTGGGCATCGTCAACAGCAAAGGAGAAGAGTTTTTCGAGGGTTTCATTACCGATATAACCGAGCGCAAGCACTCCGAAGAGCAGCTCAGAGCCTTGCTCAACGATTACGAGAACATGGCCAGTGAAATTAACAACTTAACATCCAAGGTAATCTCCCACCTTTATATGATCCGGGACACCATTGATCACAAGGCCGAGGCCTTGATGATGATTCAAAAAAGTATCGAAGACTTGCTCTGCATCCAGTCACGGCTTAATCTCGTAAAAGAAAGCGTTAAAATCGATTTTCACGCATACGCCCGCCTCGCCGAAGAAGTGGAGTTCATCTACGATGGGAAGGATTATTTCTTTCTGAAATAGTAGTTTCGTTGTTATTCTTTTTCTCCAACCCTTCAATTAAAATGTCCAAAACCTTTTCCAGCGTTTCCGGAGAGAGCCCTTTTTCTTTGGCTTTCCGGGTCAGCTTCAAATAGGGCATGCTGTCTGCGGAAACGATAAGTTCAATGATGTCGGGCGGTAAGTCAGGGAGAACATCCATAGGGAGAGCTGCATCATCGATTTTAAAATAATTGGGGTTGACGCGCAAAGCTCTGGCAAGTTTATCTAAGATTTTATTGGATACCTCCGTGCGCTTGCCGGTTTCGATTAACAATATATATGATCGGGAGACTCCCGATAGCTTGGAAAGCTCGTCTGCCGTTAGGTTTCGGATTTTACGGAGCTGACGCAGCTTATGACCCAGCTTACTCTCAGCCACAGTTCCCCCACCCCTTCTAAAACAAACTAAAACAAACTAAAAACAATTTTTTTGGTTACCTACAGTAACCTTAACATGAGTATATCACGAAATTGTGAATTATAAAACAATTACAATTATATCTCTCGCAATAACCGTTTTCCAGCATCACTGTCAACTCGTATTTACTTATTCAACAATTAGGAGGGATATCCTCCTTTTTCCATATTATTACCTTGTTTCATTGTGGAATACCCCATCTAGCTCCTCCGCAGCTACATCGTAAACCTGGCTGTGAGGTGGTAAAGGCTCATAACGCATGAACTCCGGCGTTCGGTCATCCGCCTTAGTAAATCCTGCAGCTTCATTAAAAGAGCGCTCGATTCTAAGGATTTCCGCACCCATTAACATTACATCATCTGCTGTCCACTCAGTCCCCAGGACTCCGTTACAGGTTTCTACCACGCCTCTGAATCCATCATCAATATCCAATACAGCAAAAAGAATAAACAGGCAAAAACCTGCGGCGTCCAGGAAGGCAGTGATACTCTGAAAATATCTTGATAACTCCGTTTTGCCTGTAGACGCTAAGGGATTAACCCTGCCGCCGATGCCGAATATTTCTGCAGCTGCTGTATAACCGGCAGTATGATCTGACCCCATAGGCGAGGTCATATAGGTTATGCCTAAACCCTTAACTATTCGGGGATCATAACCCGGCATCCCCTGTCCCTTAACTACCGGTACCCTCCGGACACCCAAAAGCCTTCCTGCAGTAGCAGCACCGCTACCTAGAAAGCGGCCTGAAAGTTTTCCCTGGGCACACTCCATCACTAATCTTTTTGCTTCTCGATGACCTCCAAACGGCAAAAGACCTGCTTCCATGGCCACACCTAAAGTAACTCCAACCTCAATAGTATCTAAACCATAATTGTTACAGATCCAAATAAGTTCAGCTATCGCATCGATATCGTCTATCCCGCAATTAGCACCCAATGCCCAAACTGATTCATATTTCAAATCAACATGCTCAACTCCATCAGGGCAAGGCCAAATATGACCGCATTGAATTATACACCCTGGGTGGCATGGATAACCTATTGTGCCTTCCCCTTTTCTCTTTTTTATCATCTCTATGATAACCTCACCTGATAATTTGTGAGCCCCCTCAAAACTACCAGCCCTAAAATTACGAGTAGGTAAGGCCCCAATTCGATTTAATACATCCATCAAAAAGCTCATACCATAAGTATTGAGCAACCCACCAGGTTTAGTCATTCTATGTTCTCTCAAAGCTTCTACCAATTTCCGCCGGCCATCTTTAAAATTACCTTGCTTAACGACGGTTACCGACGAATTATTGCAATCATCTTCAATGATAATCGCTTTAAGCCCTTTAGCTCCCATAACAGCCCCCAATCCACCGCGGGCTGCGTACCGATAAGGACGCCCATCTTTATCATTAAAACATACCCCGGCGGCAGGCATGCACTTTTCACCTGCAGGCCCAATAACAGCAAAATCGACCTTGCCGTATTTCTTTTTTATTCGTTCGGCGAATTCATAGATTCCCATTCCAATAAACTCCTCCGCCGGTTCTAGGCTTCCACTACCACCGTTTATCCTCAAAATCCAACAACCATTTTGTTCTTTTGGCTGTCCTTGGATAACTATAGCCTTTATTCCCATCTTGGCCAGAGCTTGAGCTGCCGGTGTACCGGCATTAGCCTCTTTTATTCCCCCGGTTAAAGGGGATTTACCTCCTACAGAGATTCGACCAGAACACGGCGCCGTCGTTCCGGTAACAATACCTGGTGCAAATATTAACTTATTAAAAGGCCCCAGCGGATGACAGATTGGAGGCACCTCATCATAAACAAATTGGGAAGTCAGCCAGCGTCCGCCCATCTTTCGATACTTTTCAGGAACCTCTTCAAAGCGAATCTTGAGTTCGCTCATGTCCACATTAACAAAATACTTCATACTATAACCTCCAATTACAATATTTGTACGACAATACTTGCGATATTTTTTAATTGGGTTTACAGGTTGCCTCGGCTCGATACATTTTTCTCTACGCACATTTTTGGGGTTGCTTGCTTCTTCCAGTCGGCTGGGTTTCATTATTACAAAATAATGGAGCGAACATGAAGCCGGACCAATTAATGCCCGGCTCCATCAATCCCCAAATTCTCTAATGTTATGAAAGATTCAAATATTCATTTTTTCTTAATAATACCGGCGGCATGAACATGATCCAAATGGGGCAAAAAACACCACTCAAACACTTATCAGATCGAACATTGAAAGTCCATTATTAAAATCCCTACGGAGATTAGCGAAAAAATCAAAATCAATTGATCTGCGCCTTTATACGCCTTTATAAATCAAGAGCTACAAAAACTCGGCTTGTTTCGGGTTGTCAATTCTTTCAAGAGGAAGCCCCTGATTGTTTCTCTTCCAATTCTTCGATGGAAGGAAGAATCATTTCAACGTCAGGGTGCGGACGAGGAATAACGTGGACAGCAATTAATTGACCTACTCGCTGAGCAGCAGCTGCGCCGGCGTCCACCGCTGCCTTGACTGCTCCTACGTCTCCTCGCACCAGAACCGTAACCAGACCTCCTCCAATAATCACCTTACCGATCAAATGAACGTCAGCTGCTTTAACCATAGCATCAGCTGCTTCGATAGCAGGTACCTCTCCCCGAGTTTCGATCATTCCCAATGCAATTCTCTCTCGATTCAAGCTTACTCCCTCCCAATCAGTGTTTTCTCAGAATTTTATTGGATACAGAAAAACGTGGAATCGTCCAATGCCTGAACCTGACAGCCTTCAGCGGCCTGGTATCCATCACCGGCACCTAAAAGCTGACTATCAGGTAAAACCTTCAGCTTGCCGGTAGACACAAGGAAAAGAGATTTGTGCGGCAACTGCCAAACCTCCCCGCGCGCCAGAGAAACTAAGCCCAAAGTGCACTGGCCGCCAGAAGGTAGAGTTACATCTACTCCTTTCCCGCCTGATGACGTTGCCAGCAAATTAGCACGGCTGTAACGCTGCTGGCACTTCATTAAAGAAGATACAACCTTCGTAATCACTTCCTCAGCTATGGGACCATCTCCGAGCTTCTGCCTGGTTATCTCTGTAACTTTAGCAATAAGTTCATCGTATTGTTGTTCTCTAGAATCTTTTTTCTCAGAATCATCTTGCTGTACTTCCAGCAAACCATCCTCTTCTTCTCTCTCTAACCGCTCTTCTGGTTTTTTATCGTAGACCAGCGTTATGCCTGCTTCCCGAGCAAAATCACGGGCAGCAGGAGTAACAATCGTTCCTTTTTCTATAAACACCTCCTTTGAACCCTTTGAGAGAAGGTCTCGCAATCTTATTTCTGTAAGGACTCCCAAAACTTCAAACCCTCCTTACTCCAATAGTAAAGCTAAAAGGCCCCTTTCTTAATTTCTGAAGCAGGTCCGGGGATAACCACCTCTTTCACCAATAGTCCCCTTTGAGCCGCCACATCTGCACCCGCTCTCACTGCGGATTCAACCGCTGCTACATCTCCCGTTACCACCACATAAGACTTTCCACCTACTCCCACAGCCAGTCGAATCTCTAAGGGCCTGACATCAGCAGTCTTCACTGCAGCATCTGCCGCCTCAATCAACGAAGCCACACTGAACGTCTCGATGATACCTAAGGCATCCACCTTCTCGAACTCAACCTGACCGTAAAGCCCTTTTAAAACAAGGGAATGGATGTTGGGAATTACAAAAGTGTCCACTATCATTTCTTCACCACAAGCAATTCCGGCATCCACCGCTGCTCTTACTGCAGCCACATCACCTTCAACTAAAGCAATATATTTTCCCGGGCAGATAGGTCTGGCCAGGACTAATTCAACTCGCCCAGCTTTAACCATTGCATCGGCTCCTTCAATCCCTTTGGCAATACTCTGAAACTCAACAAGTCCAATCGCAGTGATCACTCTTATGCACCCCTCGCAAAAAAATACCTCTTTAAGGCTGCCTCTCTGCCCTAAGCACAATCACTTCCGAAGTAACATTTTTCACCATACCGTCGATAGACGCATGAAGCAAGGCCCCGATACCATCGACCACTTCAGCAATTAAATCACCTTTCTTTACATGATCCCCTGGGCGAACTCTAGGAACTGCCGGTTTACCTGCATGTTGTTTTAGCAGTAAGCGCACTTCCCGCACCTTTGAATTATCAAATTTCTTATAACCTGCATATTTATCAAAATGGCTGATTCCCAGCCGGCGGAGGACGTTCTTCGAGGGAATTAACCTCATATTTCTGACAGAACGGGGGCTTAATCTATCGTCTCTCCCCTCGTAACGCAATCCTCTCTCTGAAAGCTCTTTCTTCAACCACTGATTAACGTGCATAGGCGAAATATTCATCGGGCAAGCAATTACAGAACAAACTCCACACTCACAGCAAAGATGAGCCAGTCGAAAAACTTCGAGAGTAAGATCATCGCTGTAAGCAAATGCCCTCATGATCCGATGAGGTTCTAAGGGATGACCCAGCAAATAGCGGGGGCACATCTCCGTACAAAACGAACACTGAACACAAAATTTTTTCGAAAGGCGCAGGATGTTTGAAATCTCCGCGCTGCTGCGAATACTAACCGGTAGCCTGGACGGCAAAACCAGGATGCCTTTCGTCGTCTTCGTCACCGGAGCTTCGGGATCAATGGCCTTGCCCATCATGGGGCCACCGCTGATAACCAGATAATCGTTCTCTGTCGCTCCACCTGCTGCCTCAATAAGCAACCTGACAGGGGTACCTATAGGGACAATAAAAGTGGCCGGTTTTGCAACAGCTCCCGTTATCGTGACCCATTTTTCTGTTACCGGTTGCCCCTTCAGTGCATTGTGGACATTGAGCATTGTCTCGACATTGTTAACGATGATTTTTCTCTGCGCCGGTATGACCCCTGGTGGTAGGGGTTCCCCCGTAACCTCGTAGACCAGAACATGTTCATCACCTGCAGGATAATAATCATCAATGAGCTCAAGGGCCACTTGGGATCTAGAACAAAACTTTTTGACGATACCGGCGATATCTTCGTACTTCCTCTTCATAACAATTACTCCCCGTTTGGCCCCCAAAGCTTCCATTACCGAACGGAGAGCAGCGAGGACCTGAATAACCCTCAAACGCAGGATTTCCTTGTCAACCCAGAGAAGAGGTTCACATTCAACACCGTTGACGATCACTAAATCTGCCTGTCCCTGGTATTTTATGTGGGTAGGGAAACCCGCTCCCCCAGCCCCCACAACACCAGCGAGCCGGACTTTTTCCACAAGAGGAATCGTTTCGCTCATGACTTGTCTGTGCCCTCCCGGAGCAATCCGGAACGCTCTACCTCAATACTATCGACTATCCCCACAACTGAAGCATCTACAGGAATTTCCTTTCCTGGTATGGCCTTACGGGCAGAACTTCCCTGGGTGACGATGACATCCTCCCCAATTCCGGCGCCAATTTGATCGGCAACAATCATCGTATTTCCAAAGGGGCGTCCCTGGTGATCGATAAGTTGAACCATCAAAAGTTTTAATCCCACTAGGTCCTCATTTTTTTTGGTCGACCAAATATTCCCCACCACTCTCGCTAAAAACATTACTCAGATCCCTCTCCTTTCCTGAAAACCACTTCCATTCCCCGTGCACGAAGTTGATCCCAGGCAAGCGGTGTGATCAAGATTCCCTCTTCCAACACCAACCGCTTCACACTCTGCGGCAAACTAGTAACGTCCTCGGCGGCCAGTAACTTCTTAGAAAAAATCCTGTCTTCAAAATTTTCTGAGTTGCTTTGATGCCCTAACGCTTCTCCACTACCACCTAAAACTCGTGCCACTTCATTCAGCGGGGAAATAATGCACCCAATGAGGCGCGCTTTTTGAAGATAATCTTCAATAAAACAGCGCAATCCCTGAGTTAATCCTGGTTTAGACAACAATCCATCAGGGCAAAGAATAATCTTTTTCCCTTCATACAGGGCCTTAAATACCGCTTCCGTAGCAAAACGATCTAAGAGCCCCAGTGCTATCCGTGCTAAAGTGTCTTGATCCAGAGCAGGAACGATTACAGCTTCCACTGCATCAAAAATACCTTCCCAAGAGTCATGTTCCGGCCTCTCAAGAACATCCACTTCAAAATCTCTCAAAACGTTTTTAATTCTCACCTCAATATCCTTATCAGGAAGCAGTACACTGAGTTGATAAAGCAGCCGGAGTTCCTTCAAGGACTTAACAAATAAAGCAGGCTCAAGACTTTTTGACCCCTCATGGGTTATTATCAGGAGCAAATGCCGGCGATTTGCCAGTTTTTCTAGGACCCTGTTGACTATATCTTCAATCAGTTCCTTCGTGACCATTTAAGATTGCCTCCCTACAGGCCAAGGCGATCCCTACAGGTGTCACCAACCAGGGATAAGCGGCTTTTACAACCGGAAGACCTGTTCGGCCAGCAATAATTTTTTCTATTCCCTTAAAGGCACTGGTACCGCCACAGAGATAGATTTCTTTCACTGAATGTCCGGATCTATGGCTTTCTCTTTCAATAATAATAGATATTTTTTCCATCACCGGTTTCACCACAGGAAACAACTCCATTTGTAAAGAAGGGTCCTTTTTCCTTTCTTCAGCCTCGCAAAATGGAATCTTATAAGCGCCTGCAATTACCAAGGAAAAGTGTGTTCCTCCTGTAGGCTCGTCAGCAGTGTAAACCACTTCCCCGTCTTTGAGAACGGCTATTCCGGTCGTTCCCCCACCGATATCGACGATGGCTCCATCCTTAACTTGAAGAACTAAGTTCGCTGCAACAGGTTCCTCCAGGGATCGCACACACTCAAAACCTGCGCCTTCGGCAACATATCTAAACGCGTCCACATTCCTCCCCTCACAACCGGGAGGATAAGCTACGGCAGCCATCTCCAATTCAGACCCCAGCGCTTCTTCGACTTCTTTCTTCAATTCCCTTACAATTTTTACAGCACCGACATAATCAACCACAAGTCCATCTCTCACCACTTCAGCACAGCGAAGAGCTCCGCCTGCGGGCCTGCCTTCTTCATCGACAACCGCTACCACCATATAGGTCGTCCCTAGATCAACGCCGGCAAAGTATTGCTTCGCTCCTCTCAGCGCTGTTTTGCCTTCAATGTATCCGGCAATCTGACCGACATATTGATTAACGCGGTCGATATCGATCATTTAGGATCACCGCTTTCTAATAAAATCCCATCTTCCTCGCACAACCTCTGTTCAACAGTCTTACAGATTTGTTTCCTTCTAGCCTCTAATCCTCACCTTTGGCACGGCTATAATACTGGCCGGCCACAACTTTGCATTCCATCACATAGACTGCGCTGCTTAAGCGGTTTAAAGCCTTGATGATATCTGCTCTCTCCGGCGTTCCGTCTTGGTGGAGGTAAGCATCACAAGCGGATACCTCCACCTGACGCACAACGGCACGCAGGTAGTTGAGTTCGGCAATTACCTGTCCCATGTGGTAGCTGGGAGTTAGATGGTTGACTCCGATCTTACTGAAGGGATGATGTGAATATTCACGAATATCCTCCTCAGAGAGCCCAAACAGTCTCAACTCAGGAACCTCATCCCCGGTAACCTCAGCTCGCAATAACTGGCGTGCATAAGCAAGCATCTGCTCTAGGTCACCTACTAATTGCGGCATCCCTTCTTGTTGAGCGGCCACCTGAGTCTTAATAATAACCGCCTGAAGGAGGTCAAGCATCCCTCTCAACTTAATCCGGGGATGAGTTTTGGGAACAAGGTTTTTTCGATCAAGATGAGTATAGTGCTCTGGTTTTTTTTGCCCCTTGAGCTGTTCCTCAGAAATCCCTTTTTCTCGGTCTGTAAAAACGATCTTAATGCCTTGCTCCCGAGCATACTGGGCGGCAGCCGGAGTGATTAGGGTTTCCGGTTCAACACTAATAGTGTCCAAAGGCCCCTCCCGCCTCACCCGGTCCCGAAGTTCTATTTCCGTAAGCACACCCAATATTGCTCAACTCCTTTTACTTTTTCGTCTTGTCTTGGGAACCGGGACGCGGGAGAATGTATTCCACCTCATTGTGGGGACGAGGGATTACATGAACAGCCACCAACTCTCCTACCTTCTGAGCAGCAGCAGCACCGGCATCTACCGCCGCTTTGACGGCACCAACATCTCCACGCACCATTACAGCCACCAGGCCACCGCTAGAAAGGTCACGACCAATAAGTCTGACGTCCGCAGCTTTACACATGGCGTCCGCAGCCTCAATCGCAGCCACAAGCCCCCTTGTTTCGATCATCCCTAAAGCGATTAAACTAACCACTTTTCATACTCCCTCCTTGAATTATTTTTGAGATTCGCGAGTTTACTAACGAACAGCGCCACTCCATCTTTTTGTCGCATCATTTAACAGAACTTTCCTGTAACCGTTTCCACGTCTCCCAAACGACAGACTCAACATCCTGCAGGCACTTATCCGGACTACGACGCAGCACCTCCCGGACAATAGCCTCTAAATCTTGCCTCTGCAATGTGCCTGTTGCGCTCCCGAAATTAAGCTCTTCAGGATCCTTAATCCCGGCGCAAAGTCTTTTAATATTGAGAAGATGGTACGGAGTTACATTATCCGCGGTACTGCTTCCTCCCATTGCTCCGCAGCTTAGCGTCAGCGCCGGCGCCAGCCCTGTGGTGAGACCTACCGCTCCGTGGGTTGACGGAGAATTCCAAACTATCCGGGAAATCGGCTTCTTTAAAGCAAACTCCATGACAACAGCTTCATTTTGTGAATGAATTGCCAGAGTGTGGCCTATTCCCATATACTGAAGCAAAGAGATGCACAACTCACATGCCTCCACCCAGTTGTCGACAGTGTAGAACCCAAGAACCGGACAAAGCTTCTCGCCGGAAAGAGGCTCATGAGGCCCTACCTGCGAAAGGTTTGCAATAAGAACTTTTGTTCCAAGAGGAACCTTGATACCCGCCATTTCAGCAATCTTCGTCGCCGGCTGGCCAACGACTTTTGGATTAATGCCTCCGTTGCGGACAACCACCTCCTCAACCTTTTTCTTTTCTGAACTATCCAGAATATAGGCACCGTTTTCTTTCAGAGCCTCTACAACCACATCCTCGATCACCCGCTCGGTAACAACATGCTGCTCAGAAGCACAAACCGTTCCGTTGTCAAAGGTTTTACTCAAAATAATGTGGCGCGCGGCTTTTTCCACATCAGCAGTTCGTTCAATGTAGACAGGCACATTCCCGGGGCCCACCCCAATCGCCGGCTTTCCAGAACTGTAAGCAGCATGTACCAGACTCGTGCCTCCGGTAGCCAGAATGAAGCTGACATCCGGATAGGTCATTAATTCTCGAGTTCCCTCCATGGTAGGTGTGTCCATACAGCCGATGATCCCTTCAGGGGCTCCTGCTTTTACCGCTGCCTCGTAAACAGTTCTGGCAGCCTCACAACTGCACCGCACCGCTCTAGGATGGGGTGAAAAAACAATCGCATTCCTCGACTTTAAAGCGATAATCGCTTTGTAAAGAACGGTTGAAGTTGGGTTAGTCGTTGGAGTGATGCCGGCAATTGTGCCAACAGGTTCTGCAATTTCCACGATTTTTTTCTCTTGATCCTCATTGACAACTCCAACGGTTCTCATATCTCTGATGTAATCCCCAAGAATCTTCGTCGCCAGGAGGTTTTTTACTACCTTATCCTCAACTATACCCATGCAGGTTTCTTCAACTGCCATTTCCGCGAGCCGCTGAGCAGCATCGGCCCCTGCCTTAACCGCAGCTTCCACAACGCGATCCACCTGCTCCTGAGATGCTTGAGCCCAAATCTTTTGCGCAGCAGAGGCTTTTTTAGCTAAGTCTCGCGCCTGCTGCCTGGAAATTAAATCCTTATCAATACCCACTTGCCTTACCTCCTAGAATTTCAAGGGATTTCGAGCAACATAAAGAACACCTTCCTGAAAAGCGCGGGCTGCAGCACGACACGCGCTCTGAGTTCCCGTCAACAATCCACCGGCAAAGTTGGTTTCGGTAGGGGGTCCATAAAACACGCAAAGTTTAACTTCAGCAGCTTTTAAAGCTAAATCAAGAGCATACATGGCTTCAATTGGAGGGGCAATCAAGTAAGCTATCGGCGTGCCCTCCGGAATACCACAAACCTTTGAAAGATAACTCCCCGTCCGGGAAATCACATGGGGATAAAAAGCAATTTTCCCCTCCGGATCGGCGGCGTAAAACCAGGCCTCCTCTTCCAGACACTGAATGGCAGCATTAAGGCCGCTTTGAACTTCCGCAGGGTTAGGGCCGGCAAGAATTCCGATAAATTCTCCGGACAACGGGCCGGAGGCGTGAGCTGCCCCGGCATAAAAGGACTTTGCATAAACAACTTCTACGTCAGCCTTTTTTGTTGCCTCATCAATTGCAGTGTAGCCGGCATCGTCAATATCACATGTAATCATGCCAATGCTTCTGTGGTGAGGCTTGAACCCTAATTCTTTACCGAGTTCTGGATAAACGTTGGGAATAATTTTCACGCTAAGTACCTTGGGTTTAATCGCTTGTAAATTATTCACTTTGCTCACCCCTTAAAAGCAGGTACACTTAACTGAGATTTGCGCCTACGCCACTCTGCCTGGCACGCAGGATCTTCTGAATGAGTTCAAGAATTTCGGCCCCAGCCTCAGCCGGAGACAATCCGCGCTCGTGGATATTGGAGATGACTATTCTGTCAGCATCGGTTTTCCCGAGCCGGGGTTCATATTCCAGATAGGCGCTCATACTCTCGGCAGTCGCTAACCCCGGTCGTTCACCAATCAGCAATATCGCAGATTCTGCCTTTACGATTTCTCCGATGTGATCAATTACGCCGACTCTTCCGAATTCCACAAAAACGGGTTTCCCTATTTTCACTCCTGCTTTCTCCAAGCCCTTTTGAAGGAAAGGTAGAAGTTCCGGAACATTTTTCTCTACAGCCGTCGAACTTAACCCGTCTGCTACAATCAACTGAACCTGAGGCTCAGTTACACCTTCAGCTCGTAAGATTTTCTCTGATTCTTCATCAAGCCGCCTCCCAAGGTCGGGCCGTGTTAAATGTTCATTAATATCGGTTACACGTGTTTTTAAATGGATCAAACCTAAGCGTTTAATGAATTCACTATCAACTCTAATGAAAATAGCATCCTGAGCAGCTGCATGGTCCTCCTGGAAGGATAGCAGCACATCCGTCAGGGGCCGAGGGCCGCATCGCCCTACTCCCAGGCGCGCCGAAGTCGAAGTTTTGATTACTTCTTTCAGGTTGCCGTAATCATAAACACCTTTGACTAAGCCTCGCCCTCCTCTGGCTGCTTCTTTACACTGAGAAACATTCTCTTTGGGGGAGTTAACACGTCTTGCTCCACTTTTTCCTTCAAGTTCACTAATTATCTCCTCAACCAAAGCTGCAATTTGTCTCTCATCCATTACCGGCAAAACCTCCTTTTGTAAAGACCCTTGGGTCACCGGCTCGATCGGTAAGTATTCCTTCTTTTATCAACCCCATTTTTTCCATCCAGCATTCAAACTCCGGTGCCGGTCTGAGGCCTAGCAACTGACGCAGGGTAGCTATATCGTGATAACTTGTACACTGATAATTAAGCATCACATCATCCCCCATAGGAACACCCATAAAATAATTGCAATTAGCTGCAGTAAGGAGAACCGCCAGGTTTTCAATGTCCTTCTGGTCGGCCTTCTTGTGGTTGGTGTAGCAAGCATCACACCCCATTGGAACCCCCGTAAGCTTTCCCATAAAGTGATCCTCAAGACCTGCCCTAATTACCTGCCGCGAATCATAGAGATACTCAGGGCCTATGAAGCCGACGACCGTATTCACGAGCAAAGGATTATAGCGCTTTGCCAACCCATAGCATCGGGCTTCTAAAGTCAGCTGATCGACACCTTCATGAGCATCGCTAGACAGCTCCGAGCCTTGTCCTGTTTCAAAATACATCAGATTCGGCCCTGCCGCAGTACTATATCTTTTAATCACTTCATAGGCCTCATCAAGAAGGGAGACACTTATGCCAAAAGCCTTATTTCCTTTTTCAGTTCCGGCAATGCTTTGAAAGAAAACGCTAACCGGTGCTCCTTTGCGAACAGCTTCCATTTGAGTAGTGATATGAGCCAAAACGCAATTTTGGGTAGGAATACCGAATTCAGTAATCATTTCATGTGTCGCTTCCATAAGACGAGAGACGCTGGCAACACTATCGTTTACAGGATTGATCCCAATTACAGCATCTCCCACTCCGTAGGCTAAACCTTCGCGCAGCGACCAAAGAATACCCTCAACATCATCGGTAGGATGGTTTGGCTGAAGCCTGGCGTTTAGAGTCCCTTTGATACCAAGGGTGTTGTTACAGTGTGAAGTAACGACTATTTTAGAGGCTGCATAAATGAGATCGAGATTGCTCATAATTTTGCATACTGCTGCAATCATCTCACTGGTGAGTCCTTGTCTAAGGTACGCAATATCCTCATTTTTGGTGGTGTCTGCCAGAAGAAACTCCCGCAATTCGGCAACCGTCCAGTTTTTAATCTGATTGTAAATCGGCATTCGGACACTTTCCAAAATCACCCTGCTGACTTCATCCTCATCGGGTGAAATTAAAGGGTTGTTATAAATTTCCTCCATGGTAGTCTCGGAAAGGACTCTCTTGGCAGCAATCCTTTCCGCAGCAGAAGAAGCAGCAACACCGGCAAGCAGGTCTCCCGACTTTTCTTCATTGGATTTCGCAAAAACTTCTTTAAGAGAAGAGAATCCAAAAGTTTCACCCCTAACCCTAGCAGAGTATCGCTTCGCCACAAAAGACAACCCCCTTTTTCAGTTGGAAAACACCAGTGTTTTAACGATCACCGGAACAACAGCCCCTATATTTAAAGGCTTGCCGATATCGATAAAATCACCTCCACCAAGCTTTATCTCATCGAGGCAAATCAGGTCTTCCCCATCTTCAAGTCGATTTTCGAGAAGGTATCCAAGCACCTTCCCATAGTTTCCCTCTGTGATCACGACCAGCGGTGATCCTATTCCGTCCTCTTTAACGGTCGCTATTGCATGCGCCAACTGCTCAATCCGGTCAAGTTTCGGGTGCCTCCAGCCGGTAATGGCAATTGCAACAACAGGGTACTTTTCTTGAAATGGGGCTATTGCGGTTTCTAACTTCCTCTTAATGTTTTCCAAATTTTCTTGTTCTTTCAGATGAACAAGGGAAACAGGAATGTTACGAAGAGGAAGAAAATCTTTTTTCTTAAGAAATATCGTGCTCCCACTCAACTTCATGCTATAGACTCCGGCCCCGATCACGGTTGCCCGTAAAGTATGATCAGGTTGAATGATGTGATACCTTTTGAGCATTACGGATTTTTCTTTAATCATTTGTGCAAAATAAGGACCGTAGTCTCCGTAGCCAAAAAATTCCTTGATTTCGTTTTCATACACGAAGTGCCCTACTCCGCCGGAGAAAATCAGGGCATCAATCGAATAATCTCTTCTCAAAGGCCCTCTCACTAAACCGATTTTCGAAAGAGCGCTGATATTTCTCCGCTCTACCACTTCATCAAGAATATCTACCAAGCCCTGGCAAAAAACTTCCACATCATCTGGATTAAGCGGTCGCCCCTTCTCTATCGAAACACCGAGGTGGTCAGCGTACTGACGTCCCACCTTAGTTACCGAATTCACCACAAGAGAATAAGGATTAAAAGTAAACAGCCTTCCACCGACTTGAACGGTAGCTGTGTCCCAAAGCTCCCCACAACGAAAAACGGCAATGTTGGTAGTACCCCCGCCTATATCAAGATTCGCCGCAGTAATCCCTTCTCGCCGGGAGATACGTTGCGCTCCTGAGCCTTGCCCTGCAAGAATAGCCTCGAGATCAGGGCCTGCCAACGCAACCACAAAGTCTCCTGCTAAACCCTCGAGAATTTTCGCAACTTCATCGGCATTCTCTTTCAGAGCAGCTTCACCCGTTATAATGACCGCCCCTGACTTCACTTCACCAGGTTCAATCCCCGCTGTTGCATACTCAGTGGCAATAATCTCCTTTAGCCTACTGAGATCGATTTTGTTCTCATCAATTAAAGGGGTAAAATAAATCCGCGACTCATAGATAATTTCTCTGGAAATAATCTCAAAGTTAGCTACGGAGCTGCCTCCCGCCAGATTGACGACATAGAGTCTACTAAAAACAAGGTGGGTCGTTGTAGTTCCGATGTCGATGCCTACACTAAGAAGTGCATAACTTTCTCCCGATGTTACCATTTGCCCATGCCCACCCCATCTATTAGAAATAAAAAATCTCTCCTTAGCTCAGCCACGAGCTATGGAGAGACGCCGTTGACTCTCCGAGATATGTTTGATCACTTATCACAATTATCAAAGAAAATCAGTGAATATTATCGCTTCAGCAATTTCTTTCATCGGCTTTCTCTGGTCCATACTCAAACGCCGTAATTTTTTGTAAGCAAACTCTTCACTCCAACCATACTTCTGCATTAAAATACCTTTTGCCTTTTCGATTATCTTGCGTGCTTCGAGATCGCCCTTGAATTTTTCTTTTTCTTTTTCTAAAGTCTGCATTCTTAAAAAGCATGAAAATCCAATCTCTACAGCCGGTAATATTTCCTCTTCACTTACCGGTTTAACTATATACCCGACGACATTTGGAATCTGCTTTGCCTCTTCAATTAGCGTGATGTCGCTGTAGGCCGTTAGGAAAATGATAGCACACGCAATCTTTTGAGATATTTCTGCAGCTGCCTCAATACCATTTAAATGAGGCATCCTGATGTCCATCAAAACGATATCCGGGCAATAGATTTCGGCAAGCTTCACTGCCGCCAGGCCATCTCCTGCTTCGATTACAACATTGTAACCGTTTTCTTGAAGTATTTCCTTAATGTCCATGCGGGTTATGGGTTCGTCATCAGCAATCAACACTTTTAATCGCGATTTTCGACCGCTTTTTTCCACTTATCCTTTCATTGCCTCCCTCCCGCACTTAAGTGTTCTTTTAATATAAACTCACACATCAGCCCTGTCAACATCGAAGGTAATACTGCACCGCACACCTCCCTCAGGATTATTACCTATCTGAAAAGTTCCTTTTAAGGTTTCCCTAACTAACACATCCACCAGTTGGATTCCAAGCCGTGAATCTTTATTTTCTTTAAAATTTGCCGGCAGTCCCACACCATTATCGACAACCTGAAGTTCATAGAAACTGCCCATTTGTTTAGTGTAGATAACGATCTTACCCTTGCTGTTTATGCTTCCCCTGAAACCGTGCCTCATTGCGTTCTGTACCAGTTCACAGACCACCAGAGCTATAGTCGAAGCGTGGAAAGCCGGAATGTTAATGGTATCCCCGTACAGGCAGATTTCAACCTCACAATCGCACAACTCATTCTCAACTTGAACAATTCTCTCTACAGTCATCCGGAGTATTTGATGCAAGTCTATCGTCTCAAGACCACTCTGTGAAAGAAGCTCATGTACCGAAGCAATTGAAAGAATGCGGTTGATGCAAACCCCTAGTGCTTCCCTAACGGTTTTGTTATGCTCTCGGCGCATCTGCAGCCGCAGGATACTGGCAATGTTTTGGAGATTGTTTTTAACCCGGTGATGTATTTCTCTAATTACGGCGCTTTTGACCATAAGCTCCTTTTCTTTTTTGCGCACATCGGTAATATCTCTTATTAAAACGATACCTCCAACAAACTCCTTGCGAAAGAGAGGTACCCATGAAACGTTGACGATACGATCACCAACCGAGTATTCGCAACAGCGGTATTCTTGGCTGACGTTCATCGTTCCATCTTGTTCTTTCTCCAAAACTATGTCACAGAGTTCCGTTTCGGCAATGTAATTGCCCTCAGACTGCAAAGTCTTTTCAGAAGAAATGATCACATCAGCCAGACGCAAGGCAGACGGATTAACATAAACTATAATCCCATCCTTATTGACGACCAGCAGCCCATCATGCAGCGCACCCGGTAAAGTGCCGCTTTCTATCGCCACTCGCAGCAAATTTTCAGTCAACAATTCAGTGGTTTCTTCCAGGAGCTGCACTTGCTTTTCCTTTTTCATTGCTTCGCTGATATCTCGTTCTCTGATTAATACTCCGATCACCTTTCTCTTCGCATTAAAGATCGGAACAGCGTTTTGGCTGATAAAAACTCCCTCCTGGGAAACCGCTCTGGTATCTACAGTAGGCTCACCCTTTGCTAATGCCTCAAACACCCCTGGTTCGTTGGATCTTATCGCCCGCTGTCCGGAAACTTTCCCCTTGTACAAGCTCTTGCCTGTACGCGGTTTGGCTTCAGCTATAACAATTGCAACATCTCGATCATTTGTAGGACAATCGATAAATACATCACATTGAGAAACATCTGCAATAAGCTGGAGGTTGGCAGCGATCCCCTCTAATATTTCCCAGTCCTCATTTTCTAATGGAATTTGATAGTAACCGTCGGGATCAGCTTTTACTAACATGACAATCGAATTGCTCTGTCACCGTCCTGTTGCGATTCTCTTGCTTGACGAACAGTTCATCTTTGAGTCTTTTTGAACCGAACCCCGTCACAGCACTGACCACATAAATATTCCGAGCTCCTGCCTGCCGAAGCCATCTCTCCGCTCTTTACAATTCTACTGGTTTCGAACCGTAGGATTACATAAAAAGTTTAGGTAAAACAAGCTTAGGGATCGTTAAGGATAACTCAGGTATAAACGTGGTCAGAACCAGAGTTGGTAACCATGCAAAAATGATGAGTATCATGACAGGTGGTAACATTTCGTTGACTTTGGCGCGGCAGATACGACCGCTCAAATAGAGCATCGGCGCAGTAGGAGGAGTAATGTTGCCCATACCGAGGTTAACGCCAAGGATGGCTGCAAAATGAACGGGATGGATACCAATACTGGTAACGATAGGAAGTAGAATGGGGGTACACAGCAAGATACCGCTGACGTCGTCCATCAGCATACCGATGATGAGCATAAACAAGTTGACCATGAGCAAGATGATGTATTTGTTGTCAGTAATACCGAGTAAAGCGTCAGCGATCTGATTAGGAACGTTTTCCATGACCAGCAGGCGGCTCATGATCATGACCATGAAGAACATAACCATGACAACGCCGGTTGTGGTGGAAGCATCGGCAATGGCATCTAGCAGGCCGCGGGCAGTTAGGCCACGGTAGATCCAAATACCGACAGGAATAGCGTACAAAACGCTGATTGCTGCAGCCTCAGTGGGGGTCATTATGCCGCTGTAAATACCGCCGAGGATTATGAAGGGCATAAGCAGAGCTGGTATTGCTTTGATAGTTTTATGTGCGGTATCTTGGACCCAAACCTTGGCGGACTGTTTTTCTGTAACCTTGATCGGCATTTTGCGTACCAAGACAGCGTTAACGATGCTCAGTAAAATAGCAAGCATGATACCTGGTATAACGGTAGAAAGGAAGCAGGCCAACACTGAGGTGTTACTAGACCATGCATAAAGGATCTGCGCGGAGCTCGGTGGAATCAGCAGGCCGAGGGGGCAGGCAGACGCCATCAAAGCTGCAATATGACCCTTAGCGTAGCCGGCCTGGGTCATACGGGGTTCCATAATGGAACCAATGCAGGAGAGAGTTGCAGAAGCGCTTCCGGAGATTGAACCGAAAATTGCGCTGGAAAAAACACCTACAGTACCAAGACCGCTTTTTGCATGGCCGACGAATTTTTCAACCAAACCAATAAGAACTTCGCCGATGCGACCTTTTTCCATGATACTACCAGCAAGGATAAATAGCGGGATAGCGAGCAGAACAACGGAGTTAAGTTGGCTGTAACCTGTGGAAAGCAGGAAATCGGTCTGGTAACCAAGAGAAGCAGCCAACCAAATGACGGTGGCACCGAAAGCGAAGGGAATTGGGACTCCGATCACCAGAGCAACTACAAGTATTATAATGCCAATTGTGACTTCCATTAACGCTTGCCTCCTTCACCACTTTCTACCGTACCTTCCAAAGCCTTGATATCTTCTTTCAACGGTACGTTGGCCTGCGGGAATTTTGCTTTTGTTGCAGCAGTCATATAGTCCCCAGCCTGCGGCACAGAATAGTAACCGAAATTGATATAGTGATAAACATTCATGATAAAATAAACAATATGATAAAAAGCCATCAACAGTAAGCCAAAAAAGACTGCACTTTGCGGAATGACCAGCGGGATCTTCAGAGCGGTGGAGAGTGGCATCTTTTCCAGACCCCACATGAAATAGTCCCACGCCCATGTAATGACAATAATGTTGACCAAAATCATAATTACCTGAGCAATCAGAGTGATGAAATCCTTTATACGGATATTTTTTACATAGACGGTCACTAGGTCTGCTTTGATGTGGCTGTCTTCGTAGCTGCCGTAAACGGCGCCCATGAAATAAAGCCAAAAAGCAAACAGCAAGATGATTTCGTCTGAACCATATAAATTGCTTTTGAATATATATCTGAGGATTGTTGAATATACGAGGCAACCGGTAGAGACAATACTGCATAAAATCATAACGTATTTTACCAATATCGCTATAAACTTTAATGGATACATTTTATTTGTAATATCAATATTGGCAATAGTCATTATTCCACTCCCTAATTGTATAAGGATAATAAGAGTTTACAGAGGGGGGTCTATCCGTACAGTTGCTGCTGTACGGATAGACCATAAATATATAAACCAATCTAGCTTATATAGCCTCGATTAATTTCTTCATGATATCTTCACCGATGTTGGCACTGAGTTTCGGCCAAGTTTTTTCTCTGATATGTCGAACATAAGCTTCCATTTCTTCGTCGGTCAGGTATATAATCTCGATACCGTATTCTTCCATTTTCTTAATAGCTTCTTTGTCAAGTTCTTCAGCAACGGTGTAGCTATGGATAGCTTCTTTCATGAAAGCATCTTCGATCATAGTTTGATATTCTTTCGGCAGGCTGTCATAGACTTTTTTGCTCATGAAGAAACCGATATTTTCAGCAAACACGTTGTAAGCGACATAGTATTTGATAACATCTCTGAAATCGCTGTAATTCAGCTGAGGAGTACCTCCGATCCAGCCATCAACAACACCAGTCTGTAGCGAGCTATATAGATCGGCGTAAGGAATGGTGGTAGCCGAATAACCCATGTCTTTGGTTACGAGGTTATAAACTTCGATAGCAGGGCAACGGATCTTGGCATTTTTGGCCGCGGTGGGATCAGCATAGTTTTCTGGTAGTTTGGTAAAACCAAAACCGATTAGACCTTCAACATAAATACCGAGAAGTTTTACGCCTAACTCTTCGTGGATCTTTTTATATTCCTGAAAGAAGTAGGAATCTGGACCAAATGCAGTTTCCAAGTCGGAGTAGTCCTTAATGAGGTACGGAATAAAGTTCATTTCCAAACGTGGGTCATATTGACTGGGAATAGGAATCAGAGCGAGGTCAACAGAGCCTTTCATCAAATCTTCATAGGTCAAGGTGTAATCACCAAGCTGGCTGGACGGATAAATGTTTATTTTGATTGCACCGTTACTCCGTTTGGCAAGATCATCAGCGATACGCTTGAGAGCAGCATAACCAGCATGACTGGTATTGTAATGGGTAGCCAGACGGAAAGTGTAGGTTTTGGCATCTTTATTGACTTCGCTTTCCCCAGCCGGTTTACCTCCGCAGCCGCTAGCGGTGAAAATAAACATGGACATCATAGCAACAATAAGACAAACTACAAACAACCTCTTCATCATTGTCTCCCCCTTTTTTTATTTATATTTCATTTTTAACACGACCCCCACCAACGATATAAACTTATCTCTATACCCTAATTGCGGTCGGAGAGTATAAATTTTCGTCTTTAATAGCCGGAATAGTTATGTTAAATATCTTATTTCACACCGGTACGTGCATATTTGATTAACTGTTCTTTGGTCATACCGGAAATGCCGAGGTCATCAGCGGTGAGGCCTTTTTTACGCCAGTCGGTTTCATGTATAATATTATAAATGTCAATGCAGGCATTGGTAATGGGCATCGGAACACCAAGCAGTTCGCCGATGGAAGCCCACGGAACAAGACCAAACGGAGCGTCTTCAGTGAGATAACGGTCGAAAATATTGTTAGGACCACAGATGGGAGTAAGAGAAATAGAGCCGTGCCCAGCTGCATACAACTGCTGCCAAGTGTAGCCATCCGGCATACCACTGAAATCTTCCATTGGGCGCAGATGATAACCGAGTTCTTTACCGACAGCTTTACGTTCGTTATCCAGAGCTATGTTCAATTTGCAGGCAGAAGGAGTCCAGCCATGTTCATATATAAAAAAGTTGATAGTAGGGTTTTCTATTGCAGTAACGCTCAGTAGACAAGGACCGGTATGCCATGCTGGATTAACGATGGAGAGCCCACATTCGAGAACGTCATTATAAACTCTTTCGAAGGGAAAAAGGTCTTCACGCATTTCGTCTATGAGAACAGCACCGGCATCGGCGGGCATGAAGGCAATGTTGACTTTGTTGCGGCCATACAGAGAGACCTTGCCGGGAGCAACCAAACGAGTATCATATGGTAGGTTGTTGACGTCAGCAATAACAGGACATTCAGCGTCGTTTCCAAAAACATTACGGAACTGAAGAGCGGCGAAAGCACCGGGGAATACCACAATGATCTGGTCTTTTTTTACGCGGCCTTTGAGCAATTTTGCGTAGTCAGCATGTGCGAATGCAGGTGTAACAACAAGGATATAATGGACACCATCGATAGCTTTGTCGATATCATCGGTAACCATATTGAGCTTTGCGACAAAATGCTCTGTGCCGGTAACTTCAATTTCATAGGTGTCAAAAACCTTAGCCATATTTTGTTTAAATTGCGGCATTTCGAACATGTTGACAGTATGGCCTTTCCTGGTAAGGTCAGCCGCCATAGTGTGAGCGCCGTGACCACCACCTAGAACAGCAATTTTCTTTGTGACCATGATAAATGCCCCTCCTTTTATTTAAAGGAACTTAAGAAATTTATAAATGAAGTTTTTAAGAATTATAATCTTTAAAGAAACAAAAAACGTTGTTATAAGGTCATGAAAATCTTGCTTTTATCAGATTGATTTTAGTAATATATGTACAAATATTATGAACATTATGGGCAAAGTAAAAAGCCCTTAAGAGTTGCCAAATTCATTAAAGTCAAAAAAGATCATTTGATAATTTGGAGGCAAACCGGAGCGAACGAACTGGGATGGTATCATAAACTCAGGGGTAAATGGAACATCGGGCACCGCCATATCCATCATGAAGTCGTAATGAAAATGTCAGATAGAACTCGTCAGGGAATTTGCCTCAGGGTATATGGGTATAAGAGATTTAATTAATTAGGCCTGCATGGACTCCGTGGTTTACGCCATGGGTGGTTTTAAGCGGGTCTACGCGTGGGAGTAGTGCCCGCCTTTTCATTAACAGCAGCAGAAACCACAGGCTCAGCCTTAGTCTCTGTTTTGAGGAGAGAAACATCCACAGGGACTCTAAGGGATATATATTTCCCTTCCAACCTATACAAGCAGCCATCGGGCAGTTTATGCACTTCTACTGAAGAACTTAGAGGCATAATAAATAGCATCCTTTCGGAGTTAATCCTTTATAACTTTTACCCTCGAAGCGGACTGTATAGCCGGGGTTCAACGAGCGGAGTTCCTTCCAGCAGAAGACGTTTTCCTGGCGCCAACGGGGAGTGGTGAGGCGAAGTACAGATATTGGATAATAATTATACGAAGGGATAAAAATGTTTGGAGGGGAATGTTGTGTTAAATAGTCGTAATTGTCAAAAGATCGCAGAAATAGCCAGTAATATTATCGGTTATTCCGTCTTGCTAACAGATAATGAGGGTATCGTACTAGGCTGTTCTGATAAGAACAGGGTAGGTACGTTCCATGAAGCTTCTTTGGAGGTGATTCAAAGCGGTCGTCAGGCCTATCATGATGAAGAGCAGGCTAAGGCGTATCAGGGGACACGTCCTGGCACAACCATTCCTATTATCCTTAATAATGAGGTTGTTGGCACTATTGGTATTACTGGACGTCCGGAAGAGATTTCAAAATACGGTATTCTGATTAGAAAACTTGCAGAGGTTTTTCTTAAAGACCAGCTAGAAATGGAATCAGCTAGATTGTTGGAACAAAGCTGTCAAAACCTACTGCGTGAGATTATTACCTACGATGCAAACACCATGGAAGAAGAAGTAATTTTGAATCATGCTCATGTTTTGGGCTATAACTTGTTACTACCCCGTGTTGCTGTTCTGATAGAAGTTTCTCACCCTAATGAATCTCATAAAATTAAGCAAAACAATTACAATTTTTTAGATCAGTATTATATGGAAGATATAACCATGATAAAACGAATTTTTAATCACAAACAGGATATATGTGTTTCGCTTGGAGATAATAAATACATTGTCTTTGCCTATTTATATTATCGGGATGATGAGGAATGGAGCGCTTGGTTAAAAAATAGATGTAATAATCTGCTGTTGCTGTTTGATAAAGCTGGATTGTCAGCCTGGATCGGAATCGGTAGTAAAGCCGAATTGTTACAGGAACTCAGAGATTCGTATAATGATGCAAACCAAGCCATTTATATTGCAAAACGGAGAATGAAGTCCGGAGTGCTGTACGTCGACGATGTATATTTAGAAAAACTGATCCTAAGCATCCCGAACCATAACTTTAAACGTCTTTATGAAGATGTCATTGAACCATTGAACAAACTGAAAAACGGAAATGATTATATCAATATGGTGATTTGCTGGTGTGAAAATAGATTTAATTTTACTAAGACAGCAAAGAGACTGAATATACACAAAAACACATTGGCATATCGCTTTGCTAAGTTCAGAGATATTACAGGAGTTGATCTTTACGATTTTAATAGGGTGATAGCTATGTATATTGTAATTATGTATAATAAAATTAAAAATTCGCTATAAAAAGTAGGTCAGTGTCAAGCAAACGAAGGTCCAGCCAGGGGCCGCGCTTCCAGTAAATGCCATAATCACATTCCAACCACCACAGGGCTCCCAGCTGCAGCACCTGGTAAAGAGTGTAAAGAACCCCTTTTCCCTGAAATAACTTTTTTTAGGGAACATATCGAAGGATCTTTATTTGCCATGGTGCCTGCTACATCCCAAAAAGTCGCCTTTATGCTAGCCTGTGTCAAAGAGATAATGCGCCAGGCTCCTGTCCCTGATATACTCCAGAGCATTGCGCATCTTTTCCGCTATCTCT
>JAALLR010000091.1_pt1 | contig 34188 bp, 22 predicted proteins | sample 7245931 | NCBI WGS metagenome assembly JAALLR01 (sample SAMN13049201, study PRJNA578106) | oil field metagenome | isolation source: filtered produced water from oil reservoir B9 | place: USA:offshore Texas | collected 2016 | reverse complement strand
TCGAGCCCTGTTTGCGGCGCTCAAAAACTCCCTTTTCTCGATGGGCCTGTAGCTTAGCCAGGTTAGAGCGCTCGGCTCATAACCGAGCGGTCACCGGTTCGAATCCGGTTAGGCCCACTTAAAAACTTTTAATAGTCCTATTCTAACAGTATTTTTTGAGTGATTTTCTAGGATGAGTTATCTCTTTATTTTGATTCTTTTGTGGGTATCTCTAAATAGTGAATATTTTTATTCAAAATCAATGTTTGTTATTAACAAATAGTTAGTAAATTTTTTACTTTTCTTCTTAGTAAGTATCTCTATATTTATGTTAAATATTTATATTTTAATATCATATTATCTCCTAGAAAATTTTAAGGGATTTATAGGGATTAGAATGAAATCAAAAGAAAAAATAGAATGGGAGCTTACAATATTAAAACGCAAAAGACCCTTATTTGTCGATTTAAAAAGGAAAACATCCGGATCTTGCATATCTTTTAATGATTTTGTCATAGAAGGAAGGATTATTGCATTAGAATGGGTATTAGGTTCTCCTTCTTTTGAAACTAAGCATAGGATGGATACTACTGATTGGATACTAACTGAAATAGATCTCTGTAACTTTGTTAGTAAAGGAATGAGATCAATAAAGGAAGTTTACAGAGAAATATCCAAAGTAAAGAAAAATCTCAGTCCTTATAAAACAGCATTAAATGATGAAATGACTGCATTTGAAAGAATAAATGCTAAAATGGTTCCATATGGTGATCAACCTATTGCCTATATTATGATAGGGATGAAAATTGCACTTGATTGGGTGGTACTATCTCCATTTAAGGAAGCAAAGGACAGGGCAAAGAGTAATAGAAATACACCCAGAACAGCAGGTAGCTATCCAATGAGGGAATGTTACATCAAACCAAGAAGGTGAATCTCTATCTTATACTTGAAAAACCAGTTGAAACAATAAATGATTAGTATATCCTGTCTCCTGTAATTTTCAATCTATATTTTACAAAAATGAATTTCTATGATTAAATCACAGCCAATCTCCCTGAATCGGTAAGTGAATAACCACTATCATCAGAAACATATCCCATAGTTTTGAGTTCCCTCAAATGGTTATATGTCATTCCTTTGGAGATGCCTACAGTAGCAGCAATGTTTTCAACCGCAACAGTACCATTCTGTATCATTTCAAGAATCAATTTTTTAGTAGGTGATAGATTAAAGCTCAAAATAGGGAATTCGATCATGAAATTATCTTCTTCTGTAACGTATACTACTTTTTTGACCATATCACTTCTTGCAAAGGCACCATACAATGCTCCGAAAGCCTGTGGTTTTCTTCCACCCGATACATTTATCAGAACACCTCTACCCAATGCATGTTCTTTTTCGATAATATCTACAACATCTTTTGCAACTCTTACAGGGTCATAGAGAGATGTTATTGCTTTTTTAATTTCAATTACCTTTCCAAAAGTAGCTTCAAGAGTGTTTTCGGCTTGAATCTTCCTGTCAACTGCATTCTCTTCTGTCAAAATGATAATTTTGGACGGAGAGAGACGAGTTACGCAAACCAGCACAGGTTCAAGATTGTAAAGTGTGGTTATTAAAGTAGAATTGTTCATTACTGTTGTATTAAAATGAATAGTATATATTTGTTTTTCATTAGAACTCTATAATTATGATGTTCTATATTGGCATATATACAATTACTATCATAAAGTTTATATCTAATATTACTTGTAAATAATAAACATTCACTAATTAACAATACATATGTATTGTTTGGTGAATGGGACGTGTAGGGTAAGAGAACAGGTGGTACAAAAGGGTAGGAAAAGGCAGCATCTGTCCAGGGGGATCTGGCAATGCTGCCTACTAAAAACGAAAAACTGACAGATGTTTATTCACAGATTAGAAAAAATCATATGATAAAATCAAAAGAACTTAATTGTATCAACTATATTAATAATTAAAAGCTGATGTTTTCTAATTAAACTAGTAGATGGAATGAAAGTGAAGGTTTGACTTTTAAAAAGGAGAGATGAGATTGGGTGAAGCAAAATTAAATTCCAGGCAATTAGATGCAGTTTCCTATACAACAGGACCATTACTTATTTTGGCAGGCCCAGGTTCAGGAAAGACATTCACGATCACTGAAAAAGTCGTACAATTAATAGAAAATGGTCTGAATCCCGAAAGGATACTTGCGTTGACCTTCTCTGAAAAAGCTGCTGGAGAAATGGAGGAAAGGATTGAGAACATAATTGGTACTGGAAGCGGCATCAATGTATCCACATTTCACTCATTTTGTAACAATCTTATCAAAGAATTCTCTTTTGATCTCGGTACAAACTCCAATGCAAAGATTATCTCAAAAGAACATGCAAATGTATGGGGAATAGAACATGTTGATTCTTTCGGTTTTGAAACGATTATCATTCCTCCTACTCCTTATGACCTTATAGATAGCCTGCTTGAAGGTGTTTCTCAGTTTCAGGATCATCTCATCCTGCCTTCAGAGGTTCATAATTATGTTGACACTCATTTCGATTCAGGTACTGAGCTTGATGAAGAGAAAGTAGATACTCTTCTGAAATTAAAGGATTTTGCCAGATTCTATGATCAATACCAGCAATATAAGCATAACAATAGTTTTCTTGACTATGGTGACATGATATCAAAGACGTGTCTACTATTAGAGTCTAACAATGTTGTCAGAAACAAGGTAAAAAGCAACTATGATTACATTCTTGTAGATGAATTCCAGGACACAAACTATTCTCAGCTATATCTGGTCAGTCTACTGGCAGATGGTAATAACCTGACATGCGTGGCTGATGATGATCAGTGTATCTATAGATTCCGTGGTGCTTATCTTTCCAATATCAAACAGTTGCAGGAGTATTATCCTGAACTTAATAAAATAGCTCTTGAAATGAATTATCGTTCCAGTTCTCAGATTGTTGATCTTTCAAGAGAACTAATTGGTTTTAATCCAGAAAGGGAAGCAAAAGAAATTGTTTCACATAATGGTGATGGCTCAAAGGTCAAGGTTGTAAAGGCACCAGATGATGTAAGTGAAGCCGAGTGGGTAGCATCAGAGATCAATCAATTAGTTAATGAAAAGGGATTGGAACCTAAAGATATCTACATATTAACAAGGAAGCGTGCTGACGGTAAAAAATTCAATGATGCACTCCACAAGTATCTCATACCTTCAGAATATGTTGGTTCATTGCAATTGAATCAATTCCCTATAATTCAGGAAGCAATTGCCTATATGCGAGTGGTGGCAGACCCATTTAATAATGGTGTTGCCTTTGCAAAGATATTTGGTAGAGAAGGCTTAAGTGAACATAATCTTCAAAAAATAAACACTCTTGCACGCAAGTTAACTAAAGAAGAGGACAATCAGGGTGATGGCATCTATTCTGTCCTGTTACATCATCTTGAAGAAGCTGGTATTACTCAGGAACCTCTTGTAAGATCCATTATTACAAGACTTGATGAGCTTACTAAATATAAGAAAAATCATCTGCCTTCTGACACTGTCAAATACCTGCTCACCGATATGACAGATATCTATCGTTCACAACTTAAAGAGGACACTGTTCAATCCAGAAAGAACATCAAAATCCTTAATTCTCTAGTGTCCATGGTCGAAGACCTTGAACTTATCAATGGTGGTTCTGAGTTTGAGATGGTCATTGAACATTTGGACCTAGTTTTTAATCTTGAAATCGAAGATGGAGAGTCCAGTGATGACAATTCTGTCAAGATAATGACAATACACCAGTCAAAAGGGAAGGAAGCAAAGGTTGTTTTTGTATGTGACATGGCAGCAAGGCATCTTCCACTTCAGCTCACACGTAAGAAGTTTACTGTTCCTACCGAGCTGGCAAAGGGTGTGCAGAGGAACGCTGATGATAAGACCCTGCACCTAGAAGAAGAAAGAAGGCTTGCGTATGTAGCGATGACAAGGGCAAAGGAGCAGTTGTATCTGGTGTTCCCTGAGAGGTATACAGGCAATAAGCGTGGTGTGAAACCAAGCGAGTTCCTTGAGAATATTGGATATATGGACAATCCACTTGTGGACTTCATTGAAGCTCCCTACTATGAGGAGAACTGTGATGTTGTTGAAGATTCTACACTGAAAAGGAAAAAGGATGAGATTGAACGTCTTGTAAGGACATATACTGCTCAGGGGCAGATAAAACAGGCTATTGAGTCTTTGATTGTGCTTGCTCAGATAAGGGAACTTGAATCAAATGGTAACCTGCAGGCTTTTGATGCTTCAGAACTTCTGCGGGTTAATCCAGTTCCTTCAGATGAATTGGAATTAATGGTAGATGGTAAGTTACCACCGCTGGTTAAAGATGATATGCGTTTTTCTGCATCAGCTATCAGGATGTATGAAGATTGTCCACTTAAGTTCAAGTACAGTTATGTGCTCAAAATACCAACACCACAAAAGACCTTCTTCCAGGTGGGTACGGATGTGCATGCAGTTTATGAGCAAATGTCCAAGTTGATGATGCAGGGAGAAAGCCCTGATATTTCTGTAGCCAGAGAACTACTTGAGTCTATATGGGATCCTTCTGGTTTTGATTCTGAAACACAGGAACATCAGGAACATGACAAGATACAAAAGATGCTTGATTTCTGGATGGATTTTGAAAGTACTAATCCCAATGAGACAATCGAGGTCGAGAAATGGTTCGATTTAAGTCTTGATGGTGCTAAATTTGGAGGTTCCATTGACCGTCTGGATAAGACACCTGATGGAGATTATATTGTTATCGATTACAAGACAAATAAGACTCCTTATTCCAGGAATAAGTTGCTTGATGATGTTCAGATAGCTCTTTACTGTACTGCTGTGAGGGAAATGTATGGTAAGTTACCAGTGCAGGCAGGCCATATGTATGTGAATCCTGGTGTTGCTGAGATGAGATTGATTGATGTGAGTGAGGAAGGTGTTGAGGCTGTTGTTGGCAGAATCAAAGACAATGTAATTCGTATACTAGGGGAAGATTTTGAAGTGAAGGAGGATCCGAATTGTCGGTTCTGTGATTATAAGGGAATATGTGACTGGAATAATAATCCAATAACAAAATAAACATATAATACTCTTTAAAAAATTGTTTTTAACAAATCGGATAGGCATTCTTATGGAAAAAGATATCTTACCACCGAGTTCAGAATCTTCAGATCAAAATGAATTGATACCTGATCCATACACTAAAGGAATTAATTTTTTTAAATTTAGATACTATGAAAAAGCTTTGAGTTTTTTCAAAGAAGCACAACAACTGGACCCAAAAGATGCTGAAATCTGGTACATGATGGGGTTAACATCTGAACTCTTACTAGACAATATTAAAGCAAAGAATTACTATGAAAAAGCAATTCAACTTGATGGCGAACATGTTGATGCTTTGAAAGCATTATCAGATATAAAGATAAAAGAAAAAGAGTTTAGTGATGCCGAGATTCATCTAAAGAAAGTCTTATCGATAAATCAAAAAGATCAAGATTCTCAATTGAAACTAAAATCTATTAAAGATACAAAACTTAAAATTCAATCACAAAACGAGATCATGAAGAATAGGTCGGTTGCTAACAAATCATATTTTACCAAAGCTAATCAAAAAGAGAAAGTGAAAAAAGTAAAGAAAAAAAAGACAAAAACTAACAAAATATCAATTAATCCACAATGTTCCATACCAAAGCAAGGAACAATGAACATTAAAAAAATAGGCATAGAAGCTTTAAAAGGAGAAGGACTTGCCTATGAAGAATTTCGTAATCTTCATTTAAAAGGTTCATCAGATGTGAAAAAACTTGCAATAATAGACGATGAACTTATGATTTACACTTATTACAAGGAATATGGATTATTCGTTCCAACGTTAAAAAGAGATTTTATAGGGTATAAAACTGAATATACCAAGCTTGAAAATGCTTTTTCATCAATATTCTTTGGAATTTTAAAGCAAAGAATTCAAAAATCAGACTTCAAAAAAGTAGATGGGGATTACTTTAAAGATGTTAAAGAGAATTTTATACAATTTAGAAAGCTAATTAATTCTAATCTCGCCAGTTTGACAAATAAAAAAGCAACAAACTATTTTGGTACTACTGAAGTAGATTCAACAGTTCTATTTTTCAAAAAAATGCTTCGAGAGATGAATATTTCTCCCGAATACGTGAGAATTGCTTCAGAATATTGTGCTCCTGGTAGTGCATTATTTTTCCTTGAGCTTTATTCGTTACTCAAAGATGAAAGGACAATCAATATTTTCCAAGAGAATTTTTCTAATATTGATTCCAATGAAGCATGGGAGTTAATAAATAGTCCCAAAATATTGCTATTCCCTTGGGATCATCAGATAGAAGCTTTTAATGCGTGGGAATCTAACAATCATCACGGAATCCTTGAAATGGCGACTGCCACTGGTAAAACCCTTGTAGGTATGATGGCAATAGAAGCATTAGGTAATACACAGAAAAAAGGTGTAGTGAGGATATTTGCTCATTCAAGAGCAATCTTAAATCAATGGAAGCGAGAAGCAATTGATAAATTTGGTTTACCAGCAAACACTTTTTCAGATTTTGATATACCTTTAAGTTGTAATGGAATCAAGATATATTTTAATACACTTCAAACCGTCTACAAAAACCCGCAAAATTATCCAACTGATCTTTTAATAGTAGATGAAGTTCATCATTCTGCTGCTTCTAAATTTAAAAAAGCTCTTTCTGTGGACTGTAAATGGAAACTTGGTCTTTCTGCTACGATAGATGGCTCTATTAAAAAAAGTATCCTTACTAGAGGGTTAGGTCCTATTGTTTATACTTTTGCAGTTGAAGATGCAATTTCCCGAGGAGTACTGCCAAAATTTGAATGGAAACTTCATACTGTTTATTTATCTATAGATGAAGAGATGGATTTCAGGAGAATATCTGATAAGATCACAAAACTATTCAATTATGTCAAAAACGATTATATCACTATACCAAAACTTTCGAAGAACAAATTCAGAAGAATCGATGATCTCTATGAGTTTGTCAAATTGGTCGAAACTGCAAGATATGAAGGTTTCAGCCTACCTGATCAATGGAGACAATTACAATACCTGATTCTAGAAAGAAGATCAATTATCCATAAATCTGAACCAAAGATAAATGATGCAATAAAACTTGCAAAACAATATCTTACAGCAAAGAAAAAGGTAATTGTTTTTCTTAAGTACATTGAGACATGTGACAATGTTGGCGTAGAATTAGGAAAATATTCTGATAATATCTTTGTTGTTCACTCAAAAATAAAAGATGACCCCAATAACGTAATAATGCAGTTCAAGCAGGCAGAGTATGGAGTGCTCATCGGAGCTGACATGCTAAATGAAGGAATAGATATACCAGATGCTGAGATTGGGATTAATGTTTCTTCATCTAAGACAAAGTTAGAACTTGTCCAGAGGATGGGTAGGGTGTTAAGGAAGAAGGAAGGTAAAAAACCAGTTTTCCATCACTATTTTGCAGTTCCAAAATATGATTCATATGTTAGTCCTGACGATAATGTGAGATATCTTGATGATCTCTCATGGGCACAGGAAACTGCTTTGAAACTGGGAGTTGATGCCACTGTCGAGAACCAAGAGATAAATATCGAGAAAATACGGGCTGAGGCAGAAAAAATGGTCAGCAGACGATATACTGATATGAAAATTCTCCCATCTACAGGCTATGGTACTCTGAAACTTGAAAATATCCTCAAATATTTCTTACCTGACGGGAGATATAAATTTATTAAGAAAAACCTTTCGGAGCTAGATCCAAATGCAAAGATAACTGATATGCAGTGGTCTTCTATTGTAAAAGAAGCCTTTGGGAAAAAGAAAGATGAACCTCTGGAAGTTCCAGGTTACTGGTGGCTATTGATAGCTGGTGATAGAAATCCAAAAAAGATCATAGAATTGTTTGATAACAATATAGTCAAACAAAATTATTAAGAGAAGGAAGTGGGGCACGATGGTTGAATACGAATATGCATTTAATTCCCTGAACGAAGTTATTTGGATTGAAAATGTAGAAAAAAATAGCAAAGAAGCATTTTACATTTGTCCAGATTGTGGCGAAAAGATGATGGCAAAGATTGGTAACTTCCGCACTCATCATTTTGCTCATTATGCTAACGCTACCCATGCCGGAACAGGAGAGTCTATTGTACATTCAAACTCAAAACTATGCCTGTACTATTATTTAAAAAACCATCTTGAAAATGGAACTTCTCCCTTTACTGAACTCAGATACAACCTTGGTACATTGAACACGCAGTATCATACTACAAAGTATTCACTTCTTCAAGGCATTGACGACATAGAGCTTGAGTATAGAAGTCAGATTGAATTTATCCCTGATATTGCCCTGCTTTCTAACGGAGAACTGCATACAGCAATAGAAATTATTCACACACATGACGATTCACCGGAGAAAAAAGACTTCTATGAGGAAAACGGGATTGATGTGCTTTACATTCAAGTTTCCGTCACTACATATTCTAATTTTAAACAGCAATTTGAAACTGAGCATCCCTACTTCAGATGGGATAATATGCGGCTGAAAATCAATGGCACTGGTGACAATGTAGGCATAGTATCCAACATAAAAACGCTATATCAGGAATACATATCAATAAGAGACGATGGGGTGGAGATTGTCAATCAGTACAGAATATTGAAAAACGATTACGAACAGGTGATTAATCAGGCACGAAATGATGTCCTGTTTGCTCGAATTGCGGATGCAATGAAGTATATAATGCCCCTCTCTTCTGAGATGGAGAATGTAAAAAAGAAGTACAACGAGCTATATCATGAGTATCAGGCAGTGCTACAAGAAATTGAAAGTTATAAAAATCAATATATAGAACAGGTCTTAGCTAAATATTCGCCGGAATGCGAGAAGCTATCAGATGATATCACTGAACTGTTGGCTGAGATAGTCCTAGTCAAGAAAGATCAAGAATATATTATCAACGAGGCTGAGAGTTTCGTATGGGATTATCGAATTCAAACAATGGAGAAGGCATTTAAGGACAACGGCTTGTCTTCTTTACTCGCAGAATATCAGTACTTGAACCAACAATATACTGAAATAGCAAACGAATACAAAGAAATCACAGAAACCACTCGCGGATTTGTAAATGAACACAATAATTACACGCAATGGTTGATATCGCCTGGTAGTGAGTATATTGCAGAGTATGAGCAAGCTAAACTTGAAAACTGGAGGGCAATGTTCCCCCCTGAGCAAGAAATCATCCACACAGACAAAGGTTATATCATCAAATGTGCTTTTTGTGGGGAAGAGCATCTTCGAATAAATGCTTACAAATGGAATACCTGTGACCACGTAGTTCCCGTATGCAAATCATGCTTAGATTCCGCGCTGGAATGCCCAATATGTCATTAATTTTACAGTTTAACTTCTTCGAACAGAGAGAGGCAGACCTAATAACAAATACATTTTATTGTGGGACAAATCATCCAAAGAACAAAGCCTTATGCACAGCATCAATCGGATCGTCATAGAATGCCAACTGGAACTTGCTCAACAGATCAGGTGGCACAGTCCCAAGTTTAGATGTAGCAGATGCGGGGATCAACACTTTCTTTGCTCCGGCATCAAGAGATACCTGTAGAAGATCTGCAAGATTATCGATATTCAAAATTGAACCGCCTATGGTCATAGTTCCAATAACTGCAGTTTGTTCCTGTACAGGTTTTTCCAGTGCTCCTGAACAAAGGCTAATGAATGCAGGCAGTGACAGGCCGTCGGATATACCAACTCCATAGACATCCTGGAGATTCATGAAATAATCCTTTTCTTTGGTTGAGATCGACTGACTTATGGACTTGGCATTAGCTTTGAAGTAATTGAATGCTGTCTTGACGGATTCTTTTGCCTTTGAATTTGAACTTAGACCTGACACTTCGTATTTCCCGGAGCCTGAAACAACCTGGAGCTCACTTTTGTAGATCCCTATTTTTCCGGAATCTGTTGCAGCTACAGCAAAGACCTGTCCGGGTTTTGTCAGTCCAGGTGGTATTATCTTGTTCCCGCCGCTTTCAGGAACACTGACAAAATGTTCTTCCATATCTTCGTTGTCGATATAGGAGAAGTTCACATCGAAGAATTCCATACCACCTATCTTTTTCAACTGCTCTTTGACCCTGCGCCTTCCGATCAGTGCATATTCTAAAATTTCCTGAGCATCCTCTTTTGAGATATTTTCATCCGGATGTACAAGCTTTGCAAGTCCTGAAAATGTCTTTTTTACTGCAATGACATCTCTCTGATTAAGATTGTTACCGAAAGTGAAGTATTTGAATATAGCATCGCTGTATGAGTATTTTCGCATCTCTCTCATAAACTCTGCCAGGTAGTCAACGATAAAACCATATCTGTCAGTAAAATGTTCCGGCCTGAACTTTGGCACTTCCCAACCTGGTAAGTAGTAATGTATCCTGTCAAAGAATGCACTGTCATTGTTCATTGCCTCCGGGAAAGGGGAAAAGAGGTGAGATGTCTTAAGTAAGGATGATATGCTTTGATTGACATTGCCTACAAATGCAATGGATGCATTGGCATTGATCTGGTCCTTTCCTCTTGCAAAGGAACCTGATGCCATGAAGTCTTTGAGGATCTGTATTCCATCTTTATCTTTGAAACGGATCCCTGCTACCTCATCAAAAGCTACAACATCCCAGAGACCTACCAGACCTACCTGGCGTGTGCCCATGTTATAGAAAAGATTTGCAACGGTCGTTTGTCCTCCGGATATCAATATGGAATTTGGAGATATTTCTTTGTAGACGTGGGATTTTCCTGTGCTTCTGGGTCCAAGTTCACAGAGATTGTAATTGTTCTCTACAAGAGGTACAAGGCGCTCTAAGAGGTGCCATTTGGCAGTTCTATCAAGTTGTGTGGGCTCCATACCTATTGATCTGAGAAGTATGTCTATCCATTCATCTTTGGTGAAGTTCTTACGTTGTTCTATTATTTCGGATATCTTGATATTTGGGAGTTGAATTGGCTTTAAACTGGATATGATAAATGGGGAAGGTAACTTTTCCGGACTGTATTCCATTTTTATTATACACCATATGCCACCGCCAAGAAGTTTATCGTATCTTGTGACATATTCCGGATCTATCTCCACTTTTGCCAGACCCAGATTGGAGAAAAGAGTTTCGTATATGTCCCTTTTTTCGTTCAGTTTGACTGTTACCTTATCGATTATTGTGTAGTATCCTGTTTCTCTGATCTTTGATTTTATCTTCTCGGCCTCATCAGGCCGAACATAGTTGTCAGACAGGATACTTTTGACCTTCTTGACACCCTGTTGTATTATTTCTTCATCATTGGTGGCACAGTTAGCACCCAGCAAATATTCCAGGACATATACAGGGACATTATGGCCTACTTTGACCAGCTTTGTCAGGTCTTTTCTGACAACTCTTCCCTGAAAGTGCAGGTTCAGTTTTTCATCGGTTCCAATGTCTGCTTCTTCTGCCAACATGATATCCACTCAATTTTTTAAAAATCATCTACTATCAAAAGGTCAACTTCAAAAGGCATGGGGTCTATGATGTCCTTGTTGATCTCAGTTGGGTCTTCGTCTATCAATCTTATATAATATACCTTGTTCTCGACCTCACCGGTCAGCGTGAGGGTGACCTTGTATTGCCTATCTGATGCTTCATCGGATGTGCCTTCGGCAATGACAAGCTTTTCATCACTTACTTTGTACTCATCGCCATCCATATCCCACAAGGCTACCTTGAACCTTCTTGGGAGCAGTTTCTCAGTTACTTTCTCTGTCTGAAGGAGATTGATCGAAAATGGACTGCTTGTTATCTTTCTACTTGGATTGATTACCGCCAGGCCTACTTTACCGTGCTTTATGCCTTTTCTTTCAAGATCTGATGTCTTTTGGTATGAATATTTTAGTACGGGTACTACTACTTCCTGGGGAGCAGCTCCTCCATGTACGAAATGCTTATTGGGACCTCTCATCTTGAACCTTAGATCTGCCATAGGAACATATGCGAACAGTTCCTTTTCGGAGCTTATCAAATAATCCATATTGAATTTATGGACATTCATTGAATCGAGATTTTCCGTACTAAGGACAAAACGTTTTTTGGAATCTATAATTTCATCTTCACCAAAGTCTTCCATTTCAACTTTATCGAAGCTTTCCAATGCATCTCTCTGATAGATGAAACCATGGTCTGATGTAACAATGAGATTATTGAGTATCTGGAAGTTTGTGAGCTTTTCAATTATTTTCTTCACATCTGATATTGTTTCTTCTGCTGCATCGAATACAGTGTGTTCAGATGCTGAATGATCACCTGTAGCATCGATTTTATCGTGATATATGTAGAATAACCTGATACCCTTGAACTGCTCACGGGCCTTGTCCCTTGTTATGTTCATCAGTTCTTCATAACTCAGAGCTATAGATTCAGGTGTAATCTTTTTCAGTATCTTTCCTCTGTTCTCTATTCCTTCTGTGCTGGCACCGTCTGTAAACACAAACTTGTCCCTGTACTCCAGTTTTTCATGCGGGAGCAGGCTTGCCATTCCAAGTTTTGTATATGATGGTAGTGAGCCGGTCATGTACTTCAGCTCAACCGTACCTCTGGTATCCTTATTAAGGACCTCCTGAAGCTCTGCAGCAACTTCATAACGCATGGCATCGGAGATGACCACTGCTATCTTGTCACGTTCATTACGGTTGACGATATTCTTTATGTAGAGCTTGTAGAATTCGTCCTGTCGGTCGATGAGTTCGATGTTCCATCGTCCGTTCATTTCCTGTGATATGAGTTCACTCCATCTTTTGAGCAATCTGTCAAGGAGACGGTTGTTGTAGAGCTTTTCGATGTTCTCTCTTGTTGTTTTCAGATCATCTTTCTGGCTGTCCTTGTCGTAGTGATAATAGAACTTACGATAGTAATAGTCCATCAGGTAGTAACGTTCAGTGTAGTTCCTGAAGAAGCGATTGAGGTTCTGGTTATTGAGATCCTCTTCGTTGAACTCTTTTGTGAAATGATATAATTTCACTGCGTATTCCAGAGCATTGTAGATGTTCTCAAACTCAGGATACCAGTGTTTTGTCTTCCTGCTGGCTATCCATTCAAGGTAGCTGTTGAAGTCCTCTTTGTCGTTATTGAGCTCATCGACTATTCTGTGGACGATGTGTTTATCAAAAAGGGCCAGAGATTCGGCCTCGATGTAATCGTTTATATCGTATTTCTTAATCTCGGTATTAAGGTACTTTCTTAACTGGCTGTTGTTATCTTCAAGAATGAGCTTGCAATATTCATCAAAGACTCCTGAGTCCCTGGAATTGTCCATCCAGCCTCTGATGAATATCTCACATTCATTGCTGAGGGAATTGTTATAGGCCTTGTATTTTTTGAGATTGATATCTGTGTTCCTTGAGATATGCGTGATCACAAAGCTCAGGAAGAGTTTCCTTAATGTGGGTTCTTCGGATTGATAACCAAAGTATCTGTTCACCAAATCCCAGAACTCTTCCACCAGCTCGAATCTGACGATATCTTCCCATACAGTGTTGGAGTCCTCATCCAGTGAGTTAATCAGTATCTTCCTAATAATCTCCTTTAGATCAGTTGTAGCCGAGCTGGAAAGCACTCCCAGGAAACCGAGAGTGAACTCCTCAGCCCTCCAGTCACTCTGGAACATCCTCTTAAGCGGCACGACCCTTTTCTTGCTTGCAAAGAACTGCTGGTGTTTTTCCAGGAACCTGTCGAGGTCATACCCTTCGATCCCAAACTCGCTCTTGATATCCGAAATCCTGCTGTTCTCGAACCTCCCCGAATACAACTGGATGTCCAGCAGCCAGTTCTGATCAGGGTCCCTCTCAGCCTCACCCGAATAGATCAGATAACTGGACTCCGTATCATCCTTCTCCAGCATTTTCTTGGTAGCAAAGAAATTGTTGTCCAGCACATGCAGCTTGATTCCCTTCTCTCCCAGAGCCTCGCCTATCTGTGCCAGTCCTTCTTCGTCAGCGGTCCCGTCCTTATCATACCAGAAGACGATCTTCCTCTTCTCGAACTCGCCAAGCGTCTCGAATTTCTTAAGTATGCTCTGGGTGGTCTTTTCGGGGTTTAACATTGTCAGTAATCCTTCATAGTTACAAAATACAATTTTTATTATGTCCTGCGAGGAAGTTCTTTATTTCCTTTACTTTTGAAAAATACATTGTCATCAAGTGGATCGCGCACAATTTCTTTCCCACAAAAAGCTAGAAAATCTTTCAAAGCTTCTTTATTTTTGATAATTACTTTATCATCGGCTATTTCAAAATTCAGGAGATATTTTTCACTAGCCCTCTCATAAATCTGTTTTGTACTATCAAAGTCAAAAATATCAATTAAATCTTTTTTACCCAGTTTTGTCATCGGTTTAAGATAACTGATTTTATCATCGATTTCTTCAAAAATTCCTTCTTGAATTTCAATATTCTCATGTGATTCAAAGAAGTCATATAATTTTTTACCCTCTCTTTTGTACAATTCATGAAAAGCAAAAATGTCTTCGAAGTTCTTAGTATTTTTAACAAACATATTTTGAATACTTATCTCATTATCATCTTTATCTTTTTTTTCCAACAAGAGTTCGTAATATATCGCATCTATAAAATTGTCACATTTAAATATGTCACTATCTATCTTTTCAAATTTACCATTTTTGAAAGCCAATAACCCATTTTTAGCTATTCTGTAGCCCTTCCCATATTTTCTAAAGTAAATACAAGTTTGCTTATAATTTTGATCTGTATTTCTTTTTTGAACACAAATTACATAGGTTTGCAGTTTTTTAATTACTTTTTCATTTAGTTCTTTTACATATTCAATGTCATCTTCACACTTCACCTGTGTTATTATGGGATATAGAGTCCCAACCTGTTCCATATCTTCAGAAGATAAGACTAATATCGAATCATCTTCATCTGAACCTGAAAAGAAATCAACAAAATCAATCGTATCGTTATTAATAATGAAATTACAATTATTTTTTAAAATATCGGCAAACCTGTCTTTAACCTCATTATCAATCTCAACAGCTAGTACTTCCCTTTTATGATCATCTTTTTTGCTCGCTGTCTTTTTTAAAAGAGCCATGTGAAATGTACCTAAGGTTGCCACATCACTTATACTTTTGAAAATTGATTTGTAATCAGTCATCTTCTTTCCTCTCCACATCTAAGACGAATCTTTCTTGAACTGAACTTATATCTCGTAAGTAAAGTAAAGAATCTTTTTTGATGCGACTTTTTTTCGATAGTAGCATATAATCTTTATTTTTATCATCAATAATATTGTATAAGTTATATCCTCTTATGTTGAAATTAATATTTATATAAAGCAGGTCTGAATTAATATAAATTATTCCTATTGTAGTGATTAGTAACATAAGAGCAGCCATATCAAAAAAATCTGAAAAATCAAACGCTAAAAAAGGAATGATATATGAAATTAAGTATTCCATATAAATGTGGTTCATTTTGTTTACTGACTTAACTTTTACCTGCTTAGGGTTACTCGTTCTTTTAGTATCTTTTAAGATTAAACCTAAAATGATGTTTGGAAAAACAATTATTAAAGACAATACGGATAACATTAAAATGGAAATCCAATTAGTTGTTAGGAAACTTTTAATTACAAATTGTTCTGCTTCTTGGTAATTGTCAACCAATTGTGAAGTTACTTTTAGTAGTAGTATTAAGAAAAGAGGTGTATATGAGCTAAGAAAAAGTAAGATTTTGTACTTTAATTTCAATTCACTCATATGTGTACCTCTACAAAATAATTAAGTCAAACCAACCTAAAAAATATAATTTGTTATTAATTAATAAACAATTACATTGCAAAATCTGATATTTTTCTTTTAAAGTATTTCATTAGCATCCACTTCATAACCACAAATATGTAATTCTTTTATAAGTTTGAACTCCCATCCCTCAATATAGGGTGTATAAAGAACTCCCATAATATCTGAAGGTAATTCAAAATTACTGGAATTCTTATGGAGAACAAAAACTCTATCTCGCCCTAATTTCCCAATAAAATACCCTAATTCTAAAATTACATTTTGCCTTGCCCTTAATTTTGTATCATTTGGAAACGAATCGACTGTGCAACCTTTATCGTCAGGAGAAAGAAGAACAATTGCAAAAGATACATCATTCGAATGTGTTTCAAACTTTTCGATGATGGTTTTTCCTCCGTTTGCTTGCTCATGAAGAATTATAGGTTTCAAATCTAGTTTTTCAACTGTTCTAGCAACAGTCTGTTTCATTTCTTCATCATGACCATGCACAATGAATATTTTATTAGAGCTTGGATTCATTGTTCTGCTTTCGGAATCTTTCATTCTTGAAACTTTCATTTTATAACCTGGAGAACCATTAATGAAGTCATCTGTCACATCCTCCCCTTCCTCTGTTACAAACCATTCATCAGAAATTGCAACAATAATTCCACTCTCAGCTCTTTTAGCTTTAATTGCTGGAAGTAATTTTGATGATGAAGTCCTAGTTTTATTAATCTTAATTCGTTCAATATCAAAAACGTCAATTGCTCTTCCGTTAACAATTATAGAATTTCCGTTTTCATATGGTCCAATGAATCGTTCTAAGAGTGAACCTCTGTTTAAATCTAATTTTAGTTCGTCATGTCCTCTACTTGATTTAGAAGTTATTCGAACATGATAGTAGTACCCATCATCTTCAATCATATCTTCTCCACCAACCCCTTAAACTTCGCATAATTCACCTTAACCCCATCATCCAGATCGATCTCAATATACTCATCAGCCTTGTTCTTCAGCAGCTCATCATACTTCATGATCTCATCGATCATCTTCCCAAGCCTGGCTTTCTCCTGAGCATCCTTCCCAATATCCGATTTGATCATCTCCTTTCTGGCAACCAATTTCCCTTCAAGTTCCAGCAGATAATCCGTCCTCATGAGAGCCAGAGTTTCCTTATTATACCTGTGCATGTAAATGAGCGCATTGAAAGCCCTTCCTTTACCTGATTTAAACAGCCAGTAGATAGGCCGTTTCTTGTACATCTTCACATGATCCTTGTAGAAAGATTTCAGGAAATAGTCCCTTATCACAGCCTCCGAGGATTTCTTCCCATTACTTCCCAGAGCCTCCGCAATAAAGTCCAGGTTCTCCGAAAGTGTATCCTCTCCGAAGGTCACCTTGAGGAACTCCTTGAACCTGCCCACAATGTCATCCTCGAAATACTCATCCTCAAGTATTGGTATGATGTTATCAGTATCCGGCATGAAACTTGGCTCTGGCACCTGTTCCAGATAATCTTTTATCTTCTCACCCTGGTTCGCAAGTACCAACCCAGGCTTGTCCAGTGAATACCGCCCGAACATGCATCCTACAGCATAGGAGATGAATTCCTTTATCGTATCCATAAGCAGCAATGCTTCCAGTTCTTCCTCGCTTTTATCCCCGTTATACCTGTAATGCGGGTTACATGTCAGTGTTATCTCAGAAAGCGGCACTTCAGGTGTGAGTTCATCCTGCAAGCCATAGGCTTCGATGAAAATACGGTTGTTTTCTTCCTCCAGCTTCTGCATCTCCAGTGTCATTTCTTTCCGGTTAACACGGAGTTTGGTGTAGGTTTCTCGGAGGGTTGAAGTATAGTATTCGGGTTGGAGAAGTGGAAGAGTGGTGAAATCCCAAGAGGTTTCGTAGGAATCCCAGTCGGATTTTGCAAAAGCAATTAGTTTTTCCACGTTATTATCACAATCAACTTTTATGTATGGAATCCTTGAGATATCACCTGACTGAAAAGTCAAGGTTTGATTTAACATTCCTAGAAAATATCGAGATATTTTTGTATTAAACAATCCAAGTATAGCTTTGCAATCTTCAATTGGTGGAAATGCTACACCACTAGCACTTTCATGGAAAAAACCCTCTTGAAGCAATCGAAAAGAAGTAATTGCACTAGAAATACGACTCCATTCTATACCAGGTTCAAAAAGATAGTCCGAATTTCTGATAGTAGCTCTACCTGTCAATCTGATTTCTTGACCGCTTTCACCCCAATTTACTAGATAAAGGCAGTTTCCGAACCAACGTCTATAGTCTCCACCTTTTACACATTTTTTCCATTTAGACTTCCACGGAAAAGATATCTCATACCAGACTCTAAGAAAAAAATCATTATCTCCAATTGTTGATCCTTGCTTGGGAAGTGCTTTGTTTTCGATTACAGGATTTTCATCAAAGATACTTCTAACTCTTTCAGTTGTCCAATAAGCAATCGGACTTCCGGGAATCTTCTTGAAATCAGCTGCAGAGGCGCGGTAAAAGTTGGGGACGGGGTTTGTTGATGGATTGTCAGTGGTCATGTTTTACTACCTCTTTTGTTAGGAAATTCCTGCCTTTGGGTGTCAGTCGGTATTTTTGTAATCTACTGGTGGGTTTTTCCGGGATTGTCATCTCAATGAATTCTGCATCCAGAGCAGGATGGAGATAGTTATCCCTGAAGGTAGGTCGATGTTTGATGTTCAGGATATTGCGGAGTTCGCTTGCGGATTTTTCTCCATCTTGAAGTGACAGCAACAATTTTAGAATAGAATCGCCTGACTGGGTCGGTGACTGGGTCGGTGACTGGATCGGTGACTGGATCGGTGACTGGGCATCAGCTTCTTCTTTGATTAAATGGCTTTCTGTGGGTATTGCGATAGACTCTGCCATGTAGACTGTAAACCTCACCCTCATTCCTATTTCTATGATTTCCGGCTGGGGGAGTCCAAGATCTTCAGCATCCTTCATGATACGGCGGAAACCACTTCCCCATTGCTCTATCAGGTCAAGTTCCCTGAAAACACGGGCAATCACTCGATTCCTTATCCTTGAAACACCCTGTTTAACATCCTCAATGGTCATGCCTGGGAGGAGAATACCGGGGTTCTCTATCTCTATCCTGTCATCAAAGAAGGACACTCTGATAGGTGCTCCCTTCTGGGAATAATCCGCATGTACAATGGCATTCACAAGAGCCTCACGCAAGATCGTAAGGGGAATACTCCACACATCCTTGCGCCGGATATCAGAGAAATCAGCACCTCTGAAAGCATGCTTTTTCAGGAACAACATCACGGATTCAACAGAACCCGGAAGGTCTTCCTGAATCTCGGTATGGTCGAAAATGTACGCCTTATCTTTTCCCTTGAAGCGTCCACACTGTATCCAGGCATCAGGGAAATGGAAATCCCTCTGCTTCCCGAAAAGAAGCATAGCGCCTATGGTCGGAACCAATCTTCCCTGCTCCCGGGCCAGAAGCTTAAGAGTGACCATTTCCTCTTCATTCAGCCCCCGTACTCCCTTGAAACGCTTTTTAGCAACATCGAGATCAAGGTCATCGGAAGACAGGTCAGGCATAGGCATCTCATCATAAGAAATACCTGAAGCACTTCTCTGAAGCTCGGCAATAAGCTCTCTGTCAGCTTTTCTGTTAGTGGAACCAAGTCTTACATAAACGCCATCAATATGGCCTTCTCTCTTGACCCAATGAGGACGTGAACCACTGGGATATACCTCAACACCCAGCAAGGTCTTACCTTCCACCGTCATCAACTCAACATCTGGAACAAGTCGCGGAGAAATACTGTCAGCAATAAGGCTGCAAAGCCTCTCTTCCTCATCAAGCGGATTAGAGACTCCAATGATTTCCTTTGTTCCATCCTCAATACCAATGAACAGATTACCTCCGGCAGTATTGGCAAACGCCACAAGCGTCTTGATAATGTTCTTTGGCGAGGATATATCTCGCTTGAACTCAAGCGTCTTTCCTTCTTGCATGGAAATGAGTTGAGACGCTGGTAGGGTCATTGGACCTCCATACCGGAAGCATCAGAGTTTCTTACCTGCATAACCACATCACGTAGCATTCCGTCCTTCTCTGCTTCATTGTTACCATCTACAAGGCGGATGTAAGCTCCCTTATAATCCGGATGCTGCGCATTTTCTAGAACAAAAGCAGTGGTGGAGACAACTTCACCGCCGATGCTGTCAAAAGCTCGTGGTCCTAGATGTGCCATAGACAATATCGTATTGTCTTCAAGGATGCTTGCACGAAGTTTCTCAAAAGATGAAAGGAACATCCAGCTCTGCATAGTTATCATTGCCACCATACCTTTTTCCATTGCAAGGTCTAGGTCACGCTCAATGAACATGGCAAAGAAATCCGATTTGCTGTTAGGATACTGTTTCTTAGCAAAATCCTTCAGACCTGAGTTCATCCCTTTGCTTCCCATATACGGTGGATTAGCAACCACAACATGATATTTAGGACTGAGATAATCTGCCTGCTTCAAGGCTTGCATGACTTTCTGATGAGTAGAAAGAAGAGTGAGATTCTCTGAAAGGATTTTCGGTTTTGGTAATTTAAGGATCTCAGAAACATTCTCAGCCTGTGGCCGGATAAGAGAACCAAAATTATCAGTCTCATTGAACTGTAGCAATGTAGCACGAATATCATTGGTAAACAGTTCACGTCCAACAGCACTTGTGTACGTATTGAGTTCTCCTTCTTCAAAAGAAACACTTTCCAACACGCATATGTTGGGCTGGACAGGATTCTGGAAGAACTTGCGGTTCTTTCTTCTGGCCTTCATGGTAAGCGCAAAAGCAGCCAGCTCTCCGGCACGCTCGTCTATCTCAATACCGTAAAGATTGTGGGTCAGAATCATCTCTGGGATCTCTGAATGGTCGTAACCCTCCTCCTCGTAGATTGCATACAACAAATCAAAGGCATAAACAAGCATATGTCCTGAACCGCAGGCAGGGTCACACACCTTGATTTCTTCTGGAGAACTCACCTTCAGGAAATCCGTTTCAGATTCTTCCGGTTTGATGTAATAATCCATCCGTTCATACAGCCTGGAACCGAGTCTGTTCAGCATCCACAGGCGACCCAGTGAATTCTCCACAAGGTAGCGAACGATCCAATGAGGCGTGAACAACTGAGTAGCTGCAGGGATATTCTCCTTAGTAATCTTTACATTCTTTTTCAGCTTCTTGAAGACATCATCCTTCTTAGGAGCAATATAATACTGGTATATCCAGCCAATGATCTCTACTTCTCTCCAGTCGTCCTCAGGGATTATCTCATTGATGTCTTTTACAATAGAATCAATATGCAGTAAATTCTCAGGGAACAGCAATTCAGTATAGTCCTCGATCTTCTCGAACATGAAAGGCATGGTCTTGTTCAGGTAATTGCACACTTTCAATATCAGGTATTTGTACAACTCCTCATCCTCATTGTCTGCCTTCATATCAAGCACAAGATCAGAGTCAAGGTCCAAAAAATCCAGTTCAAGAGCATGTGTAATGATTCCAGGCTCGGTCCTCTCAGCATCATCTGAAGTAAACACCTTGACCGGAATATAATCGTTAACCTCCATGAATTTCAGGGCAGCAAAACGGTTGAACCATGTATAAGTGACTTCTTCCATCACCTGTTCATAGCCCTTATGATTAACCTCTTTGACCAGATGTTCACGCTGCTCTTTGATCTTCCTGTTGAAGACCTTACCTCCAATAACAATTGAATCGGAGTGTTCGGAATCTACAGGAAGGACTTCTTTTGGAAGGATGCCATAGAATGCAGCTCTCTCCTTTACTTCATGCAGGAGCTTTTCACGTACAGTATCCGAAAATTTGATGATTTTTGCCTTGTCCATGCTCAGAACAACCTGATATCATTTTCTTCTAGTAACTTCAGCAGAGATGCACGCAGTTCCTTGAGGTATTTGTCGAGTTCCTCTTCAGATTTGATAGTGTCTCTTGTTTTGAAAATGGAAGTATCCTTGATGAACCTTGTAGCTCTCACAGGAACTGGTTTTTCATCTGGACCACTTTCACGTTCCCTCAGTATCTGTAGCTGATTAGTAATCTTCTTATAAGCTTCACTATGGAGAGAATTCAATGTAGTGGATTGTGCCTGCACAAAAACACAATCTTTGGCTTCAGAGATGCGTTTCTTGAAGGAATGGAATGATTGCAGAACAGAATCTATAAACTCTTGGGAAAGCACAGAATGTGAACTCATTTCCTTTTCCAGTTCTACAGTGATATCCTCTATTTCATTGAATGTCTCTTCCTTAAGAGTAGAAAGGATTTCTGAGAGGGCATTCTCAATTTCATTTTCCAAAGGCGGCAACGATTTAATATCAGAATATGGTTCCTCTGAACCAATAATTGTTTCAATTACCTGCACTTTGGACTTTATTCCTTCATCCATAAATTGCAGGTCTCTCTTAAAGACCTCAAGCTTCTTGAGTACCCTTCTGAATATCTCTACCTTGTTACCTCCAAAGAATGAAGTAACGGGTTCAACCTCATCACGTAAGCGGATCAGTTCATCCTTTTCTTCGGCAATGCTCTGAAGGAAAGCAGAAGGATCAGTAACGTTCAAGACAGCATTTAGATACGAAGCATATTCTTTTATCTTCTTTTTTCCTGGGAACCTTGGCTCTTCAGTATATCTACCTTCAATTTGTTCGAGTTCTCTGTACTCACTAGTGAATAACGAATGTGTAAATTCAAAAAGATCATTTTCCTTATCAGGAATATTCATCTTCTCAAAAACATCTCTCAAGATTGCTCTAACAGCCTTGATTACTTCGATATTTGTCTTTTCCCTGATTTCTAGAACTAGCTTATCTGCTGAATCCTTCCTTATCAGGTATCTTACAATTTCCTCAGCGGTCTCTTTCTTAAGAACAAGGTATGTTTTTTGGAATCTGAGCTTTATCTCATCTTTTGCAAACAAAGTAGCTACAAGACCGGATATAGTCATATCACTCCAGCCATACGGTTTGCGTTTAAACCTGTCTTTGATTTCCTGAAGTACTACAACATCGTTCTTTTGATGTTTTATGTTCAGATAATCCAGTACTTCCCTGAGTGCAAGCTGGTTTGTCTCTGAAGTTTCAGCACCAAACTTTTCCAGATCATCTGCTTTAAGTATCCTCAGGATCTCACTGTCACTTCCAATGTTATTGGTCACATAGTTGGCTTTCTTGTAGACATTTTCAAATAGAAGATCCAGCCCTTCCTTAATCCTCTCTTTAGGATTCTTTTTCTCTATGCTTGTGACCTCTTTTCCATCAACGAATATCCTTGCCTCTGAAACACCTTCTTCCATTGACTTCTTAGATGCTTCCAGAAGTTTGTCTGCATCGATTCTTTTTGCACTATGGATATCTTTTATTTCTCCAACATTCGTATTGGAAGTATTTTGGTTAAGGTACTTGTTAATCTTCAAGTAATTACGTATCTGGTCAACAAATTCAACATCGGATGGGAACACAAATAGAAGAGTATCAGTAGAATCAATATTGCTTAGATTTTCCCCACTTAAAGACCTTTGTCCACTTCCTCTTAGCACATCATCTGAAAGAGGTGTCAGGAACTTGACAGTAAGATCCGCACCTGATGCAGAATCTACTTTATCATCAATAGACTTGTTAAATTTATAATCCTTGTATTTAGAAGGACATACCACATTAAAAATATGCTTTGAAATATCATCGAGAATCTTGTGTTTCTCAATTACAACATTCTTGATTTCCCGATTAATCTCCTGTTCTTCATTTGTAAGGAAATAGTACTTATCTCCTGATTTTTGGATAAGTGTCTGTGTCTCAAGACGTTGAAGTGAAGCGGCAATCTTTTCCTTCAATTTCCTTTTATCTTCATCAACATGTGATATCGAAAGTACAACAAGATTATCTAAGCTTGGCTGAAGTACATTCACATGTCTGATCATGAAAAGAATTTTCAAGATATTACAGTCTTCCTCTTCAAGGAAATCATTATCCATAGCCTGCGCAATTGTACGTTTAATAATTGGGTCTAGGAAGCTTTCTATAGTGCTATAGAAAATATGGAAGGGAACAAGTGTCCCAAGTTCACTATCTGCATACTTCTCACTAGCTTCCTTGAAAGCACTGAGCATGGAACGCTCACCCTTAGCAAGATGTTTTCCAGTAAAACCAGTCAATCTGATCTTATCAAAGACCTTTTGCAACACGAAGAACTGATAAGGAACAAAAGGATAGACAGCAACAAAATCTTCTTCTCCCTTGTAGAGTTTCATTTCAGCTCCGCCTGGGGAGAATGTCAGAAGATTTTTCAGTATCGTCTTTTTGTCAGAATAATATGAGGTTAAGGACTCTTCATATACCTTGTTTTTAGCCAGAATTCTCTTCTTGATTACCTCATCTACATTGGCACTTGAAAGACTTAAGCGTGTATTAAAACGCCCTTGTATTTTAGAGAAATCATCTTTAACTGCATTCTTGGTAATAGTATCAATATCTGCCTGGGATGTAACTGCAATCCACGCTTTTCCTGCAAGTTTGGTTCCTAATTCTTCCACAACTGTCTGAAGATTAAGCATTAGGTTATTGTTTTCGCCAATGTACTGACCAATCTCATCAATAAGGAATATTACTTGATGATCTTTGCCTTTAGAGTCACAGTATTTCTTTACCTTATCGGCAAATTTCTCATTACTAAAATGATAACTGGCACCGTCGCTTTCAAATAATCTGATAAGAGACTCTCTGCTCTGGTATTCACAATTAACAAGAGCCTCAATTATGTCATCCTGTTCAAAAGCATAAGTATCACGTTTCTCCTCCCACGAAGCACCGTTTATCCTTCTGAATTCATCCTTGAACTTTTCATAAAGGCCCTTGTCTGTCAGATCTTCTTCCATTTCAGCAATCCAGAGCACATCGCCAAAAAACCCTCTTTTTTCATTGAAGACCCTCATAAGGATATTCACAATGAGCTCATCGCCATGGCCTAGAGTATTCGCTTTAGAATCAATATTGAAAAGGATTACATCTTTGGTACCATAAGTCACTGCTTTTTCAATAGTAGTGAATAACAGAGGATCTTCTATTTTCTCTTCGAAAAACTCAAGTGCAGATTTGTCTCTAACAACTTTATTTTCCAGGAGATAGGATAACATTTTGATGAAATGGGATTTACCCGATCCAAAGAAACCGGATATCCATACGCCTATTTTATCTGTTGGATTCTCTATGGCACTAGAATAGTTATCAAAGAAAAGGTTAAGATGCTTCAGTGATTCTCTGGTGATGACATATTCATCAAGTTCAGTATACACATTTTGTTCATCATCCTGATCGACCTTGATAACACCATTGATTTCTCTTTTGATATCCTTTAGAAAGAGATTCTGAATTTTCATTTCACTAGTCATTTACTCAAACCCTTAACTTTGAGAAGCATTATCTGTATTAATAAGCCTGAAAGCACGATAGTAATTTGCATCCCGGAATTTCCCGAATAGGCTTAGATCAAAGCCACTGTATTTTCCTGGATAGAATGTAACAAGTGGTATATTGCCAAGAAGTGGCTGCAAATTATTAAGAACACTATGAGAGCGGACCATTGGCCAGGCTTTACCCACTCCTGTTAAAAAAATCAACTGGAAACCATCGTTCTCATTCATTTTTTGCTGAATGGCATTTTTCAAAATGTCTGGCTTCAACATAAGCTTTAGCTTTTTGAGTAGCTCATCGGAGCCTTTATTTCCCTCAAAAGAACCGATCTTCTCTGCAGATATTTTCTTTTCTAGTATCTCTAGACACACATCATAAAGATCAATCTCAAGAACTTGAATTGACTTCTTTTCTAAAGCTGGTATTAACTTCGTGATCGTATCTCTTACAAGCAATTCTTTTTCAGGAGGATAGTCAAATATCCAAAAAGGAACTTCGTTACCAAGACCCCTTGCTTTTAAGAAATCCTCTTTTTGGAGTTCTTCTTTTAGAAGTTCGAGTCTTTCTTCAAGTTTCATAGTTGCCTGCTTATTATATCTAAAATTATTTAAAGATGGTCTTTTTATTTTATTAGCCAAATCTGCTTTGTATTTCGACTTATTCAAACGTTTAATTTTCTTTACTTATTGGCTAGTTCTTTAAAATCTTCATCATCGAATAACCAACCAAAATCATTTTCTTTTTTAAATTCATCTTTTATAGGTGTGCCACATTCAATAATCTCATCAATATATGTTTCACATTCAATAGCCTTTTTTAGATAATCGATCGCTTCTTTTTTGTTTCTTTGTAACGAATATATCTTTGCTATTTCATAAAGACTATCAGGATCATCCGAATCTAATTCGAGTGACTTCTTATATGCTTCTAATGCTTCCTCAGTTTTACCTAGGCCTAAAAGTATGTTCCCTTTGTCTGCCCATATAAATTCAAATGTAGGATTAATTGAGATTAATTTATTAGTTACATCCAACGCTTCTTCATATTCTTCAAGTTCTTCAAGACAATAAATTTTAAAGGACAGAGCATCTTCATATTCTGGATAAATTAGCAATGCTTTGTTTAGTGCTTTTACTGCTTTTTCAAATTTAGATAATTCATGCAAAATCTTTCCTTTATCAGTCAATAATAAGTAATTATCAGGTTGGATTTTTAAATCGTTATCCACGGCCTGCAACTCCTTATCATATAATTGAATAAATGTCTTTTCAAGGTAAGGTTTGAAATGTTTTAATACGAATTCTTTCGTAAAATCATAACCTTTGTCCTTATAGATTGCACCAATTAAAGCTTCCATAAGATCTTCTAAACGTGAAGCTTTTCCAGTATTGTTAGTACGTTCGCCATTTCCTTTTACTAGATAATTATCCAATCCTAATTTATCAGCAATTTCTGAAATTAAGCTTCCAATGTGTTTATCTCGAAATTCAGAATACTTACCTTCATCTTTATTTGGAGTTAAAGTTTCACGTACAAAAAGCATCTTGGAAATATATCTATCATATGTATATTCAGATATAATTAAACCGAGAACTGCATCTCCTAGAAATTCTAATGTCTGGTTATCATTTAGTTGTAAGGAAGGATTTTCATGTTTGAAAGTAGAATGTGTGAACGCACATTTTAATAACCCTTTGTTATGGAAGGTAACTTCCAGATGATTTTCAAGTTCTGATAATAAGGAATCAGATGCAAGTATTGTATTAGTAGGACTCATTAAAAAATCGCCAATTTCTAATCAATCTGATTATATATATTTCTACTGTATAGTTATAAGCATTAAATTTGTTGTTATAATTAGCATTACTTCAGACGTTCAATCTTCTCTTCACCTACTTCATAGAAAAAGAAATCAACTCCATCAACCAAGTCACCATACCTTTTCAGCCATTCTTCTGGAACTCGCCTATCATTTCCAAATATAAGAAACTTATGTTTAGCTCCTGTTTTTTCTAAAAACCATACGTGTTCTGCAATTGTAGCGAACTTTGCTGGTGGTAAAGAAGTCCCCCTAACCATAGTATAGAACTTGGCATCTCCGACTATTTCATGGTCATCTGATATCATGTCGAAGAGTTTAGGGATATTAGGATATTTTCCAGCAGACAAAGGTACTGAATAGTATTTGGACATGAAGTTGCGGGCATATTCCTCAAATTCAGCTGCTGTTGTATCTTTATTTGATGATGATTTAATCTCTGTCTGTTGCACTTTCTCTACATGTTCTCTTCGAGTAAAAGTAACAACTTGATTATCTAAATCTACTTTTGCTATCCATCCCATGGACAACCAGCCATCAATCGCATGTGTATGGGACCCGACACTGTTAGCCCACCATGCCTGATATTCTCTTGCTGATTTTGGAAGATTGAATCCAAGAATATTTTCTACTTCATTGAAAGTTAGATTCAGCTTGGCTGATTTACTATCTGTTAAATGCTCACCTAATTTGCTATATTTTCCCATCCAAATCCTCCTGTTACAATTATGCTAGTATTTCCAACAAATCCTTCCTGATTCCATACCAATCCTGATTAAGATTTACAGACATCACCCTGATTCTATGATTTTCAAATTCATAACTAAAATCAAAGCCCTTTTCAACAACTGGATATAACAGAATACCTTCACAATCCAGAGTTCTTTCATCCAATTCGGATTCCTGATTTATTAAATATGAAAATAGCTGGTACAGGTTATTGGAATTTATTTTCTCTTTGTCATACCTTGCCTTAAGGGCTTCCTTGTAGTATTTAGTATCAATTATTATTTTTCTAGTAGGAGAGTATAGTGAAATATCAGTGGACATTATAGGCAACATTGACATATCATCGTCGTTTTCAGCTGCAAATTTCCAGTTAATATCTTCTCTTCCAACTTTAAACTCGGACTGTTCATTTTTATAGAAATTTCTAATAAATGCCTCAAATAACCTTGCCATTGCCTTTTCTTCACGTAAGAAATCCTTGAACTTGTACTGTCCTGAAGATTCATCAATAAACAGATTATCATTGACTATCTGGCACACTTTTAATGGAAAATCATAATTGTAATTATTCCTGTGTAATCTGATTTGTTTAAAATGAGATGGTCGAACAGAAATTTCTGAAATAGGAGGGAGTTTTATTAAGATTCGGTGTAGTTCATCTCTTAACTCTGGGTCAAGACCATTTGTCCTAATAAGTTTGGAAATTGTCGTTTTCAAGATCTGATTGTGTAAAATATCATAATCAAATTCATCGTAAAGACAAACAGTTCTATTTGAAAGAAGTAGATTCCTTTTTACAGAAGCAGTAAGGTCTAATTTTCCCTTAATTCCATTAACAACATACTCATGTTCAACATAATAGCGATCTAAACCCTGTTTTAGTAATCTGGAAGTACTATTAGCTAATATTTTTGCAAACAGATCAAGAAGTTCAGTAATGCTGACTGCACTAACATCTACAATATCGCTCTCATCAAGCTTGTTCCATGCATAGCACAAAAGGTAGTAGATATTCTGAATTGGAATTGACATAGATCTACTCAGCTAATAGCTTTTTTACTTCAGCCTTGGACTTTTCGATATCATCAAACCAATATTCTTCTAAAAGCGGTGCTATTTCATATTTCACAATATCTTCAAACCACTCTTTTTCAGGCTTATCTGCATTGTTGCTACAGAAAAAGCTATGACCAATCTGGAATCCTTCTCCAAGGTTTTTATCAGACTTGATCTTTTCATTCAACAAATTGACCTTGTTTATAAAACCGTGGATAAAATCATTAGAGAATCCCTTTAATCTTAATAAATCAACAAATTTATCATTAAATTTCGGTTTTAAAGAAATGAACCTAAATCTTCTCCTCAAAGCATAATCAACAATAGCCAGCGAACGATCAGCAGTGTTCATCGTACCAATCAAATAAACATTTTCCGGAACTGAAAACGGAGCATCATCTTTTTCAGAATAAGTCAGATGCACTTTTGCCTTACCTCTTTTATCGGTCTCTATGAGCATCATTAATTCTCCAAAAATCTTGCTGAGATTACCCCTATTAATCTCGTCAATTATGAAGAAATACTTGTGTTGAGGTTCTTGCTCTGCTTTCTTACAGAAATTGTGGAAAATACCATTCTTTACTCTGAAGCTATTTTCTGATGGTCTGATACCCTGTATAAAATCCTCGTATGAATAAGACTGATGGAACTGAACAATCTCGATCTTTGAATCATCGGTTTTTTTCATCATCTCATAAGCTAGTTTCTTCGCAACAAAGGTTTTTCCAACACCGGGAGGACCTTGTAATACAATATTCTTTTTTATTTCAAGAGAATCTAATATATTACGAAGCTCATTTTCTTCGATAAAGGGTTTATCAGGGTCTGCAAAAAAGGAATAATCCTTAATATCCAGTAGCTCTTTTTCTTTTTCATTATTGATGTTACGTTCATCAATAAGATCCCTAATAATTTCAAATTCTTCAGACGTTAACTTGAATAAACTACCTTGATTATTTATTAAGACTTCACACTCTTCCAAGCCTTTAGTTTCTTTTAGATCATCCCAGCTAATGATATCGTTAACTAATTCCTTTATTTCAAAGCTGATTATTTCGCCTTCGACATCATCATAATGCAGTTTTTCTGTAATCTCAAATATTCCTTTGATCTGCTTCACAGGTGAACTTGCATAGCCAATAACAAGATCTCCGGGCTCTACCTCTTCAAAGTATCTGTATACCCTTCTTTTGTTACCTTTATCATTATGGGATGTATAAGACTGAATGTCACCTAACTCAAAACTGTCAATCTTCCAAATCTTTGGATTTGCATTCAGCCACCAGTAATTCTGTGTTCCAGAATCACTTGGTAACACTTTAGCAGGCGGCAAGACAACTTTTCCGGCTTCTAAGTTATTAAATACATTCTCATAAGAACGGTTAGTACTTATGTATTTCTCTTTAATAGTTTTCCATTTAAGAGTTGGAGAAAAAGTATCAATTCTAAAAATAGTCTTCTCAAAATCAACTAATTCGTTTATGAGCCACTTTACCTTTCGAGTATGTTTATATGCATTCCTATTATCGTCATAAAAATATTCTCCTTCGATTACACCAATTCCCAGACACTTACTCCTTCCTTTATTAGCAATGATTATGTCACCAATACTTGCATCTCTAAAATTTTCAAGGTTCCATATTTGATTTGAGTTAGAAGAATTTTCAATGTTCAAAGCGTCAGCAAGTTCTTCAGTTGTATAATTATTGAGGTCCCCAATATCTTTCCAACCGATGGCCATTATGCCTAGTTCATAGAATTCTTCCCAGTGACTGGCATTTTCACCAGGTGCAAATTTCCAATAATCAATAAGTGAATCGTTTTTAGTTTGAACCATATCTATGCTATTTCGGAGCTTGTCAATAACCTCTTCTATACTATTAAGCTCCTCAACAGTATTCGAAGTTGGATCATTTATATCCCAACCAGGTAAAATACCTGCTTCCATTGTCAGATAATTTATACGTAAAAACAACTGATAGGCTTTCCTGTGAGATACTCTTTTCTTTGGAAATAGAGCAATCCAGCAAAATGAAGCACCATAATTCTGGGGTCCTTCAAACCCTACTATATGAGTTTTGTATTGCTTAACCTCCAAAGTCTTAATAAGGCTACTGGTAATGTCGTTAAGAGCATTATCAACTTCTTGTTTGTTATTTGGTAAATAAAAGAAAGGAAAACATATGCTGAAGTATTTCTTCCAGTTAACGAATGGAGATTTCTTCTTTTCAGGATAATTTAATAATCCATTTACTAATGATTCACCGTATTTTGAAAAGTAAACATCATCTTTTGCTGTAATCTTATCTTTAATTTCTTCGACCAATTCAGGTGTCACAATTTTTTTATCTTTTATGTGCTGCAAGATTTCAAAGCGTAAAAGATTAACTGGACGAAAGTGATCAATATTAAAAATATCAATTAGCTTGTTTACAGTCTCATCGTCAAGGTTATTTAATTGTTCAAAAAGATAATTTTCATTTTCTTCCAGTTTTCTTAATTTTGTAGCATGTTCTTGGATAAGGTTGATAGACTCTTGCATTATTGCACCAGCATTGCAAAGTTGATGATGTAATTCAAATTGTTAATGTATGGTATATGAATATTTTTATATTGACATGTAGTTTTAAAGCACAAATACTTTTTGATAAATCGATTATTGTTTATGATAATGATAATAAAGTTTCAATGTCGCAACATTAAGCTAAAATATGATTTAAATTTTAAGTTCAATTATTTCATTTATAATTTTCATAAAGTATTCGCTCTAATTTATCAATTGCATTTTCTGCAGTAAAATGAAGGACACCAATTCCTCCTCTCTCTTCCCAACTTTTAATATTTTGAGTATTATCATCTACAAGAATGCAATTAGGAGACGAATATGTCTTTTTTTCTGAACGCCTGCAGATAATAGCTTTATCTGCTAAGTCCTTGCCAATTTCTCTGGCCAGCCAGTCATATTTCCCCTTTTTACTGAATTCTGCTACGTTTCCTCTTTTAGGATTTGGATGTGCTGAAAGTATTATTGTATTGTAATTCAGTAGATAATCAACAAGTTCTCTGCCATCTTCTTTCCAGGGCATCTCTGACCAAAATGTGATTCCTTGGAATCCGATTATCTTCCAGAATTCATCTCTGTCTGAACTATGTAGTTTGATAAGATCAGCTGAAATACTATTGCAGGCATTGTCAAAGTCAGTGATTACATTGTCCATATCAAGGTAGAGATATCAAAAAAACCAATCTCGTTATTATATCTCTCAAGTATCTTTTCTTCCATGAACTCACAACCCTGCACCACAACAGTCTACAGGCAAAGCAGTATGTCGGTTTGATCCAAGTCAGGGATATTTCCATAGAGATACTGCCAAAGATGTACAGGGATGGGTTAACGGGGACTGCACAGGTGGAGCATGCTCAGAGGAATCTGCTGTATCTGCTGCATTACTGTTATGACATACCGATCTATGAGAGCGAAATAGCACACATGCAATCCAGAATGGCAAACTGGTTCGAGATACTAACCTTTATGTTCACAGGTCTGGAACTCTCAACGATGTTGAGAGTTGTATATGCATGTATCAAGACTGTTTCATGGTTAACGTCTAAAAAGAGCATATGATAATTTCCGATAAAATCCATTCAAACATCATATCCATAATCTATAAATAATACGAAACTAAATCATAATTATTATGTTCCGTAATTTTGTTAATCGTGTTCAAGAACTGGAATCTCTTAACAGGGATTATAACTCCAGTGACTTTTCATTTACCGTCATCTATGGACGAAGGCGGGTTGGCAAAACTGAGCTTATCCAGCAGTTCATGAAGGATAAGCCTCACATTTTCTTTCTGGCGGATATGAGGGGAACACTGTCCAATGCACTTAGATTCAGAAAAAGAGCTTCAAGTCTGTTCAATGACATGGAACCTGCTACTGAGACATTTGATGGTGTGTTCGAATACATAAGAAGACAATGGAAAGAAGACCAGAAGCTTGTTATTGTTATCGATGAGTTCTCTTACCTGGCACAAACTGATGAATCCATACCATCTGTATTCCAGCTCATTGTTGATGAGATACTCAAAGGAGGACCTTTCCATCTGATCCTCTGCGGATCTTCAATTTCCATGATGGAAAAAACAACCCTTTCCTATTCAAGTCCTCTTTACGGCAGACGAACAGGACAGATACGAGTCATGCCTTTAAGCTTCCGTCACATGTCCGGTTTTTTCCCGGGATATAAGCCGGAAGAATTGATGCAAATATACGGAGCAACAGGGGGCATACCTTTTTATCTCAGATTCTTTGATCCTGAAAAAGGCTTTTATGAGAACCTTGAACAGTCAATTTTCTCCAAAGAAGCTGTACTCTATGCAGAAGGTGAATTCCTGCTGCGTGAAGAGTTAAGAGAACCTGCCACTTACATGAACATACTTTACTCCATTTCCAAAGGTGCATCCAGAGCAGGAGAGATTGCTGCCGGTGCATTCATGGAAACAAAGGATCTGTCCTATTATGTGGATACGCTGATGAAACTCGGATTCTTAAGAAAAGAACATCCTGTCGCAGAAAAAACATCTACCCGTAAGACGATCTATGTTATAGATGACCCTTTCCTGCGTTTCTGGTTCAGGTATGTGCTGGTACACAAGGATTCCATAGAAGCAGGCGACAGTTCATATGCTATTGAAGACCTGAAAAAAAGTTATGATCGTTATTTGGGAGAAACATTTGAGCAGGTCAGCAACGAAATGCTCATTGATCTGAATCTGCATGACAGACTTCCATTCAAGTTCAAGTCAATTGGAAGGCAGTGGGGAAAGATACCTAAAATGCCAAAAGGGAAAAACGATTATGAGATCGATCTTGTGGCCCTTGACCCGGAAACAAAGAATATACTTTTCTGTGAGTGTAAATGGCAAAAGCAGAAGATCAATGCAGATGTCTATTACAGTCTGAAAGAGAAAGCAACTCATGTGAAATGGCTCCCTGAAAGAAAAGAGCATTTTGCCCTTATCAGCAAGTCCGGTTTTACTAAGAACTTGCATGAGATAGCAAAGCAGGAAAATGTTTTGCTGCTGACATTGGATGATTATCTTTCAGATTATATTGTAGATTGAGTGGCGAAATTGACGATTATAGTTGGTAAGTTAAATATTGCTTATC
>JAALLR010000090.1_pt1 | contig 34475 bp, 41 predicted proteins | sample 7245931 | NCBI WGS metagenome assembly JAALLR01 (sample SAMN13049201, study PRJNA578106) | oil field metagenome | isolation source: filtered produced water from oil reservoir B9 | place: USA:offshore Texas | collected 2016 | reverse complement strand
GGCCGTGCCGTCGGCCAGGGTCAACTCCACCGTGGCTTTGACCCTGGCCCAGCCGCGCCCCAGAGCCTGGACAGAAGTAGATATCTCGTCCACCCGGGCGGCCAGGTTTTTGCCTTCCAACTTTCCGGCGGCTTCCGCCGCGCGGCCTTCAGACACTTCCTTTGCTACAGCCACATCGCCAGTTGCCAGAGCTTGCAGGTAAGACCGGACGGTTTGCTCAACAGAACGCTCCTGGCTCCAAAAACAGAACTGCATAATGATAAAAACAGCCACGGCCGCTAAAAGAAGCCAAAAGGAATAGACGTAAAATTTTCCCTTCTTATCGTGGGTAGTAAAGAAAAAGCCAATCACAGCACACCTCCCTTAAGTTTCATCTCTTCACGACAATCCTGGCCGCCGCCCACCGGGTGGTATCGGCGTCCGAACCCATCACGCCTTTAGCCCTGCCCGTGACCACGGCGACCACGCCGGGCATCTCCAGGGTAGTAGCCCTGGCCCCGGCGTTCCCGAGGACCACATCATTCTTGCTAACCGCAAAGCCCTGCGGGAACCCCTCGCCAGCCAGGTCTTCCACCGCAAGGCTCGTCCCGTCGAATATATACTTTTTCCCTGCCGGCGCATAACGGTCGTCACCGTTATAGACCACCAAAACATAGCCCGGTGTCCCGGCCATCCCGGAACCTTGTAAAGGCACAAGGGTGACCGGGTCCAATCCGAGATCCCGGGCCAGAACCGAGACGAAAACAAGATCAGCCCTGTCGGGGTCTATCCTGGGATCACCTTCGGCCTGGCTCCTTTCCACCACGCAGGAAGCTGCCGCCCTAGCAGCCTCGGCCACCGCATTCTCCAGATCGGCGTCAGCCTCGGTAATAAACCTGGAATACTGGGCTGTGCTGGCTATCAGGAACATGAACAGGGGCAGGAGGATCACCAGAAGAAGGCTTACAAACCCCCTCTCGTCACGGGCTAACCCTCTCACTGAAAGTCCTCCCCCCTACCTTTAACTGCACGTCCTGCGGCGGCGAACCGTTTATGAGCAGTCCCATGATGAACGGCTTCTGGTCAAAACTGCAGGTGACCCGCAGCGTTATTTCCGACGCCGCAAGGTCCAAATTGTTGCGGAGCACCCGGGCGTCTCCCGCAGATTCGCGCGGCCCCTCTATAGAGATCACGTTCAACCCTGCACCCTTAAAAGCGCTGATCATGGCCGTCTCGTCTGAGGCCGTGAGATACCCTTCCATCCGCATACGGTCGAGATAATAATTCAGGATTTGCTCAGCTCTAAGATGTTTCATCTGTACCAGATAAAGGTCCAGGCTCCCGAAAATGAGAAAACATAACAGACTAAAAACGATTAACAACTCCAGGATGAGGAATCCCCGCGTGTCCCTTAAAAGCCGGAGCCCATGATGTCCGTGGCGGCGCCCACTGCCTTCTGGTAGAGAGAGCGCACCTCGGGGATCAGGATTGACAGGACAGATGCGGCTATTGTGGCCATTGCCGCAGCCACAATAAGCACTTCCCCCAGGGTGTAGCCTTCTTCCCCCTGCAAGCAGTTTTTGAGCCTTTTGAGCCACATAGAAGCACCTCCCATAAAAAGAAAAGGCGGGGTTTAAACCCCGCCTTCCCAACTTCAAAACTATTGGACGGTCCAGGAGTCCACTATGTTCTGCACCTTGCTACCCACATCTGTAGCCGCGTTATTGAGCCCCAACTTCATAGTGCCCAGGACGAAAGTGGCCATGACGCCCAGGACGCCCACGATAACCAGGAGCTCGGCCATTTCGTACCCTTTCTCGTCGCGCCAGATCTTTTTCAGCAAGGACAGCACAAAAATACCTCCTTCTTTTTGTTGTGAGCGCTTACACCTAAACCTTCAACACCGCCATACACAATTGCATAAAGTCCTGAAATTACGGGCGCATCCCCCCTTTCCACAGCCCGAATGTTTCCATTCTCACCTCCCCCAGGCTAAAAGAAGGAAATGGCGTCCCTCAACACCCCGGCCACGCGGTAGAGCAAAGGCCCCACGATGATGCCCACGGCGGCCGCCAGGGGCAGGGCGCGGTACAGGGTGAAGTACAGCGGCCTTTTCGCTATATTTATCTCCGTGGCAAGCTGCCGCAGGCGCTCCAGGTTGTACGCCTCCCTTTGCATCACCCCCTCCAGGTTTTTTAACCCCACCCGATCCACCTGGCCCAAAAGGGACACCAGGATTTCCGCCTCTGGTATGTTCAGGTTTTGCCTGAGCACTTCCAGGGCACGCCTGGGGCCAGACGGCCAGCAGGCCAGGCACTCTCCCACGGCCCGCCGTAGGCGCGGGGTCAGGAGGGCGGCCGCCCGCAGGGCCTGCGGCAGGGCGTAGCCCGCCCGCATGTAAAGCTCCACCGCCTCAAAAAGCATCGTCAGTTCCCGGATGGCGGCGGCCCTGTCGCTTCCTTCTTTCAGCTTGGCCATCATCCTGGTAAGGCCCAGGCCGGCGGCCCCGCCCAAGGTGGCCAATGAGGCCGCTACCCACGGCTTGCTGCCCCATCCTAGGAGGAGCATCCCAGCCATCCCCGCCAGGACGGCCGCCGTCTCCCTGGCGCTGCGGGGGTCAGGAGGCTTCCTGTCCTTCTTCCCCGCCTCCCGCGGGCGGTCCCGTCGGGCATAAGAAAGCAGTTTCACGGTCATGAGTGCCCAGGCCCCGGCCGCCAGTCCCAGACCGGCGGCGACAAGGAGTACCGGCCCGGCCTTCATACTTCAACCCTCCCCATGAAACGATCCATAACCACCCAGACTATGACGGATAGGAAACAGAGGGCCACCACTATTCTCCCGGCCACGGTAGCCACCAGGAACTCGTAGGTTTCCGGGACCGTGGCCCGCATCACCAGGTAGGCAGGCACCATGGCGGCCAGCATGATCCAGGAAAGCAGGCGGTCGGCGTAGAGCTCGCTCCGGTTTTTCCTTATGAGCTCAAGCTGGACGGCCAGCCTGGTCACCAGCTCGCCGAAAAGCGGCGCCACCGAAGAATCCCTACGGGCGGCTATAAGCAACTGGACGAACATCCTGCCCGGCCCGAAGTCCAGGCGCACCATCAGGTCCGAAAACACGTCGTCCAGGGCTTTACCCAAAGAGACGGCCCGGTAGGCGTCCCTGAAGACCGTCCCCAGGGGGTCCGGCACCCGCGTGGCAACCTCTCCCAGGGCTTTCCCGATCTGCGGCGTCTGGGTGAACTCAGCGGCAAAAATCCTCACGGCCGTGGCCATCTGCTCCAGCATCTTGAGCTTCCGGGTTTCCATACGCTGGAGTATGAACTGGTCGGGCAGGAGGACTGCCGCCGTGGCCATGAGAAGCGCGGCGATGAAGTTCTTGAACACAAACAGCCCAACGTATAGAGAAGCCAGCACGGCCAGGGTGACACCTACCGTGTAGAGGCGGCCGCGGAACCTAACCCCGGCAGCCTCAAGCTTCCGCTCGGTGGCTTCGGCCCAGGCGTCCAGAGACTCCCGCGGGATAAGGGAAGAAAGCTGGCGGACTGCCTTCCGGTAGCTTATCGCCCGGAACAGAAGTAACATCCCCGCCCCGGCCGCCAGGCCGGTGCCAAAGGTAAAACCGAACACGGCAGGGTGGATCACAGGTCAAACCCCACCCTTCTCCAGTCGTCATCCGTGACGCCGTACCGAAAGCACCTGAACCGCAGCTCCGGGCTCGGGGGATTAATCAGCTTCCAGGTGCCTTCCCCCAGGTAGTCCCGGCCCGCGGGCTCCCAGCGCACCAGGTCGGTGTAGACCACTTCTTCGTCCCTGACGCCTATCTCGGTGATGCTGATGAGCTTTTTGACACCCCTCACGCTGTCGTTGAGCATCTGGACGACCACGTTGAAGGCGGTGGCCACCCGCATTTTCGCCATCTGGAAAGATATGTTGAGGCCTTCCTCCTGCAGCATCATGGCGGTGCCCTCAACGGCCTCCCGGGGGGAATTGAAGTGGGCCGTGCCCATTGACCCGGGATGCCCGCGCGTGCAGGCCCGTATGGCCTCAACGGCTTCGCCTTTGCCCCGGAACTCCTCCACCAGGATCACGTCAGGAGATTCGCGCAGTGTCGTCTCAAAAATTTCCGGCATTCCCGCCCCCACTTCGGGATGGGACTCGAACTCGACGATGTTGCGGCCTGGGTACTCCCTCTTGAGCCTCAACTCCAGGTCTTTGCCTATCACCACCAGCCGCAGGCCCGGCGGTATCTCGCCCGCCAGCTTCCGCATCAGGGAAGTCTTGCCGCTCCTCACGTTCCCGGAAAAAAGGATGTTGGCCCGGCCGCGGGCCAACAGTCGCAGAATTTCCCACACCTGGCGGTTCAGGGTCCCCAGCCGCTCCAGGTTTTCCACGCTCATGTCCACAGTGTGGTGCTTCCTTAACACGAAAGTCCAGGTATCCGTCACCGGGTAGCAGGTGGCCGTGAGGCGGGAGCCATCCCTGCGGATGCTCTCTACCATGGGGTTGGACCTGTCCAGGGAAGCGCCCATGTCGTGCAGGATCATGCGCTTGATGACGGCCTCCACCCTTTCAGGGGTGTCAAAGCTCGCATCCACTCTTTCATGCCTGCCCAGGCGGTCCACAAAGATATCCCCCGGCCCGTTGACCTGGATCTCGTTTACCTCCGGGTCGCGGTACAGGTCTTCTACCACGTCCAAACCCCAAACGCGGGCGTAAATAAGGCGGGCTACCTCTTCAAGCGAAAATCCCGCCACTTCTTTCCTTCCCGCCTCCAGGGCCTGCCGGATGAGTTCCCGGGCCTCCAGGTGCATACCCGGCTCCCCGGCCATGGCCCGGTGCAGTATATCCTGCTTGCGGGCCACTTCCCCCTCCGGCCCCCTGGCAAGGGCCTGCTGCACGTATTCCATGGCCTGTTCAAGGGTCAGGACTTCTTCCTGGGGTTCCTCAACAACGTCACTTTCCCGGGCCGGCGGGGCCAGCAGGAGTTTCAGGCGGGCTATTGCCCTGTCCGCCAGCGACAGCGCCAATCTGCCCACCTCCTTCTTTAAACTTCCGCACCAGGGCTATGCTGGTATTGTTGGGAGCCCCTCCGGGTATTACGGCCTTCACTTCTTCAGCTTTGACGGCCAGGACGACGATGGCGGGGACCCGGACAGACGCGCCCTGGACGGCGGCCGCTATGCCCTGCCCGGAATCCACAGACTGGCCGCTTTTGTCCAGTATGCTCACCACCCGGGCGTCCCTGGCCACCGGCGTAATTCCCGTTCCCGGCACCCAGGCGTTCGTCCCGGACGGCTGCACCCAGTAGACGTCCACCAGGTCACCAGGCCTGGCCCCGCCCAGGCGGGCAGGCTCAACGTTGACCGACACCAGCTGCGCGTTCAGGGTTTCTGGATCTTTTAAGTCGCCTGCCCGCAGGGGGTAGTCTTTTTGCACCGACCTGGACAGGACCTTGCCCACGGCCTCGGACGGGTTCTTTACCGCGCCCGGCAGTTCGGACGGGAAAGTGCTCCAGCTCAAATCCTGCGCCTGGACCTGGGTGTACGGCGGCAGGTCGCGGGCCGCCACAGGAAGCTTAACCCCTGCCTGGGAGGTTTCCGCCCCTTTGATGGCCCTGAAGCTGAAGGCCGCCACCCCCAGGCCGACCCCCACGGCCAGGAGGTAGGGCCACGTCCGTTTTAGAAGGGGAAAACGCAGAGCCAAACCATCACCACCTCGCAATTCGGGTATAAAAAATAGCCATGCAGGCTAATTCGCTAAACCTTTGCTTTTGAGAAACGAAAACAACAGACATATAACCAAACAACCAGCCCCCAACAGAATGAGGGTATTTGTTGCCGTTTCCAGCCCTATTTCCGGAAAACGAAAAAATGTTTTTCTGGGTTTTTGATACACCACCCCGAACATCTCCCCGGATGCTTTTTCAATACCGCATGTACCACGCCGCTGCCGTCATCACCCACACCCCAGCGGCAAGGCAGGCCGCGAAGGGTATAGCCTCCCGCGGCACGCCTTCCTCCTGCGTCTTTACCAGGAGGGGCTGCCTGACCCCGGTAAAGATAGAGCCGCACCAGTAGAGGAGATACAGGAGCTTCTGTTTCAACAGGCCCATCCTGGCAAGTTTGACGGCCGCCCACGCCGCCCCGATCAGGCTGGCGGCCGCAAAAATAAGCAAGCCGCCGTACACCCCGGCCCAGGCCCCTATGGCGGCCATGAGCTTGACATCCCCGCCACCCATACCACCAGTAGCAACCATAACGGCGCCTGCAACGAACCATACCAGCGCCCCTAAAAAACCGCCCCACCAGTCTCCCGTCCAGGCCCGGTATGCCAGCCCGATAAAAATTAAAGGTACTGTAAGGCAGTTTGGTACCCGCATGGAAAGGAAATCATATATGCCGCAGGCCGTTACCAGGACCAGGAATAAAACCAAAGGCCACTTCATAAAACCCCTCTTAAGGCTCCCCCTTCCCGATTTCCCTCAATACCGCAGCTTTGCCGTTGACCGTTTTCGCCCTTCCATCTTCAAGGAATAAAAGGGCCGGGAGGCCTCCGCCCGGGCTTTCCCGGCTTATATAGAACTCGATACCCGACAGCCCAACTTCTGCCAACTCTCCGGCCGAACGCGAAACGTCCACAGGTGTAAAGTATACGGCCACAAGATAGGGCCTCTTTTCCGCCGGCAAACGAGCCACTTCTTTCAGGACTTCCCGGCACGCCGGGCACCACCAGGCGAAGTAAAGGGCGGGACGTTGCGAAAGGTCGAACTCCACCTGCCTGCCGTCAGGGGTCATGACGGCCACCGACGGACCCTTCTCCGCCTGTTTCTTTTCGTCTTTTTGAGCGCCGGAAACGGGGCTATTTTGAGGCGCGGCAGCTCCTGCGCCTTTTGCGACGGTTTGAGCTTTATTCGCAGCCGGGCTGTAAACAGTTGGACGGCCGGGCTCCGCCTGCCTGGCATCAGCTGCCGCCACTCCCACCGGCGGCTTCTCCGGTATACCAGAAGCGACGGCCCCATCCGGAGCAACCGCCTCGCTGCCCGCAACCCCTGCAACCGCCTCAGCTGCACTGCCAGCAGGCATCACATACCCGGAGACGGAAGGGTTATATGCCAGAAGCCCGGTACCCACAAGCAGAAAAAACCCGGCAAGGGAAAGAAAGACTGGATACCGTTTCCTGCTCCGGGCAAAAACCACGAACGCGGCCAGGACAGCTTCAATGCCGAGAAAGACAACGCAGGCCGGGCAGAGGTAGCCGAAATCCCTCCAGGCGAGTGCGAGTACGGCCGCGTGTACCGCAGGCAGAAAAGCGGCCCCGGCTACGGCAACCTTCTTTCTCACCCCGGCAAAGCAGAGGACTGCCATACACGCATAAGCCGTTGCACCCCACAGCAGTAAGGGCCTCCCCAAAAAAAGGCCGTAGCCGCAGTACGGGTTAAAACCCGTAGACCACAAGATCAGGGACGCAAGGGTAAGGATGAAATAGGCAAGCCCGGCTAACACCATTACTTTTTCCTCCCGCTCAACTCCACAGCCTCACCATAATCGTCGGAGAAATGTACGCCTCAACCAACGCGGCTACAACTAACAAGGGAAATATAAGCCGCATAAAGAATTCCATTCTTTCGTTTACACAGCTCTTAGGTTGGTAGAAGGCCATGGCAGAGGCCAGTACCAGTGCGGCAAGCTCTATAACCCCATGAGGCAGAGTCCCGCCCAGGAGGGCCATAAGCGGCACGCCAGCCTTCCAAAACAGCAATATACTCCACGATAGGACGGCACCGTTGAGTACCAGTATTACTGCTGGGAAAAATGCAACAGATATATCAGTTATTCGTGAAAAATAGGCAGCTAATCGAGACTTAAAAAGCCTCCGCTTCAGCCGGGCGTAAGAAGGTTCGGCCAGAAGGACACACAGGAGCACGAAGCAGTTTTTCGCCAAAACAGCCAGAGCAAGTTTGAGCGACCCTAGATGTAGCAGGTAAGCCGAGTCCATCACTTTCTTTATTACGGGTGCTCCTACCTGTGCCATGTGAGCAGGAAAAGCTACTCCCATAACTCCTCCCAAACACAGAAGGAAAAAGGCCAGCCCGCAGGCCGCGCCCCACGTCAAGTTCCGCAAGACTTCAACTCCTTTTCCGTATCCTGCGCCCCCCCGGCTTGACAGCCCCTATTTTCGCAGGGTTTTGTGGGGGATAATAACGATTATCCTCCCTGCCGGTTTACGCCCCTTGCACCAAAAATAAGAGGCTTTAAAGGGCATTCTATAACCCACTACTTTTTCATCGCCAAGAAAGGAAAAGAAACAGCGATAAAATATACATCCATACCAGTCTACCCACGCCCGAAGATGCGCCGTAGTATCCCGCCCTTGTGGACCGCCGGGCTCTCATACATAGCGTCGCGTACTCCAGCCAGTGCCCGCATAAAGGAGCCATTGAGAGAGAAGACCTGCCCACGGCGCAAGCCCCGCGCGAGTTCCGGGTCAGCGGGGACAGCGAATTCCCGGAAAGGCAGGACTTCCGCAATTGGGCCGCCTCCTTCGCTGTTGCGGTTGCACAGTAGGAATACTTCCTTGCCATTTAAATCCACCCCCGCCAGCCGGGCCAGCAGGCGCGATTTCTCCCCTTCTTCCCCACCAGTGACCAGCAGAAGCGTGTTGGCATTCTCCAGCACTCCCTGCACCGGCGGCCCCTCCGCGTTGGGCAGGTCGCAGATTATCACGTCGTAAGAAGGCCGGGCAGAATTTACAGCCCGGGCCAGAACGTCCTGCGGCAGCTCGTCGATCTCGCTGCGGTTTCTGGGAGTCTGGAGCACGTCCAGGTTGGGCCCAGCGTTTACGACGGCGCCCGCGATGCCGCCGTACTCGAACGCTTTAACGTGGGGATACTCCGGCAGGTCCAGGACGAAGGAAAGGTCACCTATCCCCACCTCGAAAGAGCAGTCAACCAGGAGGACCCGCATCAGGTCTTTCAAAAGCCAGGCCAGGCCAAGGGCGACAGAAGTGGCCCCGACCCCGCCCTTCGCCCGCCAGACGGCTATCACCCTCTGCCGGTAGGCGACCCTCGCGGAGCTTACCTGCACCACCGCAGGAGCCCCGGAAGCGCCGGGCGCCTCCTGCACCAGCGCCTTGCCGTCCAGGATGTCCTGCACGGTTTCAACCGGTATTTTCAAGGCCGAGGCTATGGCTTCCGCGTCCAGATACTCGGCCATGTGTTTTACCTTTTCTTCCAGACCGTCCATAACACCACCCGACTACTTCTTCTTTTTCCTGCCGAAGAAGCGGAAGAAGGCTTTCTTTTCCCCTTCCGGTTTCCTGTACGTGTACCCTGCGGCCGTGGCAATCTCTCCCGCCAGGGCGTGCCACTGGCTGTAGGCGTCGTCCAGGCCCACCACTTCGCCCTTGTAACCCCTCTGCACGTAAGCCTCCCATTCTTCCGGTATCACCGCCGCCACTTTGGGTAACATCTTCGCCGGGATATCTTTTTTGAAGCCTGAACAGAAGTGTTTCTCGACCAGCTTGGCGTTGTGGAGCTTCGAGCTGAAGCGGTTCAAGACTATGCTTATCTTCTCTGGCGTCACGCCCATGGCCAGGAGGCAGGGCGCATAAGCGGCGGTTTCCTGTTCGCTTAATTTTGACTGGTCCACCACGGCCAATACCTTATCGGCTAAAGGAAACACTCCCTCCAGCCAGGGTTTTGTCCAGAACTCCGGAGGAGTATCGCCAAGCACTACCGGGAACCTGGAAAGCAAGTGCTGCGCGATAGCACCTATTTCCCCCGGCTCAAAGGCGGGCACGGTTCTGTCCATAGGTCCGGGCAGGACGTAGAGGTTTTCTCCCGCTTTGACAAGCAGCCCTCCGGCCATCTCCGGCCGGAAAGACCCTTTAGCCAGCGCCTCTATCCCAGCCACCCCTGATAAGTCGAAGAAGGAAGCCACGTCCGGCGCGCCAAAGTCCAGGTCCCACAGCGCCACCGGGACTCCCGCCCTGGCCAGGGCCACGGCCAGGGTCACCGCCACCGTGGTCTTCCCCACCCCTCCCTTGTTGGCGGCGGTAAGCACAAAAACCCCTCTCTCTCCTGTACGGGGGTAAACGCGGACCTCTTGGACGGGCTTTGCAGGAAACGCCCGGGCCGTGGGCCGCTCAAGCGCCTGGCCGGGCGAACCGGCATAGCGGCCCAGGAGCTCGTCCAGGTAGTCGGCGTCCCTCCGGGACTCCTGCCCCCCGACAGGGGAAAACGACTGCGGCCGTGCCGGTTGCGGCGAATGGGAAAGCGGCGGCTCCTTATATGCGGCGTCCACCAAAGGCGCGGCTTCCGGCGGCTCCGGAACGTATTCCCCCTTCTCCTCCGCTGGCGTAACGGTTTCTTCCTCACCGCTTACCAAAGCGGACAGCTCGTCGTCCTCCCGCGCGTATTTGAGGGCGGCGAGGATGTTGTATGGCCTGTCGCCCGGGAGTTTGCCCGTGACGATGTTGTTGAGTCCCACCTGCTTCGCCGCTCTCACGAACGCCTTCCCTTTTTCATCCATATTGCCGGCCAGGAGGACTATATGGCTGGCCGGGAAAAGCAAAGGCAGGCGCTGCAATAAGACGCGCGTATCTTCCCCGGGGAGAAAACGGCTCACGACCACGACATCCGGTCTGTCCGGGCTGAAAGCATATAGGTCTTTCGCGGAAGTGCATACTTGAAACTCCCAATCAGGGTAAAGCCCGGTTTTAATCAGGTTCTGCCTTATAAGGTCTGCGGATTCCTTCTCCGCAGCGATGACGCAAAAAGGCACCATTGCACCCCCAATAACTTCTAACTTTTGTACAAAATACCACAGTTACGGCCCGCCTCTTTTGCCCGGTAGAGGGCCACGTCAGCGGCCTTCACGGCCTCCTCCGCCGTTGGCCCGTCAAGGGGAAAGACGGCGCAGCCGAAAGAGCACGTCACGGCGAGCTCTTTCCCTTCCACAAAAAAGGGCGCGCCGGCTACCGCCAGGCGCACCCTCTCGCCGATCTCCCACACCTTTTCTTTCTCGGCCGCCAGCACCAGGGCCGCAAATTCTTCCCCGCCGTACCTGGCCGCAAAGTCGATGCTCTTGATAGATGAGCGCAGGCGGGAAGCGAATACTTTCAGCACCGCGTCCCCGGTGTGGTGACCGTAAGTGTCATTTATCTTCTTGAAGTGGTCAATGTCAAATAATATCACCCCCAATGCAGTGCACTGGCGGCAGGCTTCTCCCGCCGCCTCCTCCAGCGCCGCCTCAAACCCTCTCCGGTTGGGCAGGCCGGTGAGGAAGTCGATGTGCTTTTCCTCCAGCGGTGGCCAGACTATCCGTAGAGGCTGGAGGCCTCCCCCGCCGAAGAAGGAAAGGGGAGAAAAGGATTGCCACGGGCCGAAGGACAGCTTACGCACCTGGGACCGCGCTCCTGGCAAGGTAGACCGCCTTGGCGGAAGCGTACTGTACCACCTGCGAAGCCACCTCTTTTGGCACCTCCAGGCCGACGGAAGCAGGAGCCCTGCTCGCGGGAACCGGGGAAACACCGCTGTCCTTGCCCGGCTCTATCTCCGTGCCGTCCTGGTTAAGGCTGTGCAGCACCCTCACTCCCTGGACGAGAAGTTTCGTGCTCATGCCGGCGGAACTCTTTTCCACGGCGAACACGTCCACGACATCCCCCGCCAGAACAGCAGCGGAACTCGAAAGGTCGACCGGCACATAGACCAACACGTAACCGTCTTTGAGCCCCTTCCCTTCTTTAACGGCGTCCTTCCAGACATACTGGCCCTTCACCATGGAAACAGCGGCCACCTTTCCGGCAACCTCCTCCGGCTTCGCAGCCATGCCGTTCGCGGCCTGGGCCGGGACCGAAGCCGTCTCCAGCATCTCCGGCTTTATCTCCGCCCCGGCTGGTATGAACTGCGCCGCCCGCACCACAGTAACGCCTTTGCTTACCTGCCTGTATTTAGCATTGGCCCCTAAAGTCACCAGCATCGTGAACAAAAGAGCCAAAAGAAGAGAAATGATTATCCCTGCTTTTCTGCTCAAAAAACTGTCACCCCCGCTTATTCTTCTTCATCGCCTGCCTGTCCCGCAGCTCGCGCCGGCAAGCCATAAAATTGCACCAGTCTTCTACCGCACGTTTGAAATCGTTGACATTCATTTTGGAGTATCCCAACCGGATCAACTTCTCCGCCAGGCCAATTCCCTCCAGCGCCGCCACCCTAACACGGCCCTGATTCTCCCTGCGGCATTCCTCGGATATAAGCTCCTCCAGTTCGGCCCATTCATCAGAGGACGACTCGTCCCGCCAGCAGAATGACCCAAACATGGGATCTACTAAAAACGCTTCCCCTATCTTCCTGTCCCCCACAACGCGCCTGACACCCGGCAGCCAGGTCACCCAAACTTCATTGCCAAACTCCGTAAACGCCCGCAGGGCATATAGACGCTTCTTCGCCGTCCGGCGCAAGGCAAGGTAGAATGTCACCTTATCCACCAGAAGAGAACCCCCGCCCAACGCGGCCAAGGCCATCGCTGGAAAAACGGCATACAACAAGGCCCTCGGCCAGGGCACGCCAAACGTCAAAGAAATGCCCAATATGGAGGAAACCAGGGCAATAGCGGTCAGGATAACCCCAACCTCATTTACTACCATGCAAAAGACACCTCCCGCCTACCATGGGCGCCCGCCGTTTTCCCCCGTCCACACCAGCGCCCCGCGGCGGGGAGACCCCCGTCTTCCTTTTTTCCACACCGCCTCCCCGGCAGCTTCCTTTTCCCTTATGTACCGCCGGAAAGCGGACGGCACGGGAGCCCGCGTCTCCCAGAGGATAAGTGTCTCAGGTTCCAGGGCAGCCGCCAGGGAAGCAAGGTCGGAGGCCAGGAGGCGGGTGAACCCGGCAAAACCATATCTTTTTTCGGCGACCACGTGCAGCTCGAAGGCCCGCCGGGCCTTCCCCGCCTCCAGCTTCATACCGAAAAAGAAAAGCAGGAGCCTAGCCGCGGCAAGGTTCACGGGCACAGGCACCAGCAGCCGGTAGCCCGCCTTTCGGCCGGCCTCCCGTACCCTGGGTATATACCTGCAGTGATACCAGAAGATATAGCCCCCTAAAAAGGCTAACCCGGCCGGACAGGCGGCCCCCCATACCCGGCCGCCCGCCGCAAGGCTTGTAACAACGGAAACCGGGAACAGCATCCAGAAAGCATAGAGCAAAAACCACCTCACCATACCGGCTTACCACCTCACGGTGAGGTGTAGATAAGGCCCGCCAGGGTGCCGGGTATGTAGGCGCTCACCGAAATCCCCTTCCCCGTCACCGGCACTTCAAAGGGCGGAAAGAACTTCCCCACAGTAAAGCGAAAAGGATAAGTTATCTCGCAGGTGACCACCGTGCCCCAGGGCACGGGCGCCCCCGGGGCCGACACCTTGACCTGGGCCTTGGCGCGGTCCATCTTCATCTGGCTCATAAAGTTTTTGAGCTGGGCGTCAATATCAGTGGTGTAGCCCCCGTACCTGCTCATGCCTGCGGCCACGAACTGGGCCTCGGACTGCAGGGCGTACCACTGGGAAACCATCCCGATGAAAACGGCCCCGCATACGGCGAAAAGTATGAGCACGAAGAGGATCCCGAAAAGGGAAATCACCCTGTCAAGCATTCAAAGCCACCGTCCCGGGTTAGAAGCCGAACTGGTTGCGTATCCAGCTGGTGGCCGCGTTCCAGAAGTCCCTGGTCGTCTGCGGGGCAAGGACTATAAGTGCCACAACCACCAGGGCCGCAACTATACCCAGGCCCAGAACCGTGGTCAATGTCGGGAGATCCCCTCTCTCGTCCATGATAATATCGACTGCGCTGTCTAAGTATCTTTTTAACATGGCGTCAACCTCCGTTTTTGTAGATTTTCAGAGTTCGACCCGCCCGGCAGGCTGGTAGCACCGCATCTCCACGTCCAAAAACTGCGGCCCTATAAAGGGCACGCTGCCCACCAGGATGGGTACTTTCAAGGTGGCCATAAACCCCGGCACGGACGCCCGGCCGCCAGGAATAGGGTCGCCGGACTTAACATAGCGGAAGTCCTCCAGGGTGGCCGTCCCTTTGATCGGGGATGACCCCGAAGGCACAAAGCTGCTGCCGTTGAAAGTAGTTCCCGTCATCCGGGAAAAGGCTAAAGCAAAATACTGCCGGGCCAGGGTTTCGGCGCTTTCCAGGTTGCCGCCGGTATCCCGGCTGGCGGCCCTGCCCGCAAAGTCGATTGCTTCGCCGACCATCTGGTAGACCACATCGGCGTTCTTCTTGGCCCCGAAGGCCACGCCCGTAAGCAGGGCGAAGACGGACAGGGCGGCTACCGCAAACAGCGTCAGCAGGTAAATTTCCAGAAACCCCCGCTGGTCCCTCATAACAGCCAGCGCTTTACGACGGCCAGCCACCACAGGACCGCCAGGACGAGCGCCGCCGTTAGCGCGAAAATCAACACCAGCGCGAAAGCCTTTCGCACTCTCACCTCCCCCCTTCTCCATCACATACCGAACCCCCCGGTGATCTTCTGGGCCATGAACTTCACGGCCGGAAAGCCGAAGATCAGGACCGCCCCCAGGAGGCCCAGCACGGCCACCAGGGCAAAGAAGGAAGCCCGGGCCGCCGTGGCCCTGCCCGCCGCTTCTTCCCGGAGCATGGCCAACTGCCCGGCCAGGTCGTCAAAGATGGCGGCATCCACCCGCACGTCCCAGGCCGATGACAGCCGGAAGGCCACAGCATCCACCAGGGGGTGTTTCACCCTTGCGGCCAGTTCGTCCATGGCCGTCCGCACCTCGGCCTTCCTGGCTATGCGGCTCAGGGCATTTTCCAACAGGCCCCACAGGGGTTCAGGAATGAAAGGCAAGGAAAGGAACAGGGCCTCCCGGGGAGTGACCGCTCCGGTTTCCAGGAAGACGGGAACGAAGTTGAATATGTTGGGTACCCCCGCCAGCACTTTGGCCTGCCAGCGGCGGAACTCGGTATCCACGGCATTCGCGGCCAGAAACATGCCCAGGAGAAAAAGAACCGCCGCCGGCACCAGGGCGAACACTCCCAGAAATTTGACCCCCAAAAGAAAACCCAAAAGGGCCAGCCCGGCGCCGATCAGCGCGCCGCTCCGCACAAGCTCATGGACGGTCCTGCCCGCGGCCTCCAGGCGCACCGCTCTCTCCGGGTTGATCAGGCTCTCTTCTAGCCTCCTTCTCACGGTATCGGCAACACTTGCCGCCAGCGATACGCCTTCCCGGTCGGGACAAAAGATGAGATACAGAAAGAGAAACGACGTCACAAAGAGGCCCGCAGCAGCGAGCATCCTGGCATCCCCCCCTCTACATCGCGTCCGGGCTCCCGGCTTTGACGGCCAGGAAGACCATGCCGACTATAATAGCTGAAACCGCCGCCAGGACCAGCCTGCCACCGCCCTCAAAGTACTGGGGCCACAGCAGGACACCGCAAAGAAATCCTATAAAAAGCAGGGTTATCACCACCACGGCGGCCACCTTCGGCTCAAAAGTCTCCTTGCGCCTTTCGGCAAGGAGCCGGTCCCGCTGCTGCAGGGCGGCCCCCAGGCGCTTCAAGCCTTTGGCGGCGGCATTGGGACCGCCGGCCCGGTCGGCGGCGGCCAGCACGGCGCCCACGGCCTCAAACTCGGGCAGGCCGTACTTCTTGGCCAGGTCGCCGAAGGACCGGGAAAAGGGCTTGCCCTGCATCTCCCGTTGGCCCGCCATGTCCCGGAATTCCCCGGCAAAGGGCTCCGGCATCCTGTCGGCCATAACCTTTATCACTTCGCTGGCCGTCTGGCCGGCGGCAAACATGCCCGCCGCGGCCACAACAAAGCTCTTTGCCGTCTCCCTGAGTTTCGCCCGCCGCTTTTCTGCGGCCAATCCCACAATCCAGCCGGGCAAAAACCACCCCAGGACGGCCCAGGGCACACCCCCTATAGCGGTGCGGCACATTGCAGAACCCAAAACGAAGAAAACTGCGGCGGAGGCCCCGGAGAGGAGCTTATCCCTGGCCATTCGCTTGAACCCGGCCTTTTCAGGGAACTCCCCGCCGGTAAGAAAGTAAAACAATAGGAACAGCGACAAGAAAAGAACTATCGACAGCAACCCTACGCCTCGCCTCCTTCTGCATAGAAGTGCTTCTCATGCACCTGCTCGTATTCCGGCTTAACCTCCGCGCCACGGAAGGCCAGGCGGCCCAGCCTCTCCGGCGTCACGGGAGCCTCATATACCCACCGCCGGACTTTCCCCCGCGTCCTCGCAAACTCTCCTTCGTCAAACCGGAGAATGGTCCGATAGCCTTCAGCCGTCACCTCCACGACGCTCATGAGGGTACGCTTCCCGTCATAGCTCTTGTCCAGGAATACCAGAAAGTGAAACATGGCCCTTAGCTGTTCATCGACGTACTCCTTCGGCAGGGGCATCCCGCCGCGGGAAAACATCTTGGGCAGGCGGGAACGCAGTTCATCCACTCCCCCGGCGTGGCCCGTAGTCCAGAAACCGCCGCTGATGGACTCGGCGATTTCAGATGCGGCCACCACCTCCCCGCCGCGGATCTCCCCGACTATGGCCCGGTCCGGGTTGGAACGGTTTATCACCTCGCATATCCTCGCAAGATCCACCAGCTTCTGGCCGCCGTAGGTCACTTCCACCATGTTAACGCAGTTAGGCAAACTCGGCAGGGAAAGCTCAAAGCTGGTTTCGCCTATGATCACCCTCTCGTCAACCGCAATTTGTTCGCCTAGGCTCCGCAGGACCGTGGTCTTGCCGGAGTCCGTGCGCCCGAAAACCCCTAAGTTGGCGTGGCCCTTCACTATCAGGTCTACCAGGAGATCCGCCGCAAACTGGGGCATCATGCCGCTTTTAACCAGGGCGGGCAAAGGCAGGGGCGGCCGTGTAATCGGCGACTTCCTGATGGTCAGGGCCGTACCCAGGGGGCTGGCTTTAAAGCCTATAACCGACAACCGTGACCCGTCCCGCAGCCAGGCGTCGACGATAGGCGAATCGGCCGTGAAGGGCCGGCCGGCATCCTCGCAGATCTTCTGGGCGAACCTGATGACCTCTTCGTCGGTCTTGAAGTAGACGCCGGATGCCGGATACTGCCTGCCGCGCATGCCGTAGAAGACCTTCGGCCCCTGCGGCGTGGGGTTAACGGCCACCTCCGTTATTTCTTCCGCCCGGGGGCCGACAAAAAAATCCCGCAAGGGTCCGTAGCCCGTCATCTGCCCCATTATGACCCGCACGGCGTCTTCTTTTTCATCCGGTGTAAGGTCCTTCCGGGTGAAAACAGCGTTCCTCACCAAATGCTCCGCGTCCAGCCGCCCGCCCCCGCTCAGGCCCCTAGAAAAAAGTTCCGGGTGCTCCCGCGTGAGCTGCGTGGCGACTTCCTCGATTATCGCCTCCTTCTGCCTTTCGATTGCCTGCAGCCAGTCGTGTGAAACGAATTCGAGTGGAATATAAATCACCTCCCGTAAAAAAGAAAAGCCGCCCTGGGTTGGGCGGCCTTCTGCAGTGTACTCATAAGATGTTTATCCCTGTACCGTTAACCAGCAGATTAGCAGTTACGTTGCCGTTCACGGAAATCTCCCCGTCTACCCTGGTGGGCTTGCTGTCCCCTTCCTCCGAAACGTAATAATGATAATGCACCGTAGTTTTATATGCCGCAGTGATTGGGTATTCAGTCGGCGGCGGGGCATCCCGGTCAGTCAACATATCGTGTATTGGCGCACCGGCTACCGACCAGTCTTCCTCAAATTCTGCCGTCGCCTCGACCGGCCCCGCGTCCTCTATCTGGCCCCCAAGGTAGTTCATGTTCACCGTAACCGTTCCTACAGGGTCAACGAAATGGCTGAAGGTGAAGTCCGGCGCCCTCTTCGGGTAACTCACCGTCGCGCCGTCCACCCGCCACCAATCAATTACCGCTCCTAGCTTTTGCAATGACTTCGGCAGCTCCGGCTGGTATATTCGCAATACCGCTTTTACTACATCAGCATACTTCGCCGTCCCGGGAGGCCGGTCTTCGGGCGGCACGTAGTTGCCCCGAATATCCTGCCCGCCGCGGCTCCTGGCGTAAAGGGCCAGCTCGGCGTTGCCCTGGCCGGTGCCGCCGTTTGAACTGCTACCTCCACCACCCGCGGGATTTCCCCCTCCAGGCGGCGAATAAGCATTTTGATGCTCACCACCCTTGAATCGGCTATACATATCCTCTATCGAGCCTCGATCAAACCCCCATTTGCTAGTCACGCTTTGAATTTGATCCCTGCTGGTGATGGTGTCTAAAACCTCGCCCGTTGCGGCGTTATAAATCTCGATTACCGCGCCTACCCGCAACACCCCGGGCGTGCTGGCCAGCCTCTTAAAGTCCTCCACCTGGTCAGCCGGTACCTGGAGCACCTGGGCCAGGTCGTCCACGGTAATCGTGATCACACTCACGGTCTTTTGCCCGGGCTCGGGCTTAGCACCCCTGAGCGCCAGGGCGTCTATCTCGCCAGAAAAATGCCCCCCTACGTCAAAAGTTATTTTCGCCGTCCGGTACCGGATCCCCGAAGTTGCACCGGTGTTGGTCACGTTGTATTGTATTTTTGCTAGAGTACCATCTTTTGCCCACACCATTTCGATTGTCTCTTTGTACTCGTGCCGATCAGCCGGATAATCGGCTACTGTTAAAGCCATCGCTGGAAAGGCGTAGGCTAGAACAAAGATTACCGCCAGCAGCAGAGAGATATATGCCCTCTTCAAGCGCACGGCCTCTTACCTCCCCACGACCCGGAAATCCGATAGCAGTACGATCTGGTCCAGCTTCTCCGTAACCTTTCCGGTATCCCAATCCAGAGAATTGATAACTCTAAATTCCACGTCCTGTTCATAGGTCTGCCCCGGAGTTAGGCCAAACTGATTCGCGCTTGAGAAGGTTACCAACAAAACCCCGCGAATGCCGTATTCACCGTAAGCAGTCGTATATACCAAACGTGGATCGGTAAGCCATTCCAGTTTCGCGCTCCCATATTCCCGGAGGGATTTTAAAAGTTTTTGCCCCTCATAAACCCCTACGTCTACGAGATAACCATCTGGCGTTACAGTTCTTTCCCGAATCTCGCCGCTAAGCACTTTGTCCAAAGAAAAGTTCTTTACCACCAGCTCCGCGTTTTTCCGAAGGCCATCATCTGCCTGCATTTGCTCAAACGACCTGAAAGATTCACTCGGCACAGGACTACTCGGGTTAATCCTGTCGTATACCGCATACCCCTGCAACCGCTTGATGTCCTCTTCCGTCAGGACCCTGGCCGCACCCTTGCTTTCATTCAGGTAATTTATCACCTGGCTAATATCAGGCTTCGACTCACCCTTCGGCCAGCAGATCACCGTCTGGGTCTGCTCGTCCCACGCTACTTCGTAGCCCAGGGCCTGCGCCACGAAACGCGCCGGCAGGAAGGTCCGATCGTTCCTCAACATCGGGGCCACGTCTACACCTTCCAGCGGCTGACCGTCGCTCAATACTTCAACTTTGCCCACGGTCATCCCTACGGTAGGAAAGCCCGGCTCCTGAAGTTTCACCAAGCCGCTGTCGCCAAACCAGAAGATGTTCTCATTCTTTACCCCAAGAGCGTTGCTCAAGTAGCGCACCGGAACAAAAGTCCGGCCGTTTTCAGTAAACGGCGCAACGTCCATCTTCACGCCCGGTACCTGATTGTTCACAAAGTATTCGTTCAGCCCTATCCGGAAGACCACGGACTTAACCAGCCTTTGCTGCTTATAAACGTCAATCTTTTCTTGCTGTGCAGCACGGGCCATAAAAGGCACAACACCGAAAAGCAGAATGGCGGCCAGAAGGCCAGTGGTGAATTTTTTGAGCATGTGAGAATCCCTCCTGGTAAAAAATAAAATTAGCGGGAACTAGATCCCGCCACAAATTGCACCCCAAATTTAGTTTTTTCCACGCTAATTTGGTTGACTTCCTTGCAAAAATGGAGATAATAAATTATAGAGAACGCTGATCAGAGTGGCTTGGTGGCCCCGCCTCTACCAGGGGCAGAACCCTTGAAGCTGTTGCAGCAGCCTCAAGGGTTTGTTATTTTAATCCCTCACGGCAATGGCGATGATGTCTACCACCAAAGCCAAAAAGGTGAGTAAGAACTCGATGATCTGTAGCCATTCACTTACATTCACCGGCCCCACCCCCCTTCGGTTAGGCTCCCTAGTGGGCAGGGCCGTTTTTCCGATCAGCGTTCTCAAGTGTTTATTTTACCTTGATTGTACGACTTTGCCAAGAGTTTCTCTCCAAAAAATCGGGCCGTACAGGCCCCCGTTTTTTGGGGGAATAATTACAACCTCCCAAAGATCACCACCTTACACCAAACGAAAGAAGACTTAGAAGCGATTTCAGGTACGATATTTGATTTGCCAGTCACCCCCTTAAACCCGATATAACAGAAACCCGAACAGCGCCAAAAGCGCCGGCGTCAATACCCAGCGTTCAAAGAGGCTTCCCGTCCCCAACAGCGGCAGCGAGAAGCGAAACTTGAGCGGCCAGAGAAAAGGCACTCCCCCGGGCGTCAAGGCGTCAAGCAAGAGGTGGGAAATGTAGCCCAACACAAAGGGGAAGGCAAGGAACATATAAGCCCGAGCTTTAAAGTGCAGGTAGAGGAAAAAAGCCAGGCCGAACGCCACCGCGGCCAGGAGGGAGTGGAAGACCCCCCGGTGGCCCGCGACGAGCTTCACGGCAACCGAAGCGGGCACTTTGCTGCCTATGTACGACCTGGGGCTATCTATATCCGGCAGCAAAGCCGCCACCCCCGCTACTCCCGCCGCCAAGGCCAGCGTCTCCGGCCTGGCGCCGGCGGCCAGCCAGGCCCCTGCGGAGGCCCCGGCAAGAAAATGACTTCTCCAGAGCACAGGTTAATTCCCCCTTAGCCGATTCCACATCACCCAGCACAATAACAGCCCCAAACCGAGCGTGTTGAGGATTAGAACCCAGTCCTGCCTCAGAACTTCATCTTCCAACACGTTTTCAATGAACCATCGCCTGATCCGTGATTTCAATATCAACATTTTGACCTCCCTTATCCCGCAAGGATTTCCAGTATGGCGATAGCCACCATCAGAGCCAAAAGAGACAGCAGAGTTCTGATGATCTTGTGTTTGTTGTTCAGTTACTTTTCCTCCACTTCTTCAGGGGGCAGGACGACCTCTAATCTGTTAAGGGTAGATTAGGGGGCGTCTGATTTTTTCGGTCAGTTTCCTTTTTCGATCACGTTCACCAGCAGGCCGGTCCAGGCGGAGATATCCCCGTCCAGGTCCAGAGCAAAAGGCTTCTTCCCCTGCCTGAAGGAAGCGCCACCCGCCTCCAGGGGGTAAAACCTTACCACTTCCGGCCTCACCCCCAGCCTGCCCAGCTCCTCCAGGTGCATGTCCAGCACGGCCTTCTCCTGGGGGCCGCCCACAAGGGGCACCACCAGCACCTGGCAGGAAGACAGGGCGGCAAAAGCCGACGGCTGCTCGAACCACGACCCCGCCTCGACCACAGTGAGCTTGGCTCCGTCATCTTTCCGGGCGTGGGCGGTAGCGATAATCTCCCGGAAGAGGTCCACAGCTCCCTCCCCGAAGTCGGGCGTGCCGATGTTGCCCAATTTGTTTCCCGCCGGTAAATACTTAACGCCCCACAACCTTTCTTTAAGCATTCGCATGGCCAGCTCAACCGTAAGGCTGCCAGCGAAAGTCATCAGGCCCGCGTCCTCCACCCGGCAGGCCGCGGGCTTCGTTTGCCTAACGCCAAACCACACGTCAGTCTCCGGGCAGGCCAGGTTGAAGTTAAGTAAGGCCACGTCGTAACCTGTCCTGGCCGCCGCCACGGCAAGGTTTAAGGCCGTGAAGCTTACCATAAAACCCGAAGGCGACCACACGGCCGCCAGAGCTTTGGGAGAAAAACCCGGGGCCGCTGGCGTTCTTCCCTGCGCTGCCTCTTCCCCGGCGTTACGGGCGGCCGGGGACGTGTCCCCGCCGCCCGGGCCAACCTTTTCCCGTCCCGCCTTCCCGAAACCGAGAGAAAAGCTCACGCGGGGCAGGCGGGGAAGTTTTACGTTGGGGAGCCACGCCGGGCGGCCCAACGCCGCCCCTAAATCTTCAACCGCCTGTTTTTCTTCCCTGGCTTCAGGGCCGGATGCCTGCGTGGGCCCAACAGGCCCCGCCGTCTTAAGCACCCCGCGCCACAGCTTCGACCACACGGGTCCTTTCTCCGACCCGGCCTTGCGGGCTATAGAGGCCACTTCGTCGGAAGAAAGGCCAGGCAGGGGGACGCCCGAAAGGGCCGCGGCCGCCTCTTCAGGGCCGGCCTCGTTTTCCACGCGGTAGAGGACTTCGGCGGGCGACGCCGGGGTGAACACAAAGTCCCTCACGCCCAGGCCCGCGGCGGGCGCTACCAGCCTGCTGTCCCTGGAAGCCACGAGAACGACCCTGCAAAGCCGTCTCAATGCCTTCAGAGCATCTTCCTTCTTCACGCCCCCGGCCTCGGCGACGTCCTCGCAAAATACGACCACTTCACTCCCGTGCTTTTCCGCCACGGCCACGGCCATGTCGGTGGAAAGGCAGGTCTCCACTTCGTGGCCCGCCTGCGCGAGAACGGGCTCCAGGGCCTCCGGCATGTCGGAAACGATGCACACTCTCACGGTTGATACCACCTCAGAATGACTTCTCTAGAACCGGCATGGGGTCGATCCAGCTTCCCCCGATAGTCCTGATCCCGAAGTGAAGGTGTGGACCGGTTGACAGGCCCGTGCTTCCCACCGCCCCGATAACAGCGCCAGGCCGCACGGTAGCCCCTCCAGCCACCTCTATCCGGGACAGGTGGGCGTAAAGGTACTCATACTGCGTGTCTCTCACAATTACCGCCAACCCGTAGGCGCCCAGCTCGCCCGCGTGTACCACAACACCGCCAGACACGCTCAAGACCGGTACACCGTAGGGCACGGCTATATCTATGCCCTCGTGGAAGCTTCCGGTCTTGAGAATCGGGTGGTAACGCCAACCGAAGGAGCTCGTGATCTGATTGTAGCCCGGCACGGGCCACACCGCAGGAGAACGGTAATTCCCGGCCAGCGCCAGGACGTCCCGGATGTAGCTTTCTGCCGCCTTCACGTCGCTCCCGTAGCCACCGTAGAAGGCCAGGGCCTTTTTCAGGTTGGACGGCGGATTGCCGGGGTCCAGGTTCTCCCAGTCCACCCCGCCCCCTATCATGTCGGCAAGGCTCTTCGCCCCGACGATTATCTGCGCCCTGGGGTCCCAGCGGTCCTTCTCCGGATCGAAGCCGTACCTCCGCGCACGTTCCGGCCAGTATCTGGGATCAAGCTGGGTGAGGCCAAAAGCCCCGATCTTTTCGTTCACGCTGTTCGGATCCCAGCCGCTTTCCTTCTGGATAAGCCCTGCCAAAAGCCACACCGGGATGCCGGTCAGCTTTTCGGCTTCTTCAAGGTACGGCAGGAACTCCGCCGGGATGGAAGCACCGGAGACGAGAATGAAGGGGTTGCCGACCTGATCTTTCAGCCAGGCAAGGTTCTCGGCCTTCGCGGTAAAAGCCTGCCCGGCCTCGAACACCGCCCTGGCCGCCAGCGCCGCCTGGGTGTCGTCCGGCACCCCAAAGGCCTTCACGAGATAAGGGCGCAGGTACTCCTCGATCCCGTCACCTACGCGGGACTCGCCCGCGGGCGCCTCGTACTCGATATAACCGCCGGAAACATCCTTGTGGACAGGAGTGTAGGTAAACAGGTAATGCCCCCGGACGGTATACGCCTCCACGAGAAGATAAACCGTCGTCTCCTCGCAGCCGTCCTTGCCGCAGACTCTCACCTTCGACTCTTTGTAATAGAACCACGGGCGCAGGTTTTCCGCGGCGTCCTTGAGTTTCTCCTTCACCCACACCTCGTCGCGCATCCTGTCATCGCCGGGGTTCTGCGAAGCCATGTAGAGGACAGGGGCGTAAATGTCTCCCCACTGGTTGGCGAGCTTCGCGTCCCGGCCGTACCTGTCCCGAAACTCGCCGAAGCGCTGCGTGCCCTGCCGCGGGTACCACTTCCCTTCCCCGGGCACGAGCCACGTCTCCTTGACGTTCCACTTTTCGACCAGGGCCACGGCCTCCTGCTTCAGGGCCGCGTCTTTTGGGTCGGGGTGGACGCCCAGGAGGGTCGCCCCCCCGGGCATGGCGCTGTAGAACGCGGCTACCAGCACCACGACGAGAAGGAGCACCACGGCAAATAGCAGGAGGGGCGCGCCGACCAGGGCCACCAGGTAACCCGCAGCGGCAGCCAGGGCTTTAGCTCCCAGGCCCACCGCCTTCCTCCCGGCAAAGCGCAGGGCGAGCTTTCCGAGCCTTGCGGCCCCCGCCGCCGCCCTTCCCGCATAGTCCGGACTTTCATGCTCAGAATACAAAAAAATCCGTTCCACCTTTCGTAGAAAAATATCTACAAGGCTTCCTGCTTCAACGACCGGCTGCCCTAGGCCATCAACGCCGCTTCGATGTACTCGAAACCGAACCGGGCTAATCTGTCACGGTGTTCAACATATGGTCGTAACCTCGGGATCGGACAGGAGACACATAAGTTTCTTGCGATGCCCCTCCACAAAAAGCAAAAGCCCCTGCCGGAGCAGGGGCCTCCCAACAATCAGTACCACCTCCAGTTGTCCAACCCGCCGCGCCTGTCGTCCGGGTAGCGGACCCGCGCGATGTCGTAGACGGTCTTCACGGCGGCGCCTGCCTTCCGGGCCGCCGCCGCGGTCTTCTGCACCCCCGGGGAGGCGATGACCCGCTGGCCCGCCTTCCGTACCCGGCCGACGACGGCCTGCACGCCGGGGATCTGCATCACCCTCCCGGCCGCCGCCTTGACCTTATCACCCGCGCGGGAGGCGATATAAGAGCCGCCCAGGTAACCGGCAGTCCCGCCCAGGCGGCCCAGATAGCCAGCCGCTAATGTTGCGGCCCCGGCGAAGACCTGCCCGCCGGGCACCGCGCCGCCTACTGTAAAGTAGCTCAAAGCCGCCGCCGCCATTGCTACCTTCCCCGCCCTGGCGCCGAAGCGCAGGGCCTTCTCAAGCCTGGTAGGCTGTTGCGGCAGCCTGCCGGGAGGCGGTGACGGATGCCAGCCTTCCGTCCCGGCGGTTACACCCGCGCCGTGGGCGTAACCGACCCGGGGGGCACGCGCCGCGTCGACGGTCACGGGGCCTGCTTCCGCGGGCGGTTCCACCCGACCGGGGCCGGAAGGCACTTCATAGGGGAACCGGGAAGGGACCGTCTCCTGCGGCGATAGGCCGGGGGCGTAGCCTCTTCCCGCCCCATAATCATTAGGAGAGGGCGTCTCCTGCGGCGAAAAACCCGAAGTGTACCCATTTCCCGCCCCGTAGCCGTTATAAGCAGACGTGGAAACAGAGCCAGAGGCCCCGGACGGCCTCTCTTCCCTCCCGTCTTCGCCACCGCCCCGGAAGCCTATCAGCCGCCGGGGCCGCTCCGCGGCGGGGGCGTTTTTCAGTTCCTGCGGCTGCGGACCGCCGCGCGGGAAGCCTGGTCCAGCCACTCCCCCTTCTGCCAACCTGCCCCTGCCCGCGCCGCCCAGGGTCACGCCGGCCACGCGGACCAGGGATAGGAAGCCGCCCAGCCCGAGGGCCCCCATCAGCGCACTGCGGGCAACACTCTCCTCCCTTATCCCCGCCCACCTGGTCAGCAGGGACTGGAGGGAGTTCCGCAGGGCCTCCGCCGCGGGTATGACGCCGTACAGCATGATGGTAAAGGGCAGCCAGGAGCCGGTGTTCTTCACATCGCATATCAGCATCAGGGTGCTCAGGGCCAGGGCGTGGGCCGTGGACATGAAGGCGTTGGACGCCAGCTCGCCCAGCCACATGGCCGCCGCCACAGATTGCCGGTTGATGGCCCACAGGACGGCCATCAACGGGGTGAAAGCGAACATCACCGTTATGACGTACTTCCTGATAATGTAGATGACGTTGAGGTAGAAAAACATATAGGTCAGGAACACCCGCACGGCCACGGTGCCGAGCACGCTCCCGGTGGATATGCCATCACCCGTCAGGGAGACGGAAGCCCAATCCTGCACGTTTCGCCCCAGGCCGGCCGCCACGGAATTGAAGGCCCCGGCGACAGCGTCGGTCATAATCGCCGCCAGCCACATCAAAGACTGGACCACCAGGGGCGCCAGGACGATCACGCCTACCGAAAGAAACCAGCGCTGGATGGATTCTATGGCTTCGGCCCTGGCCGCCGGGTTCAAACCTCCATGCAGAAGCTTGAAGCCGGTCGCGGCGATGACCAGCACGAAGAAGGGCATGGTGACGGTGCAGAGCGCCTCAAACCAGAGCTTCACCACTTGCGCCTCGCCAGCGCTCCAGGGCTTGTTCTTTTTTTCTTCCTCGCTCAGGCCCACCCCAAAGACCAGCCGGTCCAGGGTCTCAAACCCGCCCTGCTGGGCCAGGCTGGCGACTACTCGCAGGGGGAAGGCCACCACGCCCGCAAATATCTTTTCAAACGTCGAACCTTTATCCTGCGGTGCCCAGGGATCGCCCTCCCCGGAGGCTGCCGCCTGTTTTGAAGGTTGTTCCTGCTCTTGCTGGAGGGCCTGTTGAGTGCTGGAGCCGACATTAGGAGAAGCGGCCTGCCCCTGCTCCTGCACGGCTGCGGCCTGCGCCCCCTGTCCCTGGGCGGCGGCGTCGTCGGCCTGCGCGGGCTGCTGCTGGGCCTGCACCGGAGGCCCGGCCCCGTACCAGGACGGCATGGGCTCAACGCCGGACGGCGCGGCCAGGACGGCGGCCGCAGAGCCGAGCAGGAAGAAGGCCAGGACGGCGGCTGCAAGCGCCTTGCGCAAAAGCTACACCCCCTTGACCTTCGTTTCCACCAGCGGCCACTCGAATGGCGCGGGGGAGACCTGGACGGCAGTGGTGAACCCCGATACGCGGAGGATCCCCTGCCCCGCCCGGGCGCGGGAAAGGAGCGCGTCGCACCCGGAAGCCAGCTTGAAATATTCCACCGCCGCCAGCGCGGCGTGCTCTTCCTGCTTCAGCACCAGGATGGCCGCGCAGGACTCGATGACCGCCCGACCTTCTTCTGTGCTGGCAAATTCCTCGAACCTCTGGGTGGCGATGGTCAGGGCGCAGCCGTGTTTCCTCCCCCGCCGGGCCAGGACTTCCAGGTAGAAAGCCGCGTCCGGATGACGCAGGAACATCCACGCTTCGTCCACGGCTATGCTTTTCTTAAGCTCACGGCCGCCCTTCTGGGCGAAAAACTGCCAGAGCCAGGACAGGGTGGCGTAGACCCCCACGAAACGAACAAACTCCGTGTCCAGCCCCCGGAGATTGAAGCAGATGAACGGGACGTCTTCCCGGAGGTGCAAAGCCGTCTGGCCGTCGAACATGCCAAGGGAACCGCCTTTGGCGAGGAGCTTCATGCCGTCGGCCACCCTCTCCGCGCCCGGCTTTTGCGCCAGCCGCGCCTGCACGTCAGATAGGGTCGGCATGGGCTTCTTCACCCCGCCTTTGTAGAGGCTCGCCGGGTCGGAGGTTATCCCCCGGGCGGCGTACTCCTCACGCACCGCCTCTTCAAGGAGGGCAGTCTCCCGAACGTCCAGGCCCTGCCCGGTCTGGTAGCGGAAAACTGCGGCCACCAGGCCGTGCAGGTCAGCCATCTTATCCTGAAGGTTTACCCGCAGACGGCCGTCGTCGTCTACTTCGGGCTCCACGTCAAGGGGGTTGATGCCGGAGAACGCGCCGGGGCGGAGGTTTACTACCTGGCCCCCTAAAGTCCTGGTGAAATGCACGTACTCGCCCTCGGGGTCCACGAAGGCCGCCCTGGTGCCCCTGTAGCTTTCAAGAAGCGCCAGAAATCGCAGGGTGACCGACTTGCCGGAACCCGGCTCGCCGGAGATGAACATGTGCTGGTTGGGAACCACGTGCTCCCCGGCAAAGCGGTCGAGCATCACCGGCGCCTGGGTGAATATGTTGTACCCCAGGAGGACGCCCGTGCTGTGGCCGCTGCCCGCCACGGAAAGGGGCAGGCAGCAGGCCGCCGCACCGGACGTCAAGCTCTTCTCGAAGTCGGGCATCCTGTCGAGCGCAAGGGGTAGGACGCTTTTCAAACCTTCAAGCTGCCGCAGGACAAGCACCGCCGGCCGCACCCCGCGGCGGGCCAAGGTGGATTCCACGAACCTGCACCGTTTCCGCAGCTCATCTTCCGTCTCGGCGTGGATGAGGAGCAGAAACGTCAGGAAAAAGAGGCGGTCGTTGCCAAGCTCTATGGCGGCCCTCAACGCCTGAAGCTCTTCCACCAGAGTGGCCAGGGACGCCCGCCTCCCCCCTTCCTGGATCATGCGCGTGGCCGCCTGGTTCTCACGCTGCTCCAGCCTGCGGATCACGTCCCGGTCGGGCGCAGGGGCGACGTAGACGGCTACGTCCACATCGCCTATGTTCAGTACCTCGTCCAGCCAGCCCACTTGCACCCTGCGGGGCAGGGTGTGGACCGCGTAAACCCTAGCGTGCCCCGTACCGAGCCGCAGGTTATCAAAGTTCACCAGGAGCCCATCCGGAGCGAAGAGGTTCTGCACGGTGAGGGCATTGAAATCGAACCCCCCCGGAGCAACCTCTTCCCGGCGTGCCGGGGGATTCCTCTTTTTCTTCAAAAACACATCATCAGCCTCCAAGTCGCATAAGGCGCGAGATCCTGGCCTCCGGGGAAGGATGCGTGGCGTACAGAGCCGCAACCATGCCTTCCGGCGGTTCTTCGGGCAGGCGGGAGAGGAAAGAAACCAGGCCGTCCCGGAAACCGTTCCTGGCGGCGTACTCATCCGCGGCAAATTCCTCCCGCCGGTTGACGGCCAGGTAGGAAAGCTCTAGTATTTTGGTGAGTATCCACACGGCCAGCTTGATGGTCCAGGCAAAGATGAGAAACAGCCAGCCAATACCGGATACTTCCCGGTTCCACTCGCCGAAGGTAAAACCCATAACTGCCATCAGCCCCATGAACGCCGTGAAAAGCCACAGGGCGATGCTTCCCGCAAAGTTCGTCGTGAAGGCTACCAGGCGCACCCTGGTGTCGCCGTTCAAGAGGTGGGCCACCTCGTGGGCCAGCACCGCCTCCAGCTCTTCTGGGGAGGCATTATATAGAAGGCCCTCGGTCACGGCGACGATCCTGGTGCCCACAGCCAGGGCGTTCGGGTAGCGGCTGCGCTGGACAAAGAGGTCCGGCATCGCTGTCAGCCCACACCGGGCCGCCACCCGCTCAAAAGCGGATCGCAAAACCTGCTCTTCCTGCGGGAAGGGCGGCCGCAGGCGGTTCACTTTGCGAAAATACGCCTCGCCCGCGGGAGTAAAGGCCAGGACTACAAAGGCGGCCTCAATAAGAAAAGCGAACAGGCTCACCTTCCAGTCCGGCAGGCCGAACATCGAAAGGAAAAGCCCAATCAAAAGCCAGTTCAGGAAAACTATGCCGCCCAGGACGACCAGCCTGAACCCCGCAAGCAGATTTTTAACCATGTAAGGCCACACTCCTTTCCGAGACGTGATAGAGGGTCATTACCCCCGCCTCCACGGCTTCCGACGGCCGCCAGGGGCGGCCCCGGTTGAGCAGGTGCGAAAGCAGGTCCACCATGGCGTCGCTCGAAAGCATCTCCACCTTCACCCTGGCGCCGGCCAGGGCGTCCGCCAGCAGGGCCACCCTGGCCTGCAGCTCGCCCCGAGCAAACTCGAAGCCGTGCGGTGTGTCGAAAGGCACGATCAGGTAGGCCTGCCGGGCGTTCGCCCCCCTTTCCTGGCTCATAGTCTCCAGGAAGTCGGCCCGCTGGGCCGCCAGGTCTTTCAGTGCCGGCGGCAGGTCAGCTTTACGGAGCTCTTCCACGATGGACCTCACGTCGACCGCCTGGGAAGTTATGAGGAACTGCAAGGGAAAGGTGAGCTGCATCAGGGCGGAAGCGGCGTAGTCTTCCACTTCATTTTGTTCCTCATCAGAGAGGAGCCAGAAGTCCGCGGTGGACACCCTGCATATCGCCCGGTAACGCCCGCCGGTGAGCACCGCTATGCCCTGCCGCACGTCCTCGACTTCCCACAGCTCTTTCAAGGTGAGCTCTTTCCCCTTCTTCCGGCCCTGGCGGAACGCCGGGCCGGGCGAAGATATGCCCTCGTCGGACGATGCGGCTCCGGCGCGCCGCAGGTAAAGCCACGTGCCCACCCCGGTGAGCCCGGACAGGACCAACAGGGTGACCGTAAGCATGCCGGATACGCTCAAATATCAGCGCCCCTTTCTTTCCCCAGGTAGTAAGTCTTTTGCGAGCGCCACCACTTGAAGAAGTGGTAAAGAAAAAGGTCGCAGTTCATGCCGTAGGGCCTGGCCAGTGCCAAAACCGCCCCGGCGCACAGCCCCAGGAAGAAACCAACGACCCTTAAAGGCCAGAAAACCGGCAGCGGCAACGCCGCCAGGGTAGAACCCATCACAAAACCAGCGACAGCGTAAAGGAACTGCCGGAAGCCGAGATTGCCCAGGAACTTCTCGTGGGCGTCCTCAAGCTCCGGCGGCACAGGCCACGCCCGCACGGCTCACTGCCCTGCCTTCACCATGAGGCCCACAATGAACCCGGCTATAAGCATAATTGCCCCCAGGGCGATCCCGCCGCCCAGTATGTAGGGGATGGCGGCCAGGACCTCCGCCCTCTCCTGCGGCTTGTTGGCCGTGGCTATCAACTTGAAGGCGGTCCAGGCGATGGCAACGAAAATTACCAGGGCTCCAATCGGCCGCACTACTTCATTGAGTACTGCTACGAGCTTGGAAGCGGTAGTCTCCGCGTCCTGCTCGGCGATGCCGCCCACGGCCAGCGCGGGTGCCGCCGAGCAAAGAAAAACAATCAAACTCGCCCAAAAGGAAGATATAAATGCCTTCACGTTTTTCAAAGTGATTCCCTCCAGCGCGTATTCTAGGATTGCAGCCACGCCGCCAGCCACTTCACCAGGGCGACAAAATAAGGCGCGCCGTACCAGAGGAGAAGCCCCGCGACAACGGACACTACCGCCCCTATGGCCCGCGAAGCGACCTTATACCCGGTCACCAGGAAGAAGATGAGCAGCACGCCGGCAAGGGCAACTGCCGTCTTGGCCGCCGCGTCCGTGACCGGGCTGGCCGCCTGGTAAATGGCATCGGCTAACTTCGTCAGCTTGGCGGCGAACTTCTCCGGCGACACCGACTGGACACCCCCAACGGCACCCTGGTCCTGGGCAGGCTGGACGGCCGCATTCGCGGCGGCGACAGCAGGCTGCGCCGCCAGATCCGCAAATGAGGCAAACGCCGGTACCGGCAGGAAGGCGGCGGAAATAAAAATAAGCGCCATCAGCAGCGCCAGGAAACGCATTATTCCTCCTCCTCTTCTGCTTTTTGCACCACCAGCACGACTTCTTTTTGGAAGCCATTCAGAGGAGTCTGCAAGTTCGCATAACGCCCTACCCACGCACCTCCTTCCAGGACACCCGGCGCCAGCGCGTTTTCCACAAGCACTATATGGGCGTCGCCATCGCTCCGGTAAAAAACTAAAGTGCCGCCTTCGTCGTCAGCGGCAACTTCGTGCACCAGCACGTGCATCTGCCCGGCCGTCAGCTCGGACGGGTCGGCATTAACCGGCATGGTGAAAAAAGACACCCGCCATGGCGGGGAATTGGCCGCGAGCCACTCGCGTAAAAACACTTTGCCACCTCTCTCTAGAATTCCCTGCTTTCCAACAAGCCGATGAAGTTACGCAGTTCATCAATACCGGGAGGGGCAGAATCCCTCCGCACCGAATCAAGCATTGACACCCCCCTCAAAGCGGCCAGAGCTTCTGCCCCTACCCCCTTCTCCGCCAGCCTCACATAGAACGATTCGGTGAGTTCCTTCGGCGCTACCTTTATGCCTGCCCGGGCGGCCAGGCGGGATATTATTTGATGCGCTCCCCGGGCCGTCATCACCCCTTTCTTTCCCGGAAACAGCTGGCTGTTACCGTATTTCGCAACGGCTATGTATTCCTCCAGAGCGCTCGCCAGGCGGGAGGTCAGGGGGACCACACGCCTCTTCCTGCCCCTGCCCGCCAGCAGGCAGCCCTGTTCCAGGTTTATGTCGGATACGGTTAGCGAAACGGCCTCGCCGGGACTGAGGCCGGCATCCGCAAGAAGCAGCACCAGCAGGGCGTTCCTGCGGCGCCTGATGGGATGAGAATCGGAGTTTGCCACTTCCAGAAGCGTTTCTGCGGCTTCTGCTGCCATATCAATCCGGCCCTGCCTTAAAAAAGACAAAAATATTTTATAAGAAAACCCGAAGATTTTCTTTCAGTTTCTTTTCCGAAGGTTAGTTTTAAGATACTATTTCTTTAAGAGCTACAAGCGACTACCGAGTGCCTTTCCAGCCAAAACCAGCCAAAAAATTTTTCGTCAACCCATCACACCCCGGTCAGGTCACCATAACGCACAGGACCGTGAGGGGGTCTGGTTGACTGGCCGGAGGAAGAAGGGTTAACGCCCTTCTCAGTTCCCGGGAGGGCACTCGTAAAAACTCCCGGAGACCGCGGAAAAATCTCTGTGCCTTCAGTTTTGATTGGCGCACATACTCATATACTCTAAGTAGTTCGCGGCGCAGCTCTCTCCTGAACTGGCGCGCCTTCTCTTCGGCTTCTTCAGCGGATACCTCAACCTGCGGCTCCATGAGCTCAAACAGATGGGCCATTTCCTGGTCAGACACCGGAATCGTAAAAATACGGAATATACCAGGGATCAGGCGCAAAAATTGATAGGCTTCGGCGGTCATAGGGCCGTCGAGAGACACGAAGACGTAAGAGGGGATAACGCGCTCGTAGGTATGTCGTGTGGACAGGTCCGGAGCGAAACTGGCGACGTGCTTGAGGCAGGCAACGGCGTCAGAGATGAGGCCCGGCCTCAGCCCGGCGCGCTGCCTTATCCTATACGCTATTTCCATCTCGTAACCTGTCATAACTTGGAGTGTATACCACATCTTACATTCTCCCTGCTGTTAACAATAAGTCTGTTGAGCAAGCGTAGCTGAATTATCTCCTGCTGCACGTCTACATCAAAAGGCTTGTTGAAGATACTTTTTTTGAGAGCGCGTTTTAGTCGACTAAGTTCTGATAAAGAGATGGTAAACATAGGTAATCATCAAAAATAAATGTCGTCGGATTTTGATTATATTTTACACCGTATGTGACCCTCAGTCAATATTAGGGAATATAATGCTTTTAAAAATAAATAAAATGACACTGAGAATCGACTGCCGCGACAATATTCAACTTTTTAGGGAATTATTAGTAAGAAAGGAGGAAAGGCAGAGGCAGATCTAAATGAATGCCCGCCAATAAGCATGGAAGAATGCCGGAAAATATTAGCTGAAAGAATAAGACAACTTCGGAAGGCTTATGGAATGACTTCTGCCGAACTGGCTGACAAAATAGGCCTTTCGCGCACAGCCATCAGCCAGATAGAAAGAAAAAAATCCGCCCCGTCAATCGAAGCGCTTTGTAAGCTGGCTAAAGCTTTAGATTGCACGCCGGACTACCTTCTGGGATTTACAAACGAGCCCAAGCCTAAAGTGCCGCTGGAAACCTTATGGCCAGAAGGAGCAGAAACACTAAGAAAGATCGCCGAAATAGCGGATGAGGGTAACAAACAAATGCTTCTCGCTTTTATGGAAGTATTTCTTGCACAATCAGAGGGTAAAAGAAAAAAACTTAAGATGTGAAACAGGAAGCCGTGACGTCCTTCCCTCAATAAATTGAGGGGGATTACTGCCCCCTCGCACTCCCCCTCCTTACTAATAAAGCCCCTTCGTAAAAAGAAAAGTTTTCCACGCAAGAAGGAATCCGAAAATTTGTGTCGAATGAAAAGCATCACGCAGAAAAAATTAAAAGACCAGAGCGCCACCTCTGGTCCCGATTTGATGATGCTGCAAGCCCCAGCACCATCAGTTAGTAGAGTATATTCTACGTCGCTTTAAAAAATCCTGCTTCAAAAAATATTTTTTTAAAGCGAACTGGTGAGTTAAGGGGTACGCATCAAGGGGGCGTACCCCTTTTTGGTACACGGTTTTCCTACCCTGAAAATAATGCTCTCTACCATTTTCATCATTCTGCTGGTGCCGCGCTGGCGGCATGGGCGTCTTGCTTGAAAGGAGAAAAAAATTAAGCCTGTTGGTAAACAGGCTCCGGGTAAAACCGTGTAACTCCGCGATATAATACTGGCGCTAACCGCAACCCCAATTTGCGATTAGCGAAAAGGTGTTTGAAAAATAACCGTTCAAACACCCGGGCATTGTTTTGTCCCTTCCAAGGGGTGCCCGTAACCATATTATATCACGGAAACCCCTTGAAAATCAATCTTTTATCAAAAATCAAGGAGGTTTTTTTCCGTGATTAATTTTTCTGATGTCAGCATCCTGGACATTACCTTCAATAGCTTCTTAAAAGGAAAAATGGCCCTAATCTACCTGGCCCT
>JAALLR010000089.1_pt1 | contig 34499 bp, 30 predicted proteins | sample 7245931 | NCBI WGS metagenome assembly JAALLR01 (sample SAMN13049201, study PRJNA578106) | oil field metagenome | isolation source: filtered produced water from oil reservoir B9 | place: USA:offshore Texas | collected 2016 | reverse complement strand
TTTTACACCATATCTGTAATTACTCGTCACAGCAAAAAAGTTAACCGGATTGTAACCCCATATATTTTTTAATTTTTCACCAGTTATAGGATTAACGTTGGGGGTATCGTTCAAAGGAAAAGCAAAAATAGGCATTAGTTCAATGGCGTTTACTCCTAAATCTTTTAAATAATTTATTTTTTCCGCGATTCCCTTATAAGTTCCTCGATGTTCTACATGAGAATTTGGATTTATCGTGTAAAGCCTGACATGCAGTTCATAAATAATTATGTCGTTTAGTTTATAACGTGGATGCTCATCGTTCTTCCAATTGTATTCACGACTATCCCAAATGATGGATTTGACTTGAGATCTTGCAGAATCCAAAGTGGAAAAACTAAGGTCTTTTTTCGGATCATTTTTATTATAACCAAAAATAGACTCTTCTGTAAAATCTAACGTTCCCCCAATAACTTTGGCATAAGGGTCCAAAAGCAATTTGTTTTTGTTGAATCTAAATCCTTTCTCTGGTTTGTAGGGGCCATTCATACGCCAACCGAAAGACATTCCGGCTCTTACTTGTTCAACAAAAACATGCCAAATATTACCGGTTCTATTTTCTTTTTTATCGAGAACGTATTTAAACATTGGTTCTTCATCATAGTAATTTTCATATATCTCCAAAATAACTGATGTCGCGTTTCTTGAAAAAACACCAAAATTAACTCCACCTTTTTCGATAGACGTACCTAAAACTGGGAATCCTTTACTTATGTTAAACTTTGTTTTTTCACTTATTTTTGTTCCTTCCATAATGTCACCTTCTAGGGGTATTAGTTCACAATATTCTGCTAGTTGATGTAAATTATACTTACATCTTCCACTTTATTCATCGAAACTGGTGCATCGTACAAGATTTGTAAATTGTGTGGGTTCATAACTTTGGTGTTTTCACCACTAAAAATTACTTCACCGTTTTTTACCATTATTATTCTATCACAGAATCTTAAAGCCAGATTAGGATCGTGAAGAGCTGTAATGACACTCTTCCCGTTTTCACTCAATTTTTTTAATTCTTTCATCAATAGATGTTGATTCTTAAAATCCAAATGGGACGTTGGTTCATCCATAATTAAGTAATCCGTATTTTGCATCAAGGCTCTTGCAATTAGCACCAATTGTTTTTCTCCGCCACTTAATTGATTGTAATTTTTTTCAGCAAGGTGTTGAATATTGAAAAATTCTAACTTTGTATATGCCGTCCTATAGTCTTTTTTTGTGGGCATCCTTCCAAAAGAAAGATAGGGAGTTATCCCCATAGCTACTATATCTATCACAAGGTATGAAAATATAGCAGAGTGTTCTTGAGGAACTACACTTATGAATTTTGCTATTTCTTTATAACTTAGATTTTTAATATTATGATTTTCTATATAGATTTCACCAGTTTTTGGTTTCAATGTGCCGTTTAAACATTTTAGTATAGTTGTTTTACCTGAACCATTAGGTCCTAACAAGGCAATCAGTTCTCCTTTGTTCAAAGTAAAACTTATATTTTTAATGGTATCTCTAACTGTATCGTATGAAAAGGATATATTCTTAATGGATATCATTGATTCCACCCACTTTCTCTTCTTCTTAATAAAAGATAGACAAAAAAAGGTGCGCCTATAAAAGCGGTAACGATACTTATAGGAATCTCTGCAGGTGTGATTGTTCTCGCAATGTTGTCCATAATAAGCAGAAGTACAGAGCCTAAAATGCACGTTGCAGGAAGCATGTACCTATGATTTGCACCTATTATGTACCTCGCAATATGTGGAGTAATCAAACCAATCCAGCTTACCTGACCTGCAACAGCTACGGTAGGGGCAACCATAACGGTACTTACAATGATCAATAAAATTCTCATTCTTCGAACATTTATTCCCATGGATAATGCTTCTTCTTCTCCCATAGACATGACGTTCAAATACCATCTTAAAATAAGTAGAATTATTATCCCTGGAAGCATTGTAAATAATGAAATATATACTTCTCTCCAACCTGCCCTGTTAAAACTTCCCATTAACCAAAATACGATATTTGGTAATTTTTCGTAAGGATCTGCTAAGTATTGTACTAAAGAGACACATGCGTTGAAGAAAGAGGTTACCGCCATTCCTGCCAAAACAAGAACGGTAACCCCCTTCACTTTACTCCAAACGGAAATAAAAAACGTAAAAAGAACGGCAACTAACCCTAACAGAAAAGATAATAAGTAAGTATCAAATAACGATTCTTCGTTGATCAAAATAGCCAAAGCTACTCCAAATGCTGATCCGGCTGACACACCAAGGATAGAAGGAGAAGCCAATGGATTTCTAAAAACGCTTTGATATGTTGCACCAGTTATAGATAGAACAGAACCCACAAACATTACCAATATAATTCTCGGCAAACGAATGTGAAAGAAAACTAACCAATCGTTACTACTTTGTATATCGTTATGTAAGAGTAAGTTTTTTATCGTGTTAATAATTTCAACGAACGAGATTTTGTATCTTCCAACAAAAAGTGAAATAATAAAAACCAATAACAGAATTAATAAAAGATATAGAAGTAATCTTTTTTGATGTTGACCTGGAGTCTGATTCTTATTGTGAATGTGCATATTAATATCTCCATATAAATAAGTTTAATGATTTAATTTCCAATTTTAGATAACAATTCCCTGTATGAAACTCCGTACAAAGTGTAATAAAATTCGTCAGCTACTTTATCAAAATCAACATCCGAAAAAAGTTCAGGATGTATTTTTGTTGCTAACCAAAGCATACCCAAATAAGATGATGGATTTGGATAATCCCATGGCTCTAGCACTGATGGGAAACGGTAAATTTGCTTGTTTTTAAAAGCCTTAACGTTTTGATATTTTTCTTCTTTATAAAGTTCCTCAATATCATCTTGAAATTTTTGGGATGTAACTATAACATCAGGATTCCAAGCTATTAACTGCTCTGGAGATATTTTTATAAATCCAGCATCACTTTTTGCTGCTGGATTTATTCCACCAGCCCACTCTATCATATCCGTTTGCATCATATCTTTTCCCACTGTATCCAATAGTTGAGAATTAGCGAAATAGACAACTTTTTTCTGAGCCTGCGGCAAGTTTTTAGTCTTTTCCAACAATTTTAAAATATTATCAAACTGTTTATCTACAATTTTTGCTCTATCTTCTAATCCCAATACTTCTCCTAATAATCGGTTGGTTTCCCGTATTTCTTCTAAACTTTCAGGATTGATAATAATTGTAGAAATCCCTAACGTTTCTAATTTGGAAGCTGTGAATTCGGCTTGGTTATGTGGAAATAGTATTACTAAATCAGGATTTAAAGATGCCACTGTTTCAATATTTATCCCTTCTCTTTTTGAACCCACTTCTACTAACAGTTCTACTTCCGGATAAATTGAAGTAAATAATTTTTCTCTTGTTGATGTATTATCCACGCCAACAAGCATTCTTTGAGCATTTAATGCAAATACGAATTGAGTAGCAGGTTTGTAAGTTGTCACGATACGTTCTATTTGAGAAGGTACTGTTACCTCCCTTGCTACCATATCAGTAACCGTTATTGTATTGGCAAATAATACGTATGTGAAAGTTAAAAGAAATAAAATCAAAAAAAAGGATGAAACTTTCTTCACTTACTATCATCTCCCTTTTGCTTTTTTAGATACATATTGTAATCTTCAATTGTATCAATATCGATGATAATGCCTTCATCGTCAATATCATGAAGAGTTACTCTTTCAGGATGTTTACTTAAAAGTGTTCTTAACCCACCAGGTCCTCCTAATTTAAAAATATCTGGTATCTGACTTTTGTTTACAATCAGTGGATGACCTCTTTTTCCTTGATAAGTAGGTGCCAATATAGTTGTTCTAGAATTTATTGCAAAGTTAACAAGTTCGTTGAAGGTTTCAATTCTAATTAAAGGCATGTCACCAAGTGTGAAGAGTATGTATTCAGAACTTTTTGATAATGAGTTCAAACCACACCACACACTTGTTATCATGCCTTTTTTGTAATTGTTATTCTTTACAATCTTCAAACGGTGGTCTTCGTACTTGGAAAAAAATGGAATTATCTTCTCATAGTTACCTCCTAAAACGACAATTATTTCATCATCTATATGTTGACATTTCATAAGTTTGGTAACAATGCTTTCTAAAATCGTTGTATTTCCCCAAGGTAAAATCTGTTTGGGGGTCGTCATTCTTACCGATTCACCAGCTGCCAATACCACCGCCGATAACATTGTAAAACTCACTTCCTTAACTGAAAAAATTTAAAGCCAGATAAAATAAATTATAAATAAAGCACATAGAACGTATACTAACCAATGTACTTCTTTTCCTTTGCCAGTGAATAATTTGATTAAAGGATAGGTTATAAAACCTAAAGCTATTCCGTTAGAAATGGAATAAGTTAAAGGCATTACTATCATTGCGACGAAAGCGGGAAAAACTTCCGTAAAATCCTCCCATTTTATGCTTCTTATATTTGACAACATCATTACCCCGACGATTATCAATGCTGGTGCTGTTGCTGCACCGGGTACTATAGCTATTATAGGTTGAAAGAATAAAGAAAGGAAGAATAAAATAGCGACAACGATACCTGTTAACCCTGTTCTCCCACCTTCAGAAACACCTGAAGCAGATTCAACGTATGTAGTGACTGTACTGGTTCCAAAGAGTGCGCCACCTGTAGTAGCAATAGCGTCAGCTAAGAGAGCCCTATCTGCTTTTGGTAAGGAACCGTCTTCTTTCAAATAACCTGCTTGCTGACTAACTCCTACTAACGTACCTGCTGTATCAAATAGATCTACAAACAAGAACGAAATTAAAACACCTATCATGCCAATATTAAATGCAGATTTAATATCGAGTTGGAACAAAACTTGAGACCAATCAGCCATTTTTGGCAAAGCTACAACACCTTCAGGTGTTGGTGTGACCCCGTTGAAAAATCCTAAAATAGTAGCAATTATGATTCCTAACAATAGTGCTCCTTTTACCCTTAAGGCGTGTAAGATTCCTGTGATGATTAGACCCAGTAACGCTATTAAAGCGGTTCCAGAAAATAAGTCTCCCATTCTTACCAATGTTGCGGGATCTGCTACTACTATGCCGGCGTTTTGCAAACCTATAAAAGCTATAAACAAACCAATTCCAGAACTTATTCCTGTTTTTAGACTCATTGGAATCGAATTAACAATCATCTGTCTTACGGGTGTAACACTAAGGATAATAAAGATAATGCCTTCAAAAAAAACTATCCCTAGAGCGGTTTGCCAAGGAACTCCCATACCTATTACGACTGAATAAGCGAAAAAAGCATTTAAACCCATTCCTGAAGCCAATGCAAATGGATAATTGGTCAGTAAGGCCATCATCACTGTACCTAAAATTGCCCCGACTATAGTTGCTATAAAAACCCCGTTGAAAGGCATTCCTGCATCACTAAGTATAGAAGGGTTTACAAAGATGATATAAGCCATCGTCATAAAAGTTGTGATACCTGCTAAGACCTCAGTTCTAACGTTTGTACCGTTCTCTTTTAACTTGAAAGCCCTTTCAAAAAAACTTTTTTGCTGAGTGTTTGCCATAAGTTTAACCCCCTTTTTAAATGTCAATTTACAACCAATGATACAAAGATATGATTTTCAACGTCGTATAACCCATCACAAGTTATCTTTAATTTGGGAACCACTGGTAATCCCATAAACGCCAATGTCATGAAAGGACTATTCGTTTTGACCCCTAAATTATGGGCAATTTTTCTAAGTTCTTGCAGTTTTTCAGATACTTTCCCGATTGGGTCGGTAGAAATAAGCCCTCCAATGGGTAGTTCGATGAAATCAACGATTTTTTGATTATTTGCAATCACAATTCCTCCCTGAATTTCTGCAATTTTTTCTACTGCTATCTTCATATCGCTTGAATTTGTGCCTAAAACAATAATGTTGTGAGAATCATGAGCTATGGAGCTTGCGATGGCACCAGACTCTAATCCAAAACCCCTTATCAAACCCAAACCAATCTTTCCAGTACTTTTGTGTCTTTCTACAACCGCAATTTTATTTATATTATACCTTATAAATCGTTCTTCTTCAAAACTGTATGGAAATGAGAAAAACTCCTCTCCTGTGATTATCTGATCCTGAATCATGTTAATAACACGGTAAGTTTTCCCTTTAGGAATTTTGAAATCCTCTTCTCTAATGGGGGCAATATTTACAGAATGAAAAATTGTTGGAGGCCTTTCAAAGTTATTAGAATTAACTTGGAATAAAGCTTTCCCATTTTCCGCTACTTTTTTTCCGTCTTTGTACACTTGGAAAATGCCCAATTCATCTAAATTATCTATTATTAGAAGATCAGCCTTGTATCCTGGAGCAATACCTCCCAAACGGTGTAATCCTAACGAACGTGCAGCATTTAGAGTGGCAAGTTTTATCGCTCTAAGTGGTTCCATCCCGAGCTTTATAGCCTTTTTAATCATAAAATTTATATGGCCTTCTGAGATAAGGTCTTCAGGGTGTTTGTCATCTGTGGCAAATAAAAAGTTACAGTTGTTTTTATCGTTAATTGCAGGTAACAAACTCTGAAGATCCCTCGTGACTGAACCTTCCCTGACCATTATGTACATTCCTTTTGAAATCTTTTCTAATGCCTCATTGGGGGATGTAGTTTCGTGATCGGCCATGATTCCAGCTAAAAGATAGGTGTTTAAAATTTTTCCTTGTAATTTTGGAGCATGGCCATCAATGAAATAGTCTTTCATGAGTTCTATCTTATCCCAAATATAATCTTGACCTGTTATAACTCCTTCATAATCCATAACCTCACCAAGACCAAAAAAATTTTCTTCTGTAATTAATTCTTTTATTTTCTCTGCATTTAGTACAGATCCTGATTTATCGAAAGTGGTCACGGGTACACAAGAAGGAACCATTAAATTAAAATTCCATGGTATGTTATTCCCGATTGTTAAGAAATATTTTATACCAACCTTCCCAGCTACATTTGCTATCTCATGTGGATCGGCAACGAGAGTCAACGTTCCTAAAGGGATAACCGTTTTAGCGAATTCTTCTATTGTCACCATGGCACTTTCTAAATGCAGATGAGCATCTATAAACCCCGGAGATATGAATTTGCCTTCTAAATCGATTTCTTCTTTACCTTCATAATTTCCATAGCCAATGATTACACCATTAGAAATAGCCAGATTTTCTTCTATAATTTTTTCGTTAAAAACATCTATTATTTTTCCGTTTTTGAATACTAAATCCGCTTTTTCCTTTCCTAAAGCTATTGGTAAAAGATCTTTGTTTGACAATAGTATTTTCCCCCTTTATATAGATAAGGAGAGAGCTTTGAAATTACATCTTGTTACACATAATCCACAACCGGCACATTTGTTTGTATCTATTCTTACACTGTGAATATCTTTTATAAGATGGATCGCATCGTAAACACAGCTTTTGACACATAGCCCGCATTCTGTACATTTTTCATCGTTTACGGCTGGAAATATCAAATTATAATTTGTCTCATTAACAATATTTTTTTGAGCGATACCCCTAATTTCTTCTAAAGACTTAAATCCATGGTCGTTCAGATACTTTTCAACATCATTAGCAATCTTTTTATATATTTGAGGTCCATTCAAAATGGCGGCGGTACAAACTTGTACAGCTTGGGCTCCTGCCATTATCATTTTTATTGCTTCTTTACCTGTACTGATTCCACCTACTCCAACCACGGGAATATTAACCGATCTTACAGCCTCAAAAACTGCCCTCAAAGCTAAAGGGAATATTGCTTGACCTGATAACCATCCGAAACCATTTTTACTTCCCAATAAAGGTTTACCACTTTCTAAATCAATGTCTAAGGTAGGACCAAAGGAGTTTATTAAGACTAAACCATCTGCACCAGCCTTTTCAGCCTCTTTAGCGAACGTTGGAATGTCTATTTGAGGACTAAGTTTTACCATAACGGGTAGATCTGTACTTTCTTTTGCCGCTCTTATACTATTAATCATGGGGGTTGGATCATTACCAAGGTAATGTGTAGACAGTTCAAAAGCATCAGCGAACCGTTCTACTTTTGGTATTACTTCTTTTATATCTTCAGAGGTATACCCAACGCCTATTATCACAGGCAACCCTGTTTCAACTACCTGAGGATATTCATTTTCAATCCATTGTTCTAAGGATAACTCAGACCAAAGTTCGGTATTGATAAACCCTCCTTTTACTTGAGCCATGTTTGGTTTTGGAACTTTTGCAGCTCGTACGGAAACCGTTTTGGTAACGATTGCCCCAGCTCCACCTTCTTTGGCTTTGTGAGCACTCTCTCCATCTTTAATAGGTGGACCTGCTGCAGGCATTACAGGGTTTTTTAACAGCATTCCCAGTAAATCAACAGATATATCAGCCATAAATTCACTCCTTTATTGAAAGTATTAGTTTTATCTGGCTTAGCACCTTTTTGTAAACTTCTTCACGGTTATCTGGGAGGACTCTAAATATTTGAACATCTTTTCTATTCCTAATCTTATCCAAAAATGGATTAGATTCATCTTTTATTACCCCCAAAACAGGTTTATCGCTGTTTAGAACTTCATAAACTTTCTGTTGAAATCGATAAGCAGTTAACTCGAATCTTCCCAATTCATCCATTATTACAATGTCAGCATTATCAATGTTTGTAAGAAGTTTTACACCAATTTCGTTAAATACTTGAATATTTATTTCCCAATTTTTAGAGTAATCATTTCTGAAGGCAAATCTGTTATATTTAGATTTTTTAGATCGATCACCGTTATTAAATGAAGATGCTTCTACTAAATAAAAGGCGTTCCAATTATTTTTTTTACCTTCTCTATCAACTGAAAAACCACAAACATGTAATGATAGTTGATTAATCACTTTACGTATAATCGTCGATTTACCTATACCTATAGAACCTGTAAGAAAGATGTTATTTTTAATCATTTTCTTTTTCTTTTAGAGCTTTAAGAATTTTTTCTGGGGTGATAGGCAATTCATAAAATCTAATACCTATAGCATCGTATATAGCGTTAGCAATGGCAGGGGAAGCTGCAATGGTTGTTGGTTCTCCTATACCTTTTGCACCAAATGGCCCGATAGAATCTTCATTTTCTATTAATACAGAATGAAAATTCGGAATATCCATAGAAGTTGGAACCAAGTAACCTGTCATATTTGGATTTAACGTAATTCCGTTTTTTATCACTTGTTCTTCCATTAGGGCCATTCCTATTCCTTGCACTGTACCTCCTTCGATCTGTCCTTCCACATTTATAGGGTTTATAGCTTTTCCACAATCAAGTGCGGTGTAAACATCTTTCACATCAACTTTTCCAGTGGTTGTGTCAACCTCTACATCGACTATTTGAGTCATAAAGGTATAAGCAACGTAGACTTCATGTGCCTGTCCGGATATTAAATCGGGAGAATATGTTGGTGGAAAGTAGGTCGCTTCACCTTTCAAAGTTTCACCTTTTTCTTCTACCTTTCTTTTTAAATCCCAGTAAGTAATTGTTTTTTCAGGGTTAGGATTGTAGATGATTTTTCCATCTTTCAAAGTTAGTTCAGGATAATTACTATTGAACTCTAAACTCGCATAATGGAAAATTTTTCCCTTTAAGTTTTCACAGGCTTGTTTTACTGCATTTCCTGTAAAGGTGGTTTGACGAGTTGCGGACGTTGATCCAGAATTCATAGTTTTATGAGTATCGCCCTGAATAACTTTTACTTTTTCAACACCAACTGAAAGAACTTCTGCTGCAATTTGACTGATCACCGTTAAAACTCCTTGTCCTACATCGGCAGCCGCGGTTACCACTAAAACCTTTTCATTATCCGTAAATTCAACCGTCGCATGAGAAAAATCGGGAAATCCTTCACCGTAACCATATCCAAACATTATCGTAGCCATACCTCTTCCTTTTTTCTTCAATGTCGAACACCTTCTTTCTCTTTTGAAAGCTTTAAAGCTTCCTGTATTGTTTCAACGACGTTGACACTTTGTGTAAGCTTTTGACCATTTGGAGTAATTGAGCCAATTCTGTAAGCGTTCTTTAGTCTAATCTCTGCTGGATCCATACCCAACTTTTCAGCTAATATGTTCATTTGAGATTCATAAGCAAAAGCCATCTGAGTTGTTCCAAATCCTCTCATGGCTCCACCATACGTATTATTAGTGTAAACGGTATAAGCTATACCCTTAACGTTAGGTACATTGTATGGACCTGTACAATGATACATACCTTTATGTACAACAGCAGGACCACTGGATGCATATGCTCCGGTATCCCCTACAACTTCAACCTCCCAAGCCTTTAGAATTCCATCTTTTGTGGCTCCTGTTCTAGCTTTAATATACAGTGGATGCCTTTTAGACTGTGCAATCATAGATTCTTCTCTGGTGTAAGTTAATTTAACAGGATGTTTTGTACTCATTGCAGCTAAAGCTAAATGTATATGTACAGAAATATCTTCTTTTCTACCAAATGCCCCTCCAATAACGGGTTGTATTATCCTGATTTTTTCTTTTGGTAAATTTAAAGATTGGGCTATATCAGCTTGTGTATCGTGAAGCCATTGTGTGGATGCCCAAATAGTTATTACACCTGTTTTTTCATCGTAAACAGCTACACCAGACTCTACTTGTAAAGGTAGTTGATCAACATGCTGCGTTTTATACTCTCTTTCTATTATTACATCAGATTCGTCAAAACCTTTTTTTACATCCCCTTTGTTTAATTGATGAGTAACAACTATGTTTCCACCTTCATGAATTTTTGGAGCGTCTTCTTCCATTGCCCTGAAAGGATCGGTAATGACCTCTAATTCTTTAACTTCGACTTTTATTAAATTAATAGCTTTAGTGGCAATTTCTTTACTCTTTGCAACAACTATAGCCAATGCGTCTCCCATAAAGCGTGTTTTTTCTCCTATTCCTACTAAAACAGGTTGATCTTTAATTATCAATCCAAACTTGTTCAAATGAGGATAATCCTTTGCAGTGATAACTTTAATTACTCCAGGTAATGATTCTGCTTTAGAGACATCTATCTTTTGAATGTAGGCATGTGGATGCGTAGCACGTTTAACTTTCACATAGAGCATGTCCTCAAAGTATATATCATCCGGATAGATGGCTTTACCCAATACTTTGTCTTTGGCATCAACTTTGAAAACATTCTCTCCAACGTATTTATTTGGTTTCAACTTTCTCACCTCTCTTATACTCAGCAATTTTAGTAGCCGAGAGTTTCACCGCATCTATTATTTTTTGGTATCCAGTACATCTACAGATATTGCCGGATAAACCTATTTTTATTTCCTCTTCCGTTGGGTTTGGAATTTCGTCAAGAAGTTTCTTAGTTGCTAGTATAAATCCAGGTGTGCAAAAACCACATTGTACAGCTCCAGTTTCAATGTATGCCTCTTGTATAGGATGTAAAATATTTTTATCACTCAAACCTTCAATAGTAACTATTTCTGCACCATCTGCTTCGTATGCAAGCACTAAGCAAGAAGCTACGATTTTATCATTCATTATAACCGTACATGCACCACATTCTCCTTTTCCGCAACCTTCTTTTGTACCTGTAAGATTCAGATCGTCCCTAATTAAGTCTAACAAACGGGTAGTTGAATTTACATTGCATTCTCTTTTAATACCATTTATGGTAAAGCTTATTTTCAATCTACCCTCACCATCCTTTCTATTTCGTTTAATGCGCTAATTGTTAGATTTTTAGCAACTTCCCTTCGATATTCTTTGGTACCTCTTATGTCGTCTATTGGTGAAATGTTATTGGAGACTACTTTTCCAATCTGAGAATAGTCTAATTCGTTAAACCTTTTTCCAACCATAAGAGGTTGAATTTCTGATATCTCAATTGGAACTGGAGCCACAGAGCCAAGAGAACATTTAACTGTTTTTATGCGTTCATCATCATTGAAGGTCACAACAATAGCCAACGTTATACTTGAAATTATCAAGGCGTTTCTTTTTCCAACTTTTAACCATTTTCCATAAGTGTGTTTTTGAGGTATTGGAATGATAATTTTTTCTAAAATTTCATCATTTCTAAGTACGTTTTTTTTAGGTCCTAGAAAAAACTCTTTTGCAGGTACCTCACGGGTTTCATTTTGGGAAGTTATTTTGAATACAGCATCGTAAGCTATTAAGGGAGGTAATAAATCTCCTGCTGGGGAAGAATTTGCAATATTACCACCAATGGTACCCCTGTTTCTGATTTGTGGTGAACCGACATCTAAGGCAGCTTGACTTATTAGCGGTAAATATTTTTGTATAATTTCAGATTTTACTAATTCCTCGTGTGTGACTAGAGCGCCAACTTCTATTCGATCGTTGTTTATTTCAATTTTTTTTAGTTCATCGAGGTTCTTTAAGCTCATCCACCTTTCTACTTCATCAAGACGGTCAAAGTAATCTACCAGAAGATCTGTGCCCCCTGCGATGATTTTGATGTTGGGGCTGTATTTTGCGAGAATCTCTGTGGCTTCTTTCAATGTGGTGGGAGCAAAGTAATCATCAGAATCTCTCCCAAAACCTTCTCGATTGTTCCTGAGTTCTTCTCCGTATCCTTTCATAATCTAAAATCGTCACCTCCCGATCATCCATAATAATTTTGCCGTCAATAATTACAGTTTCAACCATTCCCCCGTTCATTCCAAAAAGGATATGAGAATAAACGTTATCTTTTTCTATTGGAGTTGGTGGAATATAATCTACTATTATTAAATCCGCACGAAAATTTTCTTTTATTTTTCCAATTTCGACACCTAATAGGTTGGAAACAATTTGTATATTGTTATTAAAGGCCATGTTGTAAACTTCGTTCCACCCCGCTTGTGGATCACCCAATTGATGTTTTTGGAGCAAGTTTGCAACCTTTATACTTTCGAACATATCGTGTGTATAAGCATCTGTTCCCAGACCGGTTAGGATTTCGTGATCAAAAAAATCTTTTATTGGAGCTGCTCCTACCGCGTTCCCCATGTTTGATTCTGGATTGTGAACAACCCACGCACCACTCTTCTTCAACATAGGAATCTCTTCTTTCTTGATATGAACACCATGAGCAGCTAAGGTATGTGGCCTTAATATTTTAAATTTCGCTAATCTATCGACTACACCCATGTAACCTCTTTTTACGCTGTCCTGTAAATCTTCTCTCCCCTCAGCAACGTGGATATGAAACGGAACGTGTAACTCGTCTGCTAATTCTGAAGCTTTATTTAAGGTTCTATCTTCAAGTGTAAAAGAAGCATGTAACCCAATCATTCCACCTAACTTATCATTTTGAGAAACCCGAATTTTTCTAATAAACCTTTCATTTTCTTTCAGAGATGCATCGCTTTTAGTCTGACCATGTCTATCTGATACTTCATAACAAAGATTAGCCCTTATACCAGCTTCCATTGCTGCTTGTGCAATGATGTCCAAACTGCCATCTATATAATTAAAGCTTGCATGATGGTCAAAAATGGTGGTAACTCCGTTTTTTATACACTCTAAAATTGCAAATAACGCACTATAATAAATATCATTCTCGTTTAAAGTGTTGTCCAGTCGCCACCATAATTTTTCTAATATTTCTATGAAGTTTTGTGGGGGAGTGTCAGTTTTTAAGTTCATTCCTCTGGCAAAAGTACTGTATAGGTGAGTGTGAGTGTTTATTAAACCAGGCATTAGAATTTTATCTTGGGCGTTTTTGAAAACAACGTTTGGATATTTTTGAAGCAAAACTTCTGTTTCGCCTATTTCTTTTATTCTTTTGCTTTCTATTAATACTGCACCATTTTTAATTATAGGAGTTTCTTCGTCAAAGGTGAGAACAGTGGCGTTGCCTATTAACAACATGTTCATTTCCCTCCAAATTTTTAGGCCTCGAGCATCCCTTTAGATAGTTCATTAGCCTTTTCGATGATTTTTCCTTCATCAACTTTAACAAGTTCACCATCTTTTACAACTATTTCTCCATTGACTATCGTAATATCTACAATTTGAGAATCACCTGTATTAACAATCATTGAAATAGGATCGTAAATGCCTCCCGTATAACCTAATCGATCCCAACGAACCAAGAACATATCTGCCGCTTTACCTTCTTCTAAACTTCCAATTTCTGGTTGGTTTATAACTTCACTTCCACCTTTTGTGGCTATATGCAACACATCTTCAGAGGTAATAGCGTTGATACCGTAAATTAATCTGCTCATCAAAAAAGCAGTTTTCATTTCTAAAATCATATTAGAAGAGTCGTTACTTGCGCTACCATCAACAGCTAAGCTAACTTTTACACCCTTTTTTAACATATAGGGGATATTTGCAGCTCCAGAGGCAAGTTTTGAATTCGAAACGGGGCAATGAGCAACCCCTGTTTTAGTTAATGCCAGCTTAGCTATCTCTTCTTCGTTGAAATGAACTCCATGTGCAAACCATACATCAGAACCTAACCAATCTAAACTCTCCATGTATTCTAAAGGTCTCTTACCAAAGGCATCTATACAAAATCTCTCTTCGTCTTTTGTTTCAGCTAGATGTGTATGACTACAAACACTATATTCTCTTGCCAATTGAATAGATTCGTAGAGAAGTGTAGAAGTCACAGAGAATGGAGAGCATGGAGCTAGAACGACTCTATGCATGGCAAATGGAGAAGGATCATGAAATTTTTCAATAACTCTTTGGGAATCTTTCAATATTTCTTTTTCTGTTTGAACTACTGAATCAGGAGGAAGTCCTCCATCTTTTTCACTCAATGACATACTTCCTCTACTTCCATGTAATCTGATTCCAATTTCTTTCGCAGCATAAAATTCGTTGTCAAGAAGATCTGATGGTTGATTTTTCGGAAATACATAGAAATGATCAACCGATGTCGTGCAACCAGTTTTTAGTAATTCAGCCGTTGCCACTAAAGTACTGTAGTAAACAACCTCTGGTGTCAACCTTGACCAAATGGGATACAAAAACTTTAACCAATCAAATAATTCGACATTTTGTACTTGAGGAATGTTTCTTGTAAAGGTTTGATAGAAATGATGATGTGTGTTAATTAATCCTGGATATACATAATATTTGGAGCCATCTATAACTTCATCAATTTGTTCGTCTGACACATCTATATTTCGGGAAATTTTATGTATTATATTATCTATAATTAAAATATCGTGATCCTTCAATTGATCTTTATTTGCGTTCATAGTGGTTATGATTTTAGCATTTTTTATCAATATGTTCGACATATATATCAGCCTTCCTTTATTTGTGTGACTGCTTCTATTGCTTCGACTATTTGATGATATCCAGTACACCTACAGAGATTTCCTTCTATTGCAGTTTCTATTTCATCCTTTGAGGGATTGGGATTTTTATTCAACAAAGCCTTGGCGGACATAATCATTCCAGGTGTACAAAAACCACATTGAACGGCTTGATGATCAATAAAAGATTGTTGAAGGGGATCTAATTTTCCATTAACTTCCAACCCCTCCGTCGTGAGAACTTCATAACCATCAATTTGAGCTGTTAATATCAAACATGAATGAACAGCTTCACCATTTAAAATAACAGTACAAGCTCCACATTCGCCTACTGCACATCCTTCTTTTACACTTGTTAATTTCAACTGATTGCGTAGAGTATCAAGAAGTCGCTCCGTTGGTTCCACTTGTAATGTCTCTTTTGTATTGTTCACATAGAGAGTTACTTCAATTTTTCTCATTTTTTGAATACCTCCATAAACATAAGTTTCAATCAATTTTGTACACTGCTTGTTTCTTTGCTTCCAATTGTGTTGTAGAATGGAAGACGGAGTGTATCTAAATCAGCACCTTTTTCCACAGCTATTAATTCAGCAAGTATCGATATGGCTAATTCTTCTGGCGTTTCTGCCTTAATTGGTAGACCTATGGGGGCATGAATCTTGTCCAAAAAGTGTTGGGAGACGCCAACTTTGAGAAGATTTTTCTTCATTTCAGCAATCTTGTGCTTTGAGCCTATGACGCCAAGATAGGCAAATGGTTTATTCTCTAGTGCTTGTACTATCTCTTTGTCAACAGCATGTCCCCTGGTTACTACCACAACATAACTTTTGTTGTGTAAGCGTATTTCATTATCCAAGGCCTCTTTTAATGGAGAGCAAACCACATGTCCCCAGGGTATATTATCCTCATTTGCAAAATCTCTACGATCGTCCCATACGGTTACCTTATAGCCAGTTAGAGTCGCCACACGAGCCAAAGCTTTACCCACGTGCCCTGCACCGAAAATAACAACTTCACGATTCTGCCCTATCACTTCTAGAAACACTCCCAAACTACCCCCACAGATGGCACCTTCATCTCCAGCTTCTTTTGTGTTGAGCGATTCCCTATATAGAAGAACTTGAGCTTTGTTTTTAAGTAAATTGAGAGCTTCATCGATTACATGGTGTTCGACTATGCCTCCTCCTATGGTTCCAATTGTACTGCCGTCTGCACTAACCCACATTTTGGCTCCCATACTACGAGGAGTAGATCCCTTTTCTTCAACGACTGTACACAAAACCCCTTCAGGTCCTTCTTTAAGAGCTTTATCTATTGCTTTTAGAATGGCTTCGTTCATATGCGTTGCACCTCTCTTTATCAAAATCAAAATCTTTGGCTTGAGTTTGAAATCTCCATGATAGCCTTTTTGAAAATTGCCCCTAAGGCTGGTTTTTTGTAAGGAGTAGACCATCTTTCACCAGTTATTTTCACCATTTCGTCACCTATTTTTTTTGCTAACTCTTCCAAATTTAATTGATTGGCTTTTTGATTTAGTATTTCCCTTTCTATATTCCTAAATCTTACTGGAAAAGGTGTTGCAGAACCTGGAACTATTCTTATATCATCAATTTTTGAGTCTTGTTCATTTATTTTTGCAACGACAGCTAAGTTTAGTCTTGCTATATTCAAAGCTCTTCTTCTTCCAATTTTTTGAAAACTAAAACGATAATTTTCATCTAGTTTTGGAATTATTATTTTAGTTACAAGTTCATCTTGATTTTTACTGGTCTTGTAAGGTCCTACAATATACTGATCTAAGGGCACATGCCTTTTCCCATTTATAGAACTTAGCTCTATCTTAGAGTCTAACGCCATCAAAGGAGGAATTAAATCAGCTGCTGGAGACGCATTAGATATATTTCCTCCAACGGTACCTCTGTTTCTTATCTGTACGGAGCCTATACTTTTTGCTGCAGTTACGAGAAATGGGAAATATTTGTTGATAACGTTTGATTGGATTAACATTGTATGCGTACACAAAGCTCCCAACTCGACAGTATCTTCCGTTACATCTATATATTGAAGACCTTTGATATTAGAAATATCCAATATATAATCAAATTTTTCTAATCTTGGACTTTCTTTATGTATATCTACCAGTAAATCAGTTCCACCAGCTAATACCTTTATATGTTCATATTTATGCAAATATTCCAAAGCAGAATCAACATCTTTAGCGGTTAAAAAATCATATTCAATCATTTTTTCTTCCTTCCTTTTTTCAAAGAATGACCTATCAGTATTTTTTCTAAGTTTATAGGCAATGATCTTATTCTTTTTCCAGTCGCTTGTGCGACAGCGTTTGCTATTGCTGCTGCCCCCAGCTCCAAGGTGGGCTCTCCTATGGATTTTGCTCCGTAAGGTCCATTAGGATCTGGATTTTCAACGATGATGGGGGTTATATCAGGCATATCTTTAACAGTAGGTATCAAATATTCGTCAAAATTGGTGTTATTGATGTATCCCTCGTTTATATTCAGCTCTTCCATGATCCCATATCCGAGGCCCATTGATATTCCACCATAAAATTGACCTAAAACATTTGCTGGATTGATAGCTCTTCCGACATCGTGAGCAGCTACCATTTTAAGGACTTTTATCTCACCTGTACCTATATCTACTTCGACCTCAGCTATCTGACATCCATAAACGTATGTGAAGTAAGGTCTGCCTTGCCCTGTTTCTTCATCCCAACTTATCTCAGGAGCTTTATACCACCCATATGAAGATAAAAAGACACCAGAGTTATATGCTTGAGAAACAGCTTCTTCAAAAGAAATTATCCTTTTTTGATCTGGAGTGTAAATTGAATTATCTTTAAATATTAACTCTTTGTAGGATAGATTATATTTTTTTACTATAAAATCCGTTAATTTCTGCTTAAGCTTTTTAGCGGCGTCGAGTGATGCATTCCCTCCAACTAACGTTGCGCGAGAAGCTACCGTAGAACCGCTGTCTGGGGAAACTAAGGTATCGACAACCAGGAAGTTGATCTTCTCAATATCGATCCCCAATTCCTCGGCCACAATTTGAGAAAAAGCTGTTTTTAAACCTTGCCCATTTTCAGCCAAACCACTGTAAAGATATACTGTTCCATCTTTTTGTATTGATAATATGATACCAGCTGCATCAACAGCTTCTGCTCCTAAGCTACACCCTCTGTAACTTATAGCCATTCCTATTCCTTTTCTTTTGTCACCTTTTTGTTCTCTACTGTACTCTTTGTACTTATCCAAAAAATTGATCGAATCAGTAGCCTTTTTTATTACTTCTTCGAGGCTAACTTTGTGGTTATCTAGTTTTTGACCACTTGCTGTTTCAGAATTGTCATGAAAAATATTTTTTAATCGAAGTTCTAAGGGATTCATTCCAAGTTCTTGAGCCAATTCATCCATGAGAGATTCATTGGCAAATATGACTTGAGGAGAACCGTATCCACGCATGGCTCCCGTGTACACGTTGTTGGTATAATATCCATAAGTATCTGTTTTTACATTTGGAATTTCGTAAGGACCAGTAGCTTGAACAACAGATCTCCAAGTAACAAACGGAGTTTGGCAGGCGTAGGCTCCACTGTCTGCGATCGCTTCTATTTCCATAGCCAGTAACTTGCCTTCTTTTGTTGCCCCGACTTTGTATTTCAAATTGTAAGGATGCCTTTTATAGCTTTCGATAATTGATTCTTCTCTTGTGTTTTTTAATTTTACAGGTAGATTGGTTTTCAAAGCCAAAACAGCAGCTCGAGCAGCCATAGAAGAAATTACCTCATCTTTGCCACCAAAAGAACCACCTATGTGATTTTGAACTATTCTAACTTGATTGTAACCAACCTTAAGAACCGAAGCTACGGCGTTACGGCAAGCAAAAGGATTTTGTATAGATCCATATATTGTGACTATACTGTTGTTTTCGTAAGGAACGGCAATTACAACCTCGGGTTCCATGTATGCATGCTCAACAAATTGTGTTTTATACTCTCGTTCCAAAATCACATCGGATCTTTTAAATCCTTCTTCTACGTTGCCTTTTCTGAGTTTATGATGAATGACTTCATTATTGTTTTTATCTTCATGAATAGGTGGCGCGTTTTTAGACTCTAACGGATCAAAAATAGCTGGGATTTCCTCGTATTCTACTTTTATACTTTCAACCGCTTTTTTTGCTGACTTTAGCGTTTCTGCAGCAACAACCGCTATTCCATCCCCTACGAAGTAAGTTCTTTCTTTAGCTAACACCTGTTGATCGGGGATAATAACGCCAAATTCGTTATTGGGTATATCATTTGCAGTTATAATTGCTTTAACACCAGGAACCTTTTTGGCTTCTTCTAAGTTTATGTTCAATATTTTTGCAGAAGGATACTTAGATCTCAGAACCTTTGCATACAACATATTTGGAAATTCTAAATCATCAGCGAATTTAGCTTTTCCAGTTACCTTTTCGTATGCGTCGATTCGTTTTTTTGGTTGATTAACACTTTTAAAAATGATAGTTCACCTCCAAATGATGTTCAGGGTCTTCCTCCCATGGTCAAAGCCATGATTGCTTTTGCTGTATGTAAACGGTTTTCCGCTTCGTCATATATTATTGAATGAGGACCGTCAATAACGGGATCAGTTACTTCTTTACCTCTATCTGCAGGCATTGCGTGCATATAAAGAACATTTTTATCTGCCAATGCCATTCTTCTTTCATCACAGATCCAATCTTTGTGTTTTTCAAGATTTTCCTTCATCTGTTTTTTCCCTTCATCCGTATCAGGATTTTCCACTCCTAAAAATCCACCCCAGTTCTTTGGAATTACAATTTGGGCTCCATCGAATGCCTCATCCATATCGTTTGTAAACTTTAAACTTCCACCATACTGTTCTGCGTTTTGTTTTGCTTCATCAGTAATTTCTGACATAAGAGGAAATTCTTTTGGATGGGCTATAGTCACGTCCATTCCGTACCTTGTAAATAATAATGCCTGTGTTTGAGGTACAGACAATGGTTTTGCATGGGATGTGGCGTAAGCCCAAGATATAGTAACTTTAATATTTCTAAGATCATTACCACATTTTTCTTTTATTGTCATCAAATCTGCCAACCCTTGTAAAGGATGGTAAATATCATCTTGAAGGTTGATAACAGGTACATCGGCATATTTTGCAACTTCTCTGAGGTACTTGTTTCCGATTCCATAGAAACAGTTTCTTATCGCTATGGCATGGCCGAATCGACTCAACACAATTGCGGTATCCTTTGCGGATTCTCCGTGGGAAAGTTGCATCTTATCTGGTGTCAGATCATGAGCATGTCCGCCAAGCTGTGTGATACCCGCTTCTATAGAATTTCTAGTTCGTGTGGATTGCTCGAAAAACATCATAAAGATAGTTTTTGATCTTAACAAATGATCTGTAGGTTCTCCCAGAGCAAACCTTAGTTTAAGTTCTTTGGATAATTCAAAGACAGTTTCTAATTCTTCTTTACTCCATTCTTGTGTAGTTATAAAATCCTTTCCCCTAAAAAGTGTATTCATTTTATCTCCTCCGATATATATGATTATATTGCTTTTATAAATCTTCCAAATCCTTTTTCTCCTAGGAATTTTCTATCTTTTACGATTACCTTTCCTCTTAAAATGGTTGTAATAGGGACTCCTTCTACTTCAAATCCCTCAAAAGGAGTGTATCCAGCTTTTGAATGGGTGTTAGAACTATTTAATACTTCTTTTAAATTTGGATCGAAAATAACCAAATCAGCGTCTGAATCTACAGCTATTGTACCCTTTTTTGGATATAATTTAAAAATTTTTGCGGGATTTGTGGAAAGAAGTTCAACCACTTGATTGATAGAGATTAAACTTTTATTTACGCCATAGGTATATGTCAGAGGGAAAAGTGTTTCTACTCCCGGAATGCCAGGAAATATATCCAATGAATTTTCACCCTTTGATTTTTGTTCAGCATTGTATGCACAGTGATCTGTGGCAATTACGTCTATAAAGCCTTTTTTTACACCTTCCCACAAAGCTTCGTTATCTTGTCTTTCCCTCAAAGGAGGAGTCATAAGATAAAGTCTAGCTTTAGGACCATTTAATAATTCCCTAGTTAGTAAAAGGTAATGAGGAGTGGTTTCAACATACAATTTAAAATCTTCTAAATTCTTGTAATCTTTTACAACCTGGTAGCCTTTTTCAGAAGAAAGATGCACTATATATAATGAAGCGTTAGTTTTATGAGCAATCTCACAAATTTCTTTGACAGCTTTTTGTTCAGCTTCGCTTGGACGAATATCTGGATGATATTGAATATCTAATTTATTTTCTTTCTGGAACTTGATAATATTTTTTTCAATAATATCATTATCTTCAGCATGAACAGCTACTATTAAGTCATTATCTGAAGCTGCTTTAAATAAAGGTTCCCATTTCTCAGGAGACAGCATATATATATTTCTGTAGGTGGTAAAAGCTTTTAAACTGGATATTCCAAAATCTCTGATCTCTTTAAGCTGATGTTTTTGCTTAAGTGGATCGAAGTTATCGTTAATAACCATGTGAAAATGAAAATCGATCACGGAATCTTTAGTTTCTTCAAATCTTTTTTCTAATCCCTTCATTAAAGAAGCGTCTTCCATATCAGCAAAATCTATGTGTGTCGTTACTCCACCTAAAGCAGCCGATCTACCTCCCCAATAGAAGTCATCTATACTGGTTGTACCTCTTGCATGTAAACTGAAATGTGTGTGACTGTCTATAATACCAGGGAAAACATACTTTTCACTTGCATCTATTACCTCTTCATCCATATAAGGGTCTAAGTTGGCATCTATTTCTTTTATCTTCTCCCCTACTATTCTAATGTCCTTTTTTTCTGTTTTTGTGGTAGTAACAACAATACCGTTTTTTATTAACACTTCAACCCTTCCTTTTACAAGTATTTTTGAATATACAATTTTGGAATGCATGCGTACATTGCAGCAGCCTTCACTAATTCACTTTTCCATGTTTTTTCGTTGGGAGCGTGTGCTTGGTCTTCATGTCCCGGACCGAACCCAACACACGGTATTCCATACCTTCCCATTATCGAAACACCGTTGGTGGAAAAAGTCCATTTATCTACCAAGGGTTTTTCTTCAAATAAGTTTTGATATGCTTCTATGAGAGTTTGACAAGCAGGATGATCTTCAGATACTACCCAAGCTGGGAAATAAGCCTGTGTGGGATATCTTAATCCGGTGTAGGATGGTTTTTCATAGGTGTAAAGTTCCGCATCAGCATTGTATTTTGCAGATGAAGGTAAATTTTTAATCTCCTTTAATGCATCATTCCAATTTTCTCCCCAAGTCAACCTTCTATCTATAGATATTGAGCAACCATCAGCAACCGCACACCTAGAAGGAGAAGAAAAGAAAATTTCAGAAACTGTCAAACTACCTTTTCCTAAGAATTCATCATTTTTTAAACAAGTGTGTAGTACTTGCAGTTCTTTTATAATATCTGCCATTTTATATATAGCGTTGTCTCCTCTTTCAGGAGCAGATCCATGACAACTAATACCGTGCGTAGATACTTTTATTTCCATCCGTCCACGTTGACCCCTATATATATTACAAGAAGTTGGTTCGGTGATAACTACAAATTCAGGCTTGATTTTATCCTCTTCGATGATATATTGCCAGCAGAGTCCATCACAATCTTCTTCTTGAACTGTTCCAGTAATTAGAAGCGTATAATCATCATATAAATCTAAATCTTTGATAATCTTGGCTGCATAAACCATAGAAGCCATCCCGCCTTCTTGATCACTTGCCCCTCTTCCAACGATAATTTCATCGTCTTCGTAACCTTTGTATGGATCGTAGTTCCATAAATTTATATCTCCAATACCTACTGTGTCTATATGTGCATCCATAGCTATTAAGTGTTTTCCATTACCAATGTAACCTAGAATGTTTCCCATAGGATCAATGTCTATTCGGTTGAAACCAACTTTTTCCATCTCTTCTTTAATTCGTAAAATAACTTCTTTTTCATTACCGCTTTCACTTGGAATAGAAATCATGTCCCTAAGAAATCTGGTCATGTCTTTTTTGTATTCCTCAGCTTTTGATAGTATTTGTTTGTAATTCATATATTTTAATGAACCCCCTTTTATTCAATAGTTTATTGTTTTTAGAAGCTCTAAAAAGTACTTTAAAATGTAATCTATATCTAATTTAGCGCCCCTTCGCCCCGCAGCCCACCCCATATAAGGATGAAGAAACATGGCTTCACCATTTAATTTTTGGAAATTATTTTGTTGTTATATTGATTAGTGTGGGTGGGTTTATGACAATAAAAAAATCTCGTTCAAGTATTAAATAAATTATTAAAAATTATAATCTTTTAATAATTGAGACAATTCATTTAAATTAGGTTGCACAGTCAAAGGGGCTCCTACAGCTTTTTCAGCATTTTTAATATCTTTTAATCCATTCCCAGTAACAATTACAGCGACGCTTTCATATGGTTTGATTATGCCATTTTCAACAGCCTTTTTTATACCAGCCACTCCTGCAACTCCCGCAGGCTCACCAAAAATACCTGTTTTCTTACCTAAAATTTTTATCATATCTAATATTTCCTCATCTGCTACATTGATCATATCACCATTCGAATCCTTAACAGCCTTTATGGCTTTTATATAATTTCGAGGTTTTCCAACAGCAATGCTATCAGCGATGGTATTTTCTGGAACTGGAACGAGATCCGTTCCGCTTTTAAATGCCTGAGTAATTGGGGCACAACCTTCAGATTGCACCCCTAATAGCCTCGGTAATTTATCGATGAATCCTATTTGTTTTAAATCATACATACCTTTCCAAGCACCTGCTATCGTGCAGCCATCGCCAACGGAGTAAACTAACCAATCAACCATTTCCCAATTTAATTGTTCAGCGATTTCTATTGAAGAAGTTTTTTTACCTTCAACTAAATAAGGATTAATAGCAGCATTTCTGTTATACCAGCCCCACTTATCAATAGCTTCTTGTGATAGATAAAAAGTTTCTTCATAAGAACCTTTTACGGATAAAACTAGAGCTCCATAAACCAATAACTGAGTAACCTTTCCAATGGGAGCACGAGAAGGAACGAAAATAACGGCTTTCATTTCATTTCCCATGGATGCTATATTACCCGCCAACGAAGAGGCAGCGTTCCCAGTGGAAGCACATGAAACAGTGTTCATACCTGCCTCTTGAGCTTTTAAAACAGCTATAGCTGAAGCCCTATCTTTCAAAGACCCTGTTGGGTTTAAACTATCATCTTTTATGTAAAGAGTTTCTATACCTAACAGCTTTGCCATAACATCACTTTTGTATAGAGGTGTTCCTCCAATCTTCAAAGGTGGTTTAGGGGTGTTAGGTTCTATAGGTAAGAGTGGTGAATATCTCCATATAGATGGATTAGGATTCGCTTTCAATTCTTCCTTATTCCAATCTTTTTTTATCTTTTCGTAATCGTATTCAACATCTAAAATACCTTTTTCTCCACATTTTGGGCAAAGATATTGTGTAGGTGAAGCTTCGTATTTTTCCCCACAAGAAATACATACCAAATCTTTTACATATTTCAGTTTTCTCCCCTCCAATTTAGTCTAACAATCCCGTTTTTTTGTTAAATTCAATTATTAATTGGTCGATTTTGTCTGCAATTTCAAAGGCCTTACCCCAGTATTCTTCGTCATTGTACCATTGCTCGTTTAATTCGTCTAATTCTTTACCTTGTTGTTCTATCCAGGTATAGTATTTTAAATTGTGTATTCTTTTTTTATCATAATAACTCAATTCCTGAATAAAATCTGTTTTTACTCCCATTAGATGTTTCTGAAAATCTATAGCAGCCTGTTGTTCACTGTATTTACCATTTTGTTCTTGTAACTCTTTAAGTCTTGAATCATATAATTCCATTGAATCGGTGAACACTGTCATCACAACATCTTTTTCTGTTAATTCGTAGTATTTGGCAAATTTTATAGCAGAAAGTACATTTGCAATAGAAGAAATTCCCAGTAAAGATAAATTATCTACAACCGATGAAGGAACTCCTTGTTTTCTTAAAAAGTCTTTTCCTTCTGGTTCGTTGAAAAGCCTTATTAAATTCATAGCATCATTATCATCTATCGCCATAACCATATCGGTATTTTTAACGTTATGAATCCAGGGTACATGTTTATCTCCAATGCCTTCAATCCTATGGGCACCAAATCCGTTGTATAATAAAGTAGGACACTGCAGTGCCTCTGAGACAGCCAATTTACTCTTTGGATATATAGTTTTTAAATATTCTCCTGAACCCAACGTCCCAGAAGACCCTGAAGTTAGAACGGTTCCAGCCAATCGATCTTTATCCCCCATAATTTTTTGTAGAACTTCTTCCATTGCAGGACCTGTAATCACATAATGCCATAAACGATTGCCCATTTCATCGAATTGGTTGAAAATAACAATATTGTCGTGAGTAGACTTTAATTCATTACATTTATCGAATATCTCTTTTACGTTACTTTCACTTCCAGGTGTTCCAATTACTTCTCCTGCCACTTTTGATAACCATTCGAACCTTTCTCTACTCATCCCTTCGGGTAATATAGCTATGGATTTACAACCTAAAAGCTGTGCGTCATAGGCACCCCCACGACAATAATTACCTGTTGAAGGCCAAACTGCTTTTTGTGTAGTAGGATCAAATTGACCGGTTACAAGTCTTGGTACAAGGCAACCAAAGGTGGCACCAACTTTGTGTGAACCGGTTGGGAACCATTTACCGACTAATGCAACGATACGAGCTTTAACACCTGTTAATTCTGATGGCAACTCAAAGTAATTTACATCGCCATATAAACCACCTTTTGGAACTGGTTCGTTTTTCCATGTAATTCTAAATAAGTTGTATGAGTTAATATCCCATAGGCCTATATTTTTTAGCTTTTGTTTAATTTTTTCAGGAATCAGGCGAGGATCTCTCATTTGCGCAAAAGTAGGTATAATAATATTTTTCTCTTTAGCCCTTACTACCGCTTTTTCGAGTACTTCTTTGTTAATAGTTAAATCTATCATCTTATTCCTCCTAAGTTTTTAAATATTTTTTAGAGATGACTTCTCACACCAAGAATCAGCACAACTTTGCTCTGATACCTTTTTAAAATCAAAATCTTTTTTTCTTGGCTAAGTTATTATTATACATCTTTTTGATCAAATAATTAAAACTTGATTTTCTGTGATAATTATATTTAATCCTTCTTAATTGTCTATAAAAAATAATAAAAGATAATAATCAAATTTATCAAGATTAAGCAAAGTGTAAACTCAAGCCTTCTACTAATTCTTTTCTTTTTTTGATTCTGGCATAATAAGGTTTAAAATAATTGCTGTTAAAGCACCAACAGTAATGTTAGATGAAAAAATTAAAGCTAACCATTCGGGAAGTTGGTTCACTATATCGGGTCTATAACTTACTCCTAATCCTAAAGCTAAAGAAAGCGCTAAGATAAACATTTTTCTATCGTCTATTTCGCCTTTTACCGCAATTTTCATACCCGCCATAGCAACCATGCCAAAAAGAGCTATAGTTGCTCCACCTAAGACAGGTGCAGGCATAACACTGACTAAAGCGCCAATCTTTGGAAAGATACCTAGTAATATTAAAATAATTGCTACGCCGTACCCAACAACTCGGCTTGCAACCTTACTTAACTGGATAACTCCAGTATTTTGACTAAAACTTGTGTTAGGAAGAGTGTTGAAAGCAGCTGCTAAAGCGCTACCTACACCATCCCACAAAACTCCTCTTTTTAATCTTTCTTCATGAATCTTACCTTCAATCGGTTCTCCACTTACTTCAGCAACAGCTGTTTGATCTCCTACTGTTTCAATAGAAGTGATGATATAGGCTAAAATCCAAGGAACAAGAAGTCTCCAATCAAATGATAAACCATATTTAAATGGAACTGGAACGGTTATCCACCCAGCTTCTACAATAGGGGTAAAATCAACCATGCCCAACACTATTGCCAGGAGATACCCCGCCACTAAACCAATTGCCACGGCTGCTGCTTTTATTATACCTTTACCGTATATATTTGCTATTACGATGATTATTAATACAAACAAAGCAATAGCCAAATTTTGAATGTTTCCAAAATCGCTGGCTCCTGCACCTCCTCCGATATCCGTTATGGCAGCTTCTATCAAACCAAAACCTATTAACATAACAACAGTACCAGAAACCAATGGAGGAAAAACCTTTCGGGTTTGAGCTAAAAATCTACTCAAAATCATCTCAACAGGCGAAGTAATTAGAGCCATCCCCAGAACTAAAGGTAGCCCTCCAACATTTGCTGCAACAATTGCCATTGGAACAAATGTAAAACTTGTTCCTTCTACTACCAATAGTCCACTTCCTAAGGGTCCGATTTGTTTTACCTGAATGAAGGTGGTTACCCCTGAAATAATTAAAGCCATACTTACAAAATATCCAGTTTCTATTGGATCTAATCCCGCCGCACCAGCAATAATCAATGGTGGAGTCACAATACTGACAAACATTGCTAACATGTGTTGAATACTTAGAACAACCGTTTCATAAAAAGGAGGTTTATCTTCAAGTTTGTATAAAACTTCTGTTTCTCTTTCTTCTTCTGCGGTTTTTGTTGTGCTGTCTCCCATTAATAATCACCCCTCATATAATATGTATGGATATGATTTTTAATTAAACTTTAACTTTTATTATACTTTAATTTTGTTTTATTCGCAAGTAAAGCTTTATATAGTTTAGGCTGCCTAATTGTTTTTATTTACGGCTAGTTTTTTGTAATTGTCCATAATCTGATATATTTAACATAACGATAGATTATGATATAATTTCAATAACTACAACTAATTAATTATATTGTCTTTAAAAAATTAAGTTGTTCAACTTTAATGAGTTAACTAAGGTTGAATGGTGATCGGAAGGAGGACATTTGTAATGTTTAATTTTTTTAAAAGGAATAAGTCAAATACTTCTAAAACATCGAATAAACAAGTTTTTTATGATGAAAAAAATGCTTTAGTTATATATTTCAAATGTTCAAAATGCGGAGAGAAGTTTAGAAGTTATCTTAGAAAAGGCTACGATTTTATTACAGATTACGATACAGGGGAGTATAAAATAAATAAAGAATATATTGGATCAAAATGCTTTAACAAAATACACCTTTCTGCCACTTTCGATAGGAATTATAGATTAAAAGAATACACTCTGGAAAATGGAGAGGTAATCAGCAAAGAAGAATGGGAGGAGAAAGAAAATGCCTAGAACAAAAGGTGAAAAAGATACTAACGTAAATTTATTTGAATATCGACCTGTCAGGCCCTTTATTCAAATACCAGAAAAGGTACTTATGTATATTTTGCAACTAACCCCGTCGTCTTTTGCAAAGGTATATTTATACTTGTATAACATGAGCTACGGTCTTGGATACGATCATACAGTTACCCATACCAGTGTACGCGAAATAGCCTCAAATTTGAATATTAGTATTGGAAGAACCCAAAATGCAATTACTTATTTTAAAAAAATTAAAGCAATAGAAAAAATAGAGTCACGGGCAGTAATTGGAACAAAATACAAAGTGAACGTTCCTGAATATTCTTCTTCTTTCAATAATTGGTACTTTACTGCACCCAATAAAGTTAGATATATAATGATGAAAGAAAAATTGCTTACATCGGAAAAGTTGGTTACTTCCAAAATAAAACGTTATAAATCTGTAAAAAAATCATTGGAATTGGGTCTATTTGATGAATCTGAAGAGTAGGTAATCAATATGCATGAGAAATTGTTGAGTTTAATTCTTTCTCAAAATAATTCTTTTTTATTGGATTATGCAAAGAAGAATAATATTAATAGATTAGTAGGTACAGTTCTTTATTCGAAAGATAATATAGTTATAATTGGTATTAAAAATTTTCTTTTCCTTCTAGAAAATCAAAGCAATCGCCATTTTAAAACCGGGATTCGTGTAAATTTAAATTTTTTAAACCCACGAGATAAAGAAAATAATGTAAATATTCCACTCAAGATGAAATATTTGGGTGAATCATCAATAGATGGTTTTAAATTAAGTTTGAAATTTTCGAACTTTAAAAATATAGATGTTATTAATCTTAAATCTCCTAATTTCACTGAAACACAAAATATGAAAGCATCGATATGGCTCTCAGAGTTCTCTCGAACTTTAAATGAACAATTGAAAAACTTAAAATTCGATAATTTAGAATCCCACGAGATAACTTCCTTTAAAAAACTGACACAAAAGATAATAACTTCATTTCTAAAATCCTTTAAAGATAACATAAACTCCGTTTTATTACCTTCTCACTCTGCACACAAAATTGTTGATATGATAAAAGTATACATATCAAAAAGAGATAATACATATTATTTCTCTAAGAACGAGCTGAGGCTAATTAAAGATATACTAACTTTGCAGGAGGAAGATAAGAACAGTCTGCTTAATAAAAATCAATTCAAAATTTCAAAAAATAACATAGTGGATAAAACATTAAATTCTTACCTAACTATTAAAAACCTAAGCTTAGAAACTAAGACGCCTTTGATGTTTTTTTCGATCTTTGGGATGCCCATATTTTTTACCATTGATAGAGAATATCAAAATAACGCACAGAATTATCAAAAAGATGCGATTAACCAAAAACTAAATTTAATTTTGTTGACTTACAACTTTGGAGTTATAGATGCACATATACAAAGTTTTGGGAAGGAAATTTATTTAAATTTCGAAATAGAGAATGATTCTGAGTATTTTAAATTAAAAACACCCTATCTCATCAAAAAATTGGAGGAGAAAAATTATCGAGTAAGGAGGGTTGATTTTGTATGATAAAAAAATTTCGTTCAAGTATTATAATAAATATGTCTATAAAAAAACCGGTGAAGAAAGAAATCACCGGTATATTTAACTACCTTTAAATATTTACTATTTTTTTAGTGAATAAAAGGCATTCAATCCTCTATATTGTGCAGTTGATCCGAGTTCTTCTTCGATTCTTAGCAGTTGATTATATTTTGCTATTCGGTCTGTTCTTGAGAGTGATCCGGTCTTAATAAAACCGGCATTTACCGCTACAACCAAATCGGCAATGAAGGTATCTTCTGTTTCACCTGAACGATGAGATACAACAGCAGTCATATTATTTTTGTAAGCTAATTCAATTGCATCGAGAGTTTCAGTTACACTCCCTATCTGATTCAATTTGATCAAAATAGAATTAGTTGCTTTTAAATCTATACCCTTTTGCAATCTTCTAACATTAGTAACGTATAAGTCATCGCCAACTATTTGTACCCTGTCTCCCACTTTTGCAGTGAACTCAGAGTAACCTTCCCAGTCCTCTTGATCGAAAGGATCTTCTAATGACTTGATAGGATATTTATCAATTAAAGAAGTATAATAGTCAGCTAATTCAGTGGCACTCATTTCTTTTCCATCAACAGAGTATTTCTTTGTCTCTTCATTGTAAAACTCGGAAGCAGCCGCATCCATAGCGATGAAGATTTGTTTACCAGGTTCGTAACCTGCGGCTTGTATGGCTCTAATAATATATTTTATAGCTTCTTCATTTGAATTTAAATTTGGAGCAAAACCGCCTTCATCTCCAACAGAAGTTATGTGTCCTTCTTTTTTCAGAATATTTTTTAAATTATGGAAAACTTCAGCTCCTGCCCTCAAAGCGTCTTTAAATGAATTAAATCCAGCGGGCATAATCATAAACTCTTGAATATCTAAATTATTATCGGCATGTTGTCCACCATTTACTATATTCATCATTGGTACGGGTAAAACTTTGGCGTTCACTCCACCTAAATACTTATAAAGAGGGAGTCCTAAGGAATTCGCTGCAGCTCTGGCCACCGCCATAGAAACAGCTAATATTGCATTAGCTCCAAGATTTTCTTTGTTTTCTGTTCCATCTAAATCCAACATCACTCTATCAACATTCACTTGATCAAAGGCGTTCAAACCAACAACCTCTTGTTCAATAATATCGTTTACGTTTTTTACTGCTTTAGTAACTCCTTTACCCATGTAATAATCTTTATTACTATCTCTTAATTCTAAAGCTTCAAATTTACCTGTTGAAGCACCTGAAGGTACAATGGCTGAACCCGTTACTCCAGTAGATAAAGTGACCTCTGCTTCAACGGTTGGATTTCCCCTTGAATCTAATACCTCTCTTGCTTTTACTGTTACTATCTCATCATAAAACTTTTCCATCTAAGAAACACCTCCAGAAATTTATATATTAGTTAAAAATTAGAATTGAATTTAATGGACAATATCTAGCGGTTGACTTTAGTACCTATATTCTCTCCTTCTACCGCTTTAAGTAAGTTCCCTTCTTTGAAAAAATTGATAATTAATATAGAAAGATTATTTTTTTCACATATTGAAAAAGCCTCAGTATCCATTACTTTTATTTGTTCTTTAATTGCTTGTTCATACGTTATATTATCATATTTTTTGGCATTTTCGAATAACTTTGGATCTTTATCATATATTCCATCCACCTTCGTGGCTTTGATTAGTATATCCGCATTCATTTCTATTGCTCTCAATGCGGCAGCTGTATCCGTTGTGAACAAAGGGTTAGAAGTTCCACCCCCAAATAAAACAATATAACCCGCTTCAAAGCACTGTTCAATAAAATCATATTTAAGTGGCATTACAGAAGGTAAATTAACAATTGGGGAAACTACGATACTTTTTAAACCATCCTTTTCGAAAACATTTTTAAGATAGAGTGAATTTATGACCGTGCCCAACATTCCTAATTGATCAGCCATTTGAATTTGAAAATTTTTCAGTTCTTTACCTCTAAAAATGTTTCCAGCTCCTATGACGATTCCCAATTTAATATTTAAACTATGGATTTTCTTGATCTCGCTTACCAAATAAGTAAACATTTTCTCAGAAAATCCTTTCCCCCCTTCACCACTCAAAGTTTCCCCACTTAATTTTAGTAATACTCTTTTGTACATAGGGCCTCCTTTTAGATATGCAACCGCACTATTAATGATGATGGAGAGTGTTTCAAATTCATAAATAAAGCAAAAAAGGCGGAATACTCCACCTTTTTATTATTCGCCAACTGCAAATCTAGCAAATTTATCTACTGTTATATTTTCTCCTACTTTAGCTATTGTAGAATTAATGATATCTTTGATACTTTCGCCTTCGCCAAAAACATATTCCTGTTCAAGAAGACAATTTTCGGTGTAGAATTTTTCTAATTTGTTTTCTACAATTTTTTCTTTAATATTTTCTGGCTTGTTGGAATCTTTTAACTCTTCTAAGTAAATTTCCTTCTCTTTATCGATAATTTCTTGAGGCACATCTTCCCTTGCAATCCATTTTGGATTCATCGAAGCAATTTGAAGAGAAATTTGCTTAGCTAAATCATGAAAATCGTCGGTTCTAGCAACAAAATCGGTTTCACATCCTAATAATAGAAGAACACCGATTTTTTCATTATGATGAATATAAGAATAAACTATACCTTCGTTTGTGACTCTCCCAGCTTTTTTTGCTGCTTTTATAGCACCTTTCTTTCTTAAAATTTCAACCGCTTTATCTATATCTCCGTTGGCCTCTTCTAAAGCATTTTTACAATCCAACATTCCTGCTCCCGTTGAAGTTCTAAGATTCTTTATCTTTTCAATTGATACATCCATTCAACATACCTCCTAATACTTATTATTACTGACTTTAAAAACTCTAAAATTATATTAGCGCCCCTTGGTCCCGTTCCCCCCATAACGATTAACAAAACCAATGTATTTTAACACAACTAATTGAATATTAAAATAAGAAAATTATTGTTTTATTACTATTTTTTTAATAATTTTTCTTGTAACTTTGATTCAACGTACTTAGAAACCCATTTACTAACATCTCCGTTGTATGACGCTATTTCTTTGATCATTGATGAAGAAATGTAAGAAAAATCAGTATCAGCCATAAGAAAGAAAATCTCTAATTCGGGGAAAAGCATGTGATTAGCGTTTGCCATTTGGAGTTCATACTCATAATCACTGACCGCTCTTAAACCCCTTATTAAATTATAAATCTTTTTTTCTCTTAAATAATTTACTAGCAAACCATCAAAAGATTCAACAATAACATTTTGTATACCAAACAAATCCTTTTTTACCATTTCAATTCTTTCTTGAAGTGAAAAAAGATACTTTTTGTTTGGATTATTCACAACAACAACATAAAGATTGTCAAACCTTTCACTCGCTCTTCTCACTATATTAACATGTCCATAGGTTATTGGATCGAAACTCCCTGGATATGCTGCATCCCTAATTCCCATTATTAGATTTCCCCCATTTCAGTAAATATTGATTACTCCAGAAGCTAAAACAAAACCGTTTTCATCATAAATTGTTGCAAATTGACCAGGTGTAACGGCAAATATGGGTTCTTTAAAACTTACTTTTAAAGTATTATCAGAGGTTTTTTTAACAACCGCTGGCTTTTCTTCACTTTTTTTACGAACTCTACAAAAACCTTCTATTTCATCGAACTCCACAAAAAAGTTAACATTTCTCACAATGAGTTCTCTAGAATACATTTTTTCAGTAGGAGCAACTATGAGTGCATTCTTTTGAGGAAGTATCTTATATACATGTAATTTCACACTTGCGTTTTTGTAGTAGCTTATCCCTGCACGTTGACCAATAGTGTAGTTCATGTATCCTGTGTGTGTTCCTATTTCGTTTCCTTCTAAATCGTAAACTTTTCCTTCTTCTGGGTTAACTCCATGTTCTTTTAGAAATCTTCTATAATCGTTATCAGGAATAAAACACAATTCCTGACTATCAGGTTTATTTGCTACACTTAACCCTATTTTTTTTGCTATATCTCTTATTTCAGCTTTATACATGTTCCCTAACGGAAAGTACAAGTTTGAAAGAGCATTTTTGTCTATATAAGATAAAAAATATGATTGATCTTTGTATTGATCAACACCTTTTTTAATAATATA
>JAALLR010000087.1_pt1 | contig 34941 bp, 27 predicted proteins | sample 7245931 | NCBI WGS metagenome assembly JAALLR01 (sample SAMN13049201, study PRJNA578106) | oil field metagenome | isolation source: filtered produced water from oil reservoir B9 | place: USA:offshore Texas | collected 2016 | reverse complement strand
GTGAGCCATCTTTTCTCCCTCCTGATGATTAAGATTAAGCTACTTCTTATCTACCAGAGGGAGGGGTGGCTCTCCTGCTTCAAGCCATCAATTTTACACCATCATAATGGACACTACTGTTTGCCCTCAGGTTTTAAAAATGAAGCCATTTTTTTAACCACCTGTTTTTTATCAAAAAAATGAGGAAAAACGGAATAACATATAACAAAATCGAATATTTTTTTAAAATCGCATTCCATGATATCCTGACATACAAAAGATACATTTGGAAAATCCTTTTCGGGAAACTTTTCGCGGGCTTTTTCCAACATTTTTTCCGCGAAATCAAGTCCTACTATATTTCCTGATTTACCTATTTTATCAATTATATAAGGAACCAATACCCCGGTTCCGCATCCAACATCCAAAATCGAAGCTCCTTGAAAAATATTTACCAAATTAATAATTTCCTGCAGTTTATCATGATCGTGCTTTACTCTTTGATCCCATTCAAAAGCAAGGTTATTGAAAAATTCTCTATGAGTTAACATCAATCGCTACACCTTCTTTCACCTTTTACAAATGCCAGCAGGCCACAAAATGATTCTTTTCCACTTCCTCTAAGCCTGGTTTTTTCTTGCAGACGCTGCTTGCTTTTGAGCAGTATGGATAAAATTTGCAGCCAGATAAGTATCTAGCAGCCTTGAAATCTGTTACCTTGGTAAACTTGGATACATTATTTTCAGGAGCATAAAAGGCACTTACTAGCGTTGATGTGTAAGGATGTCGCGGGTTTTCGCAGACTTTTTCTACAGGTCCTATTTCAACAATGCTTCCAGCATACATGACAGCAACCCAATCGCTCATCCAACGGACTACCTCAAGGTCATGGGAAATAAACAGATAGGAGATGTTAAACTTTTTCTGAATCTCCTTGAAAAGGTTAAGCACCTGTGCCTGAACAGAAACATCCAGCATCGAGGTAGGTTCATCGGCCACGATAAATTCCGGCTGGAGAGATAATATGCGGGCCAAAACGACCCTTTGAATTTGTCCCCCGCTCAGTTCGTGGGGATAGCGGTCCAAGTGCTCCTTATGGAGACCTACCAGTTCAATTAGTTCCTCGGCTTTCTTTTTTTCTTCCCTGCGGTTATTCACAAGGTGGTGGATGCGCATCGGCTCCACCAGGCTATCGTATATCTTCATCCTGGGGTTTAATGCTGATTCCGGATGCTGGAAAATTATCTGCATTTTTCTGCGGACTTTTTTTAGCTCTGCTGCCCTTGCTTCCGTAATCTCCTGACCATGGAAAAAGATTCTTCCACCTGAAGGCGGAATCAGCCCCAGGATGACCCTGGCGAGAGTAGACTTGCCACAGCCGCTTTCACCCACCAGCCCAAGAGTCTCTCCGGACGAAATTGTAAAAGATACGTCATCAACGGCATTAACCAGCCTCTTTCTGAAGACCCCTGTTACAAAAACTTTCTTGAGATTCTCCACCCTGATCAACAAACATGCACCTCACCAGACACCCGTTTGTTTTGATTAAAGGCGGCCGCTTTTCTGCACATACCTCCCTTGCTCTGGCACAGCGTGGGTGAAACTTACACCCGGCAGGTAGATTTACCAAGCTCGGGCTGGAACCCGGAATAGGCTTCAACCCATTGTCAGGTAGCGAAGCCAGCAGACCCCTCGTATAAGGGTGCCCTGGATATTTTAGCACCCGTTCCGCCGGTCCGTGTTCTACGATCTCCCCGGCATACATTACTGCTATTTCGTCACAAAGGCTGGCTGCTACTTTTAAGTCGTGCGTGATCAACAGCATCGCCGCTCCTGTCTTTTTTATTAGATGGCGCAAAACTTCCACTACCTGAATCCGGATTATGGCATCCAGGCCTTTTGTCGGCTCATCAGCAATAAGCAGAGACGGCTTCCCAGCCATACCAATGGCAGCTAGAACTCTTTGCTTCATCCCGCCACTGAGCTGGTGTGGATATTCTTTTACTTTGTTTTCAGGTTCCGGTAGATTGAGGAATCGCAGCAGTTCCAGGGCTACTCCTTCTGCCTTTTCTCGTGTCAGTTTTCGGTGTAGTTGCAGGGCTTCGGTAATCTGGACGCCGATCTTTAAAACCGGGTTAAGTGAAGTAGAGGGACTCTGAGGTATTAAGGCTATTTCTTTACCCCTCAACCGGCGCATTTGTTCTTCGCCCAATTGCAGGATATCTTGCCCCTTATAATTAATCTTTCCCTCAATGCTGGCATTGGGTGGCAAAAGCCTTAAGATGGAAAGGCCGAGCACTGATTTACCGCAGCCTGTTTCACCAATTAAGCCAACTGTTCTTCCTTCGGCAATGTCCAAGTTTATGTCATCAGCAACTTTCACTAATCCTTCTTCTGTGTGAAAGACTGTCCTCAAGTTCCGAATACTGAGCAGGCAGGCCACAAATTCTTCCCTCCTATTCGATTTTCTTTTCCTTCAATCTAGGGTCAAGGAGATCCCGCAGACCGTCTCCCAGGAAATTAAAGGCCATCACCGTGATCATTATGGCCAGACCGGGGAATACGGTCAGGTGGGGAGCGGTGCGCATAAATGCTTTGCCGCTGTTCAGCATTGCCCCCCAATCCGGGGTAGGCGGCTGCACCCCTAACCCCAGAAAGCTCAAACCGGCAGCAGCCAGTATCACGTAACCAATACCTAACGTGGCCATCACAATAACCGGCGCACTCACGTTCGGCAAAACATACCGGAGCAAGATATAGAGGTCTTTGGCGCCAATGGCTTTTGCCGATTCAACGAATTCCTTTTCCTTTACCGCAAGGACAGCACCCCGGACTACGCGCGCGTAACCCATCCAGCCGACCACTGCCAGGGCAAGCATAACGTTAAACAAACCAGGCCCCAAAAGACCGGCAATTGCCAGGGCAAGCACCAGACCGGGAAAGGCCAGGAAAATATCTACCAGCCGCATGATTATTTCATCCACCAGCCTGCCGTAGTACCCGGCTAACAGGCCCAAGGTTACACCAATGGAAGCCGTGATCGCAGTTACCGTGACCCCGATCTGCAGTGAAATTCTTGTTCCAAAGACGATCCTGCTAAAAACACACCGGCCCAGGTCATCGGTCCCAAATGGATACTCCCCACATGGAGGAAGCAGGGCTTTTTCTAGATTCTGCTCATAAGGGTGATGGGGAGCCAGAACAGGAGCAAAAACAGCCACAAACACCAGAAACAAGATGATCACCAGACCAGTTGCCGCTGTTTTGTTTCTGCTAAACCGGGCTAATGAGTAGATACGCGGCTGGGCTTTTACCACGACTCCGTTCACGGCTACCCCTCCTTTTCATACCTGATCTTGGGATCCAGGTAAACATAAGAAATATCTACCAGCAGATTGATTATTACAAAGACCACCGCGAAAAATAACACGCAACCCTGGATTAAGGCGAAATCGCGCGCAAAGATGGAATCCACCAAAAGTTTTCCGATGCCTGGCCAAGCAAAGATAGTTTCGACAATTACGGTTCCCTCGAGCAAGTGGCCAAACTGTAGACCAATAACGGTGATCACAGGAATAAAGGCATTTTTAAGGGCATGTCTGGCAATAATGCTCTTTTCACTCAAACCCTTGGCTCTGGCAGTAGTAATGTAATCCTGTTTTAGAACCTCAAGCATGCTCGATCTTATTAGCCTGGTAGTAATGGCAGCCATCCCACTTCCTAAAGTCAAGGCGGGCAGAACTATGTGCTTTAAACCCCCGTAACCGCAAACCGGAAACAGGCCAAGGTATACCGAAAACAGGAGGATAAGAAGGAGACCAAGCCAAAAATTGGGCATGCAAACTCCTATTAATGCTCCGGTCATACTCAAATAGTCAGTCAACGAATATTGCTTTACTGCGGAAATAATTCCAACTGGTATGGCGATAAGCAAAGAGACGATCATCGCGGCCAGGGCCAGTTTTAACGTTGCCGGAAAGCGGGTTAAGATCTCTTCCAGTACCAGTTCCCCGGTGATCAGAGAACGCCCAAAATCGCCTCTGACCACGTGGCTCAGCCATCTGGCGTATTGGACGTAAACAGGGGCATCCAGTCCTTCCGCCTTCCTTATCTGCTCAATGTCTTCCTGGGTCAAATTTTCCATTCCATACCTGGCGATGGCGATCATTTCCGCGGGGTCCCCCGGCGCCAGGTGCATAATGGAAAAAGTCAGTATGGTTACGCCCAGCACAACAACAATCGTTAACAGCTGGCGCCTGGCAATATATTTGAGCACGAAAAACCTCCCCCGATTCCTCGCAACATCTAACACGGCTTTAGCGATAGCCAACCTCAACCCCCTTCATCGCGGAAGGGGGTTGAGGCATAGAGGCATACAAACACTTACTTAGCAGCAAGGTAAACACCTTTCAGCTCTAGCCAGGGATCTTCAGCCGTGATTTGAAAGCCTTGGACATTTCTTCTAACAGCTATAACTTTTTCCTCATGAACTATATAGAATGCGGGCAAATCTTCCAAAATCATCCTTTGGATTTGTTCGTAAATCTGTTGTTTCTTTACCTCGTCGACAGTGCTTTCACCTTGTTCCACAAGCCTGTCGTATTCCCCGTTCTGATAATGGCTTTTATAGTTCTTTGAATAGTGGATCTTAACATGGTGCGGGTATGGCCCCCAAACGTAGAAACCGGTCCGCAAAATTGCATCAAAGTTTCCCTCATCTTCCAGCCGCGTGAGGGCCCCACTCTCTAATTGCTTTATCTCAACAGCAAACCCAACCCTGGCAAGCTGGTCCTGGATAACCTCAGCTTCCTTAATCTGCCTAGCACTCCATGATGGAGAGACCAGCAAATCTATTTTTAGCGGCTTTCCCCTTTTTTCAACAATCCCGTCTCCATCAGTATCACGGTAACCTGCAGCAGATAAAAGACTTTTTGCCTTTTCCAGGTCAGGGGCATAAAGGGGCAAATCAGGAGCAGAATAAAGCATTACCGGTGAATAAGGGCGTCCTTTGGCTGCTACGCCAACCCCGTCAAGAATGTTCTTGACAATACTCTCAGTATCTACCGCATAAGCAACAGCTTTTCGTACATTGACATCGTTAAATGGCTCACGGTTGCAGTTAAAGTGGAGAAAGTCGGTAAAGGTAGTTAGCTTCCGATATACTTTGATTTTTGGGTCTTTTTCCAAGTTCTTGACCTCTGACTCCGGAACCTTGATGAGCATGTCTACATCCCCTGAATTAAGGGCAAGCACTTGGGTAGAAGCATCAGGGATAATCTTAAATATCACCTTTTCCAGTTTCGGTTTTTCTCCCCAGTAATCATCATTCCTTTCCAAAACGATTTCCTGTGCCTCAATATGTTTAGATAATTTAAAAGGGCCTGTTCCTATGGGTTTAATAAAATTCCCCTGGGAGTCAATGCTGGTGGGGCTTACGATGGGCCAGGCAACATGTGTCAAATACGTCGGAAGCGAAATGGGTTTTTTGCAGATGAATTTCACCGTATAATCATCTACCACTTCTATATCTTCGAACTCTAGTGTTTTCACTTTGGTAACATATGCTCTTTCGCCATAGGAGTATTTTACCGCTTCGGCAGTAAGTGGTGTCCCATCATGAAACTTCACACCTTTTCTCAAGTGGAAGATCCACACCTTGCCGTTATCCTGAGGCTCCCACGATTCGGCCAAGCCAGGTATCATGTTAAGGTCTTCATCTAACCGCACCAGGGTTTCGTAAGCCTGTGACCAGACGAACCTGGCATCGCCATCGGGAAACTGGGTGATGTCCCAAGTGTTGACATCCGTTGCTATAGCAACTTTGAGAACCTGTTGCGACTCTGTAAGCTTTTTTTCGGAAACCGTCGTTTTATCCCCACAACCTGCTAACAAAACAACAGCTATCAAACAAGAAAGGAATATTAAAAGCCTCTTCATGAGCCTTCCTCCTTTTAAACTAAACCCGCGCCTTACGGTACTGGCTTATGTGCTCCCCACCATCTAAGTCACTGCCTCGCCCCATAATCATCCGCTACTTGCACCTCATAAATCGGTCCCCCCTTTCCTTGCTCTAAGCGAAGTAGACTCCGAATCCCCCAACAGGAGTAGTAACAGTCCCTATGTCCTTGATCTCCTGATTAGCAATTGTTTTACGTCTCTCATGAAGTACCAATTACCTCTACTTAGCACAAAGCGCCTCCGGAAATCGGGCGTATTGGGAAAGATCATTGGCAAAGAAACATCTACTCCCCTTTCAAAGAGGACTTTAGGATAAAAAGCTGAAGTAGAGCCATAAATTATCCTTGTTCTAGCATTCTTCGAAAACTCGAGAATTTCGTCTATTGTCCCATTTACCACCGTCTCGCCAGTTATATAAACGACATCAGCCCTGCTTAAAATCTCCTTACTCTTGTCAGCGGGGAATATCTTTACGTTAGATTTCTCCCTGACACCGAGTTCTATCACGGATAACTCTTTTAAGTCCATAAGTTCAGTCACGAGCACTTCCTTCGCAATATCCGCACATAATGGGGTTACCGTCATATGAAAACCCACCATCGCTACTATGTCCGACGGTTGCACGAATTTTGAAGGATCAAAGAGGGGCAAATTTGGAGCGATAAAGGTTTCAGCATCGTATCCCTCTTTCTTGAGTAAACTTACATCGTTCATCAATTTGTAGGAGAGAGCTGAGGCTATCGAAGTTCTCAACGAATTAATAAACACACTGTCCCCAAAGCTTTCCAATCTGTCAACAACTTCGTAAGTGTTCAAGTTGAGTAAGTCCTTTATAAACGAGACATCATCTGGAATTTCTTCCCTCTCCGCTTCATTATTTGCACACCCACACCCGATCGTCCCATCGTCATATTTGATATAGCTTAACGTCCACGGGCCAACCCTGGTTATAACGACACTATATAGTGTCCCCCTTATACCCAGATTCCTTAGTTCTCTTATCGTCTCTCTTACCATGTCCAACTTTCGCAACTTTTCCTCAGGCACGGCAACACCCCCTCTCAACATTAACACCCCAATAATGCAAAACAAAAACCTAGCCAGTTAACCCTGAACGTAACCTCGAGAAACCAGAAGTTTACCAGTTAATGTTAACAGCAGAAACGGTGCCGATCGTATTAGCCGTCCTTCGCCTCGGTAGTGTCGAGTTCCGGTCGTTTGCCGCTGGGATCAGAATTAACACTGCTGTCCCTGAAACCACCTCCAGTTCGCCAGCACACAAATAAAAGCCACGAAGGATCTGCCCCGTTTCGACAAGGCAACAGACCTTCGTGGCCTGAATATTGTAACCTGAATATTGTAATAAGTAGTAACCTTAACTAAATTAACCCAGTTTCCTTTTGAACAGCTTCGTGCTGTTATCTAAAACACTAATTCAACACAGGATAAAAAACTCCTGCTTCCTGTTACAAGTAGCGCCGCCCGATAACCGGCCGCTAGCACACAGCAGGGATGACCATAATCTGCTTCAGGACCTGCTCCACCAGCCGGGCCAAGCCGTCGGAGATCAAAGCAGCCGACAGTCAAACCGGCCGTTGGACCCTTTCCAGCGGCCGGTTTCGTTGTGGCAGCAGCCTTTCCCCCTGAAAATGCAGATCGGCATCAGTACCTATAAATTCGCTGTGGGAACACCCCACAGCCTTTTTTTGGCTTGGGGATACCTGTCCTAAACGCATGAAGGATCAACTTCATGTTCATGGTCACTTACGGTCTTTGATGACGCCACAGCGGTGCTCGTACTGCCTGAGCGCTATCGCAAACGGCTGCGCACTGTTAAACAGCATTGAGCGCAAGAACGAAGAAATTCATCGCAGAGAACGAGTTATCCGCATCTTTCCCAACCATGCTTCTGCTGAAAGGTTAATCGGTGCTCTGTTAATGGAACAGGATGAAATTTGAAGTACCACAGTTGAACTGTTGGTTATATTTTATACTCTTATTCTGTTTTTTTACAATGAACGACACCAATCGCTAAGATAATTAGAAAATACAGTAACAATATTACAATGTGGAGAATCATGTCTCCAATATTTCCGCCACTGTTCCTTAACCCCAAACTCGTATGTGTCAGCGGCAACAACCAGATGAAGACCTTTAAGACATGAGGAATCTTGTCCAGAGGGAAAAAGGTGCCGCATAAGAAGGCCATGGGAGTGATAATAAAGCTCGTGAATTTGGCCATATCGGCATGCGATTTGATGAATATCCCCGCAGTAAAACCGATGGCCGAAAAGACCAGACAGTTCAGGATCATAACCAGCAAAAAATAGCCGTTAAGATGGACTCTCACTCCAAAAACGAATGCCAGGATGATTATTAAGAAACCGGAATAAATCCCTCTTAGAGCTCCGGCTGTAATTTTCCCAGCGGCGTAAACCAACATACTGATAGGAGCCACCATAAATTCTTCAAAGGTTTTCTCGTATAACCTTGATATGTTAATGGCATTTCCAACAGCGCTAAAACTGGCAGTCATCGTCGTCAAGGCAATAATCCCAGGGATCACAAAGCTGATATAATCACTGCCATCGATGCGCATGCCCCCTCCCAGCCCCCAGCCGAAAGCAATTAAATAGAGGGTGGGAGCGATCATGTTACTGATGGTAATATTCCAGAAATTACGTTTGAACAGAACATACTCCTGCCACAGGATGCATGTGAAGCCCGCCATCAGTCCCCAACCCTTCTGTTTGTGAATTTTATAAACACGTCTTCCAGGTTGGAGGAACGAATCTTAACACTCCCATGCAATTTGGAGGCAAAAACCACAGCATCATCTCTTGTTTCGAAAAACTCTCTCCTGGTTTCTCCATCCTCAAAAAACTCCACCACAAACTTCCCTACCTTTTCAATTAATTTATCGGGAGAGCCCAATTCAACGAGTTTTCCTTTGTCCATCAGCCCCACCCGATGGCATAAAATTTCGGCCTCTTCGATATAGTGGGTCGTCAGCAGCACGGTTAGCCCGTTGCTGCTCAAGCTCTTCAGCAGATCCCAGATCTTTCTTCTCACCGCCGGATCGAGGCCGACCGTCGGTTCATCGAGCAGCAACAGTTCGGGCCTGTGCATCAGGGCCCTGGCGATCATCAACTTCCGTTTCATCCCACCGGAAAAGGTTTTTACCAGGTCGCCGGCCCGGTCGGACAGCTCGGTAAATTCCAGCAGCTCGACAATCCTTTTTCTCCGTATTGCTTTCGGCATATTATAGAGGCGGCCGTGCATCTCGAGGTTCTCCCAGGCTGTCATTTCACTTTCCAAATTGTTATGCTGGGGGACAACCCCGATCTTAAGCTTGACCGAAGTCAGGTTCCTGTCCGGAGACTGGCCGTCGATACTGATCGATCCGGAAGTCATCGGCGTCAGGGTGCTGATCATGCGGACTGTGGTCGTTTTTCCAGCCCCATTGGGCCCCAACAGGCCAAAGAACTCCCCCTTGCCGATCTCCAGATTCAGATGATCTACTGCAGTAATATCTCCATACTTTTTGACGAGATCTTTGATAACCAGCAAATCTCTTCCCTCCGTTTTCACAGATTCAGCAGAACCTGAGAGCCCTCAACAGTTGAGCACGTAGTTTTTCCACATGCCGGGCGCGGATGCTAAAACTCTATGCCCTTTTGAGCCTTGATCCCATTTTTAAGAGGGTGTTTAACCTCTCTCATTTCGGTAACCAGGTCGGCCCGTTCGATGACCTCCGGGCTGGCATCCCGTCCGGTCAAGACCAGGTGCAATGAGGGAGGTTTCTGATCCAGTAATCCCAACACCACATCCAGAGGCACGAGCCCGTAACTAATTGCGTAATTAATCTCATCCAGGATGACCAGATCCCATTTTTCTGATGAGATTTCCGTTCCGGCTGCCTGCAAGGCTGCTTCGGCAGCTCTCCGGTGCTCTGCCACCGCATCATCATTCGTGCCCTTAACAAAGCCTTCGCCCATCTGGCGTATCTCAAAATCCGGCCCCAGTCTGGCAATAGTTTTCAGTTCGCCATAAATCCGGTTGCCTTTGATGAACTGGATCACCAAAACCTTGAGCCCCTGCCCCCATGCGCGCATCCCCATCCCCAGAGCCGCAGTTGTTTTCCCTTTGCCGTTTCCGGTATGAACTATAATTAAACCCTTTCTTTCTGACATAAAATCACCCTTTCATCTTACACACTTCTCCGCTCCTTAAAAACTGTTTTTCAGATCAATGACCGGTCTTTCAATGCTCAATCCTTTGCTCAACATTGAGATTCATTCTCACAATCTTAACCAGCATATCCGCCCATGCCTGAAGGCAATCCTGAAGCTCCGGGCCGCCTATCACTGTCCCGGGAACGCCGAACTTGCCGGCAACCAGCAACAACAATTCATTACCTGCCTGAACGGCTTCCTCCCCTGATAACAGTTCCCAGATGAGCTGGTCCAGCAAATGAACGTACAAAGAGGTGTAGGTCACAAGTTGCGGATCCCGATCTATCCGGTGCAGGCAGTCCAGAAATTGTTGCCGCTCAATCTGCCCATCGCTGTCCTTCGTATATTCCTGCCACAGCGTCTCTTCGTTGACTCCGAAGCGCTTCAGGCGCCGCAGGACGCTGTGCTGCATCTGCGGCGACAAACCTGTCTGCCTCAAGAGCGCCTCCTTGACGGCAGACTTAACCGAACGGCCGATCAGTTCGCCCAGTTTGGAGTGTTTTCCTGCACTCTCCAAATACAATGCTGAAGCCGGATTGGCAATGATTATGGTCTGGTCCGTTCCCGACCCTGTCGCCAGCCCGTTGGAATAATTGCTGCCGGCCATCAGTTCCTGCAGAGCTGCCGTTTTGGCTTCCGTACAGGTCACCAGCGCTCTTGCCATGGTCCCCGGGGGCATATCGGCGTCGATTACCAGCATGATGTTGATCGTCCCCGGCTTAGGCAGGATCCCTTTATCAACAGGCTGAAAATAGTCAGCCGGATCTCCCACCCGGCCTCCATTGACTTCCACACCGCCGGTGACGATCGCCGTTACCGTCAGACCCTCATGTTTTAATATCTTGATAGCCGCGTTTTCCATCTGGGCGGCTGTTCCCATACCGGTAACCGTCTCCGGATCAAATCCCAGTTCCTTTGCCTCCAGCCGCATATGCTCCTCATAGGTTGGGGCGCGCAGGGAACAGCAGGTATCGTTTCCTGTACTGCAGTCATAATTGAAGACTGCCGTCAGGTCTTCGCGGTAGCCTCCATTTAATACGGAAGTGCTGAGAACCTTGCGCGGCTGCTTGAAACTGATCACGATCCTTTTTTCATACCGATAGACGGTATCACCGGTTGATAAGGTACAGAGTAACATCTCTCCTTCTCCCCTTTCACTAGGCAAAAAATCAGTCTACAGCAACCACTTTAAACCGGTCCGACAACACACGCTTCCGCTCGCAATCCCAATCGAAGAGCAACACGGCAGGCTGCAAACCGCTGTAGCTGAACAGGGCCTTACCGTCGGCGACCACCACACTCTGTGCCTGGCTGAAATCTATCGCTTCACGGTTTCCCGTCTGGTTGCAGACCCATACGGGCAGGCCGGTGGCCATGGAGCACCTCTCCCAGCAGTCGCCCGGGCCGCATTCCTCTGTTGGCGGCCAGGCTGCCAGCACAACGAGGACTTCTGCTCCCTTATCCCTTAAAGCCCGCGCCTTGTCGACAAACCAGGAATCGGCACAGACCATAATCCCGACCTTCATCCCCGGGCAGGATATGGGTTCCAGCTTATCCCCCTCTGTCACCCAGGCCTCTGCCCCTTTTTTGTGGGATCGCGTTTTCCTGTGGCGCCCCAGGACACTCCCATCCGATCCGATCACCAGGCAACTGTTGTAGCACTTGCCTGTCTCGGCATCCCGTTCCGCACACCCCAGGAAAAGAGTCAGCCGGTGTCTGATAACCAACTGAATAACGGGACCCAGTGAATCGTCCGGCTGTACCGGGATCTGTAGATGGCTGTTTTTTTCAGCAAAGAAGTAGCCCTGCAGGGCCATCTCCGGGGTCACAACCCAGTTTGCCCCCTCTCCCGCAGCCAAACCAAGGGCCTGCTGCAGCATGGCCAGGTTGGCGTCCTGCGGTCCACCGCTCAAATCCAAATGCAACAACGCCACTTTCATGATTTCATCATCTCTCCCCGTTGCTGTTGAAACCACCGGATACACACCCGTTTCAGAGCACATTCCGCCTCATATGCCCTGCCGACGCAACCGGAGCCGTACCAGCGGGCAAAACAGCCTCCACCGCAGAGGGGAAAATCGGGGCATTCCCGGCAAAAGGCCATGCTGTTCCAGATCAGTGCTGCAACAGCCTGTTGCCTCTTGACGTCAATACCCTCCCAGACGTCTCCCAGCCGGAAGTCCTCGTCTCCGACCAATGAGGAACAGGCGTAAATCCGGCCCCTGGCATCCACAAAGGCCGCCTCTCCGTTCATTGCGTGGCAGTGCCCAAAACCCGAAGCCGTTCCCCGCGCAAGGGTTTCCACCCGTTCCAGTTGCGAAATCAGCAGGGCTCTTCCGGTAAGCCGGGCCAGCCGCTCTGCCGTCCGAAGGGCTTCCAGCATGCCCTCAGCCACTGCCTCATCCGGCGGGGGTGTCAGCATTTTGCCCCGCCCCTGGCGGCGCAGCAGATCAAAGCCAATTCTCCGGACGTTCCCCAGATAATAGGCCATCTCCACCACACCGGCCAGCTGGCTGACATTCTCATTGGCAATGACACAGGTTATGCCGATTTCCATCCCCTCTGCAGCCAGATGTCCGGCGCCGCGCAGTATCTGAAGGCTGGCCCCCTTTCCATCCGGCAGACGACGCAAACGGTCATTGATCCCCGGCCTGCCATCCAGACTGATGCCGACACCCACCCGCGCCGCCCGCAGGAAGGACACCCTTTCCCTGTCCAGCAGGGAGGCGTTTGTCTGCACCTGCATAATAGCGGGAATCCGCCGCTTTTGCACGTAGCGGATGATCCCCTGCATCACCTCAAAGTTGAGGAGAGGCTCGCCGCCGCTAAACTGCAGATGAAAAGGCTTACCCCCAGCTGCCGCCAGTTCGACCGCCCGAATGGCAGTATCGAGGCTCATCATCTCATGGGGGTGTTCCTCGGCATAACAGTAGCGGCATGCAAAGTTGCACCGCCCCGTCAGGCTCATTACCAGCATCTTCAACGGTTTACCGCTGCTCATCGCTGCGCTCTTCCAGTTCCCCCTCGATGGCGAGATAGAGAGCCTGCAACTCCCCTTTGGTCTGTTCGTCAGCATGCCACAGGCCGCGCTGCGAGGCCTCCAGCAGGGTTTCCACGATCCGCTGCAGCGCCCAGGGGTTTACTTCCCTCATCCATTTTTGCATATCCTTATCAAAGGCATATTTTTCGGCAAATTTTTGATACATCCAGTCTTCCAGCACATCACTGGTTGCGTCCCATTGATAACTATGCGCTACGTAATTGGCCAGATCGGCCGCTCCCTTATACCCATGCTGTTTCATTCCTTCTATAAATCTGGGATTGATGGCTTCGCCGCGGAATAATCGTTTGATTTCTTCCTGCACGCTGCGCGTGATCACCTTTTGCCGGTCCGAGCTGTCGCCGCAGTACGAACGCGGGGCCTGTCCTTTTAAACTGCGAACCGCGGCAATCATGCCGCCGTGATAGGCATTGTAGTCATCCGAGTTCAACATGCTGATTTCCCGGTTGTCTTCATTTTGAATGGTTACATCCAGGCTAGCCATGCGGTGGCTGAAGAGCTCCGGCAAGAAGACCCCCCTCGCTTTGGCGCCATAGGCATGGCCACCCCAGCGCACATAGACCCTGGCCAGATCATCAATCGTCTCCCAGTTTTTCGCCTCCAGCAAATCGCTTATCCCTGCGCCGTAGGTCCCCGGGGGATCGCCGAAAATGCGATAGCTCGCCTGCACCCAGGCCTGATCGCTCTCAATTCCCTCTTGCTTCAGCTTCTGCACATCTTGCAGCACATGTTTGCGTACATAATTTTTCTCCGGGCTTTCATCCAGACTCGCCACAAATTCGACTGCTTTTTCCATCAAGTTTATGCACATCGGCATGCTGTCGCGGAACAGGCCGCTGATCCGGGCAGTCACATCAATGCGGGGGCGTTTCAGTTCCTCTATGGGAATAACATCCAGGTCCACCACCCGCTGGCTGCCGCGCTGCCATACCGGACGCACCCCCAGAAGGTACAAGAATTCGGCGATGCACTGGCCATGGCTGCGCTCGTTGCTGGTAGCCCAGATCACAATACCAATGTTTTCAGGATAGCGTCCTTCTTCGGCAAGATAGCGCTCAATAACTTCGTCCCCCATCTTCTTCCCGATTTCCCAAGCCACAGGCGTCGGCAAGGCGCGGGGATCGACGCCGTAAAAATTGCGCCCTGTCGGCAAGACATCGGCCATGCCGCTGGTGGGAGCACCTGCCGGCCCCGGCTCTACATAGCATCCTTCCAAAGCATCAAGGAGGTTGGTGATCTCCTGCCTGGTCTGTTCCAGATGAGGGACCAGTGTCCGGCAGATGTATCTCCCCACCTGTACCAGCCTTTCCTTTACTCCCTGTTCCGCCTCGACGGCCCAGGGCAGTCGACAGATCAGCCCCACCTGCTCCGGATCAAAACCGTGCCCGGCCAGCAGTTCGATAACCTCTCGGCACCTGGCCTGGATCTCTTCGAGCAAGGCACCATAGGTCTTGCTGCCGTCAGGGAGCATCCTGCCACTACCTTCCAGTAGCTCATAATATTCAAAACCGTAAACCGCTGCAACTGCCTGCCTCAAAGAGGGTATTTCCCCATTGTCCATATTTGTGAGAGCCAGCAGATACTCCACCAATCCTTCATCCCTGGGTGGGGAGCCCAGGACGTGGAGCCCAACCCGGATCTGCATGTTCTTGATATCGGTTATATAAGCATGCAGGCGCTGAACATAATCGTCAAAGGGCTCCTCGGGCTGTTCGGTGACATCATCCTGAAGATCGGCCTCCCGCACTTTTTCTCTGATAAGCCTTGCCATCACCTCTGTATTGCCCGGCTGGTTCTGCCGGAAATGAAGATACTCGTCAAGCAATCTTTCCAGTTCGGCCAGCTCATCGTACGTCCCCGCGCTGCCCATCGGCGGAGAGAGATACCCGATCAGGCAGGAGGCACCGCGGCGCTTAGCCTGGATTCCTTCGCCGACAACGGTGATCCAGTAGGGGTAGATATTCGGCAGATCTCCGAGGGCCAAGTCAGGATAACACCTGGGCGACAGCGCCGCACCTTTGCCGGGAAGCCATTCCAGGGACCCATGCGTGCCGACATGGATAACAGCATCCGCCTGCCAGATGTCGCGGATCCAGTGATAAAAGGCCAGATAATGATGTGTCGGGGCGCAATCCGGCGAGTGATAAAGCTTGGCCGGGTCTTCACCAAAACCGCGCGGCGGCTGCACTGTGATAAAGACGTTACCGTTCAACATCCCGGGCACCAGCAGGTTCCCGTCGTACTGGAACACATCGCCCGGAGGCTTACCCCAGTCACGCACCAGTTGAATTCGGGTTTCCTCCGCTAAAGTGTCGAAGAACTGCCGGTATTGCTCCCCGCTCAGCTTCTCGCCCTGTTGAATCTGCTCTTCTGTAATAAAACGCCGGTCATTGGTGGTATGAGCCACCAGTTCCTTCACAAACGACCGGCTGTCATCGGGAATGTGTTCAACATGATAGCCGCGCTTTACCATCTCGGCCAGCAACAGCCTGACGCTTTCTATCGAATCCAATCCTGCGGCGCTGCCGATATTAGAATTGGTAGGGGGGTAATTATGGAAGATAATGGCGATCTTTTTCTCGCTGTTTGCTTTATGACGCAATCTCGCCCACTTTCCGGCCTTGCGCGCCACCATGTCGATCCGTTCCGCAAGCGGCAGATAGGCTGCGTTGCCATCAGGCAGATACTCCCTCCCGGCCACAGGTACACCGTGGATGATTCCGTCAAGCTCCGGCATGGTTACGCTGACGGCAATCTCCATCGGGATCATGCCTTCGCTAGAGTTTTCCCATTCCTCCCGTGAACGCAGCAGCGTATAGGCCTGCAATACCGGCACCTTCAACTGCTTCAGTGATTCCAGATCCGTTGCCCGCGTCGCCGTAAGAGAGAATTTAATCGTGTTGATCAACACATCGATCGCCGGCCTGCCCTGTTCATAAAAGTACGCCTGTATCGCTTCAGTCAGCCCAGGCGCCTTCAATTCCGGATCTGCCGCACCCTGGCTGAATACCGCCACGGCGTTCATCCCCTGTCGCTCTATTGCCTCCACCAGGGCGGTCTGATACGCCAGGTCACCATTAATCCACTCGTCGCGATAAAACAGAATCCCTACCGTAGGCCGGTCAGGCCGACAAAACAAGCGCCTGTATTCTCTAAGATCCGTAAAAGCTCGATCAGCTTTGGGGTGGAATATCCCGTTCCATAACATCGGCTGCGGAAGCTGATAATCGCACTTTTCACCGCAAAACCTGCTGCCCAACCATAACCAGAGATTCCGGTAGTTTTCCAACCCTCCGTATACCAGGTATTTTTGCAGCATCTCCCGGTCTTCCGGCGTAATCCCGTAGCGCAAATCCTCCACACCGGGAGCAGCGATCAACATGACATGCGTGATTTTATTGCTTGCTAAAAAATCGGCCGCTTTTTTGAGAAAATCCGTGTCAAGGCCGCTGCCCATCCAGGTGAAAATAACGATATCGCTTGCCGCAAACGTCTTTTGCCATTTATCCCCCCAGGGAATGTCGTTCAAAAACACCGTCAGGCCTTCGGGCTTCAACCTCCCTTCCTGGAGCAGGCTGTCCCGCGCCTTTATCATCATCATGTACTGGCGTTCCATGTTGCTCAGGAATACAATGCGTCTCATCCTCATCCTCTCCCATCCCGCACGATTATTTCTTCCGCCTACTCAGTCGCTGCGCCAGAGCACCGATATTAGGGCAATAAAACGGCCTGCTGCCGTCGAGGCCGTACAGCGCCTCGAATTCCTGACGGCTGCGCAGAGAGTAGATGACCTTATCCTGTGCCATCAGCCGCCTGGCGAGCTCGACGTTGCGCCTGTTTAGGGAGCCGATCGGGTAACCGGCATCAACGATATACTCCGCCTGCTGGCCGAGACTGGCCGCCTGATCAACGTTAGACAGGCTAATCTCCTCGAAGGGCTGCTCACCGACCACCGCTCCCCCTAGAGCCCTTCCCACATAATAGTCGATGTCATTTTCATGGATTACCCCTGTGATAATGCTGAACCCATACTTGTTGAGCAAGCGATAAACAGGGGCACCGCTGCCGGCGCCGGCCAGGACGAAGACCTGCGCTCCCCCACTGTTGCTCATTTCAATTCCACCCAGGCAACTGCTGAAGTGGGCAGATTCTATTCCGTAAACCTCTGCCACCATTTCTTCAGTTAAGATCTCTTCAGGAGGCCCGGATGCAAGTATTTTACCGTTTTTGACCAGAAGGACTGTCTCGCAGCTCTTAAGGGCAATGTCGATCTCATGCAGGGAGAGGATCACGGTGATCCCTTTTCTCCGGCTGAGCTCCCGCAGTATCTCCATCACCTCCAGGCGGTGTTTCACATCGAGGTAGGTTGTTGGCTCATCGAGAATGATCACCTCCGGCTCCTGCACCAGCGCCCGGGCGATCAGCACTTTCTGCCTTTCTCCATCGCTCAGTTCATTGAAGTATCTCTCCGCCAGGTCCCGGGCACCGACCAGGCGCAGGGCTTCCCAGGTTTTCTCTTCATCCTCCCTGGACATATGCCCGAAGAAGTCGGTATAGGGATACCTGCCCATGGCAACAATTTCAAAAACCGTGATTAGGCCGGGGGACAGGCGTTCTGTCAAAACCACCGCCATCGTCCTGGATAAATCCTTGGGCTCCATATGGTAAAGCAAATTGTCTTTAAGAAATACCGAACCATGCAAAGGGGCCAACAGCCCTGCCAGACAGCGCAGGATGGTCGATTTTCCGGAGCCGTTGGGCCCCAAAAGGCAGATGAACTGCCCCTTTAACGCTTCCAGATTGATGTCGGCAACCACAGTCCTGCCGTCATAGCCTACACTCAATTCCTTTGTCTGCATCACATTCATAGGCTGGTCCTCCTTTTCATCAGCAAAACGATGACGATCGGGGCGCCGATCAAAGAGGAGATGGCACTGATCGGTAGCTCCACAGGAGCAAAGAGAATCCTCGCCAATAGATCGCAGAAGTTGGTGATCACCGCTCCCAGCAAAATCGTTGCCGGGATCAGAGCCCTGTTGTCCGATGTTCCGAGGGTCAGCCGGGCGATGTGGGGGGCGGCCAGTCCGATGAAGGCCACCGGCCCGGCGAAGGCCGTCACCAGAGCTGTGAGGGTGCTGGCGATCAACACAAGAACGACCCTCAGCGACTTGATGTTCACTCCCATACTCCTGGCATAGTCCTCCCCCAGCAACAGGGCATTCAGCGGCTTGCAGAGAAGATAGGAGACAGCCAGCAGCACCCCGCCCGCCGCCGCCAAAACACTTACCTGTTCCCACCCGAAGCCTGAAAAACTCCCCATAGTCCAGAGAACAAAGTTGTGCAGGTTCTCCTTCTCCGCAAGAGCCTCCAGGATGGTGGTTCCCGCCCCGCACACATAGCCGATCATCAAACCGATGACCAGCAAAGTGACCACCTGCTTGACCCTCCCCGATACAGCCACGATCAGGATGACCACCGCCAGGGCGCCGGCGAAGGCTCCCACGCTCAACAGATATGGCGGTATTGTTCCCATCTCCAGGACGACCCCTGTCAGCATCAGGATGGCTACTATCAGGGTGGCGCCGGAAGAGACTCCCAGCACATAGGGATCGACAATCGGATTGCGAAAGAAGATCTGCAGCAGCAGGCCGCTGACAGAGAGCGCCGCTCCCCCGAGGATGGCAGCCAGGGTACGGGGCAAGCGGATATCCCATACCACCTTATCGTAGACAGCGTTCTCCCCCTGGCGGAGCAGAACCCGCACCAGGTCGTGCAAGGAGATCCGAACCGACCCCAGCACAATGTTTAAAACCGCAAACAGGATCAGCATCGCCACAAACAGGACAAAAAGCAACGGCATCTTGTTCCTCTTGTCAAGACGGAATGCGATCAACAACACCTCCTCCGAGGACCCCATTAAAATCATGTCCCTAGAGTATAACCTGTTGTTTGACCTTAAGCCGGCGGTAGCTTCAAGAAGTGTTTTAATTGATAACCCGGGAAAAGAGCCGGGTGGAAAATAGCCGCCAGGTCCTCGATCACCTCATCGGTTTTATCCAAAGACTGCCAGTACCAGGGCTGGTAACCCCATACGTTGCCTTTCTTGAGCACCGGCAAATCCGCCATAAGTCTCGACTGGTCGGTGATGTGGGCAATCGTATTGCGGCCGAGGTTCATCATGGTATCATCGATATAGATATCCGCCTCTTTGCCCAGGGCATAATACTCCTCAAAGGTAATCGCCCCTCTGCCTGTTCCTTTATTGCCTTTAAAAAGGTAATCACCTCCGGCCATGGCGATCATCCTGGCCACATAGGAATCTGCGGCAGGAACATAGGCCTTACCCTGGTAAATCAACCCCCATATAACCTTCGGTTTGTCTTTGACCTTGGCCACCTTCGCCGTGATTTCTGCGATCCTTTTCTCGGCACCAACAAAGAAATCAGATGCCTGCTGCTCCTTGTCATAGAAAGCGGCGATAAACTTGATCCACTCGAGCCTTCCCAAGGGATCATTTTCCAGCCATTCATTGTCTACAGCTACCGGAATGTTTAGCTCCTCCAGTTTCTGCAGCGCCCGGGCATCATTAGGCCCTCCTGTGGACATGAAAACGAGATCCGGTTTCAAGGCTACGATCTTGTCGTAATCCAAAGGCCCCATCCCGCCTCCAACCAGCTGAATGCTGCCGCTCTCCATCCCCGCCTTGACCTGATCGATATACCACTGATCCTTTTCAGTGGTCACTCCGACGATGCTGCCCAACACGCCCAAAGGCCTCATCAGGGAAGCCTGGGTTGTAGAAGTTATCACAACCCTTTTCACCGGAGTATAAACCACAGGCAGGTTTTTATATTCGGACGGTACTTTTTGGCCCCTGGGAACCAGGAGCATGACTCGCTTATTGCCGTCGGTGACCTTTTTACAGCCGTCGGCAAGGTTCTCAATCTTAAAACCCCTGGCATATTTCAAGGTGACAGCACCAGCTACTGACGCCTTGTCTGCCTTGCTGCAGCCTGCCAGTAAAAACAGAGATAAGATCACGCTCATGACAACCAAGAGCTTTTGCAACGACCTCGACATAAAATCAAACCTCCTCATTTGTGGTTATGACATAGTAAGGATCTGCCATTCAAATAAACCTGAAGGATAACCGGCCCTTCCCTAGGGGTCGTAGCTATCCTGTTCATCTGACGAAATTCTTCACCGACCAGACGATCTGGGCAGATTCAAGCTCATCCAACTCCAGATATCCGGCCTTCATGGCTTCGGCAATTTTGCGCGCCAGTCCCATCCTGGGATAACCCTTTTCCGTGTCGATGACCAGGCTTTTTATCCCCTCTGCGGCAATTTTCCGGGCCATACGCAGGGCGTCATCGACAGGATCGCCTCCATTCAGCGCTACATTGGCTCTTCCATCGGATACGACGATAATAAAAGGTATCGTTTGAGGATCCTTGAGCATGGCCGCCTTAATCAGCTCGTATCCCCTGTACAGTCCGGCCGCAAGCGGTGTCCTCCCTCCTGTGGGCAGGTCTCTCAGTTTTTTCTGTGCCAGATCAACGCTTCTGGTCACTCCGAGGAGGAGTTCCGCATCATTCTTTCTAAAAGAGATCATCCCAACCCTATCCCGCTTTTGATAGGCATCGGTTAGCAGCGACAAGACCGCACCCTTCACGGCCCTCATCCTCCGGTTGGCCCCCATTGATCCGCTGGCATCGACCACAAAGAGGATGGTGCTGCCGGTTCGGCGTTCCCTGATCTTTTCTCGAAAATCGGAATTACAAATTGCCAGCGCCACGCCGTCCTTTTCCCTTTGCCTCTGGCACGGTGCCGCCGCCCGGATAGTGGCGTCAAAGGCAATATCCCGCGGCTTTCCCCTGGGGAAACAATATTTTACATACCTCCCCTCCCTACCCTTAGTCGCGGACAGGCTTCTCTTTCCACTCCCTCTGCGCTGTAGCCTGTCTTGCGGCCTGATCTCCCACGGGACAACGGCAAAGATCTCGCCCGGCTCTTCGACATTTTCCTCGCTTCCGGATGCTGCTGCTTGCTGACTGCCGTTTTTACCTCCATCCATTTCACCACTACCTGCCGGAGAATCTCCGCCGTTCTCCGGTTCCTGATTGAGATTCTGGTATTCCTGTGTGACGCTCTCATCCCTGCTCCGATCTCCTTCCGGGAGATCGGCAGCCCTCTTCCGCTCATCGGTTTCATCAATCGGAGGCTCTTGTTCCTGCAGACAGATGCAGGTCTGGTTTCTTTCTCTAACCCTGTGGGGCAGCGCATATCGCGCAGCCTCTTTAATATCCTCGGTGATAATGCAGTTCCTGCCGCAGATGGCTGCAATGGACTTTGCGGTTTCCACAATGGCAATTTCCGCCCGGTGGCCGGCACAATTCCCTTTCTCCGCCATCTCGCCGGCCAGACTCATAGCATGCTTGGTGACCTGCACCTTTTCCAGCCTATCACGCGCCTGAGCAATGCTTGCCCTGATCTCTTCGCTTTCCTTCTGCCACTTTTTCACATAGCCCGCCGGGTCCCTTTCATACTCAAGCCTTCTCTTGATGACCTCCTTCCTTAAGGCCGGGTCCTTCAATCCCTTGACTTCGACATAAAGCCCAAACCTGTCGAGTAACTGCGGCCGCAGCATCCCCTCCTCGGGGTTCATGGTTCCCACCAACACAAATCTTGACGGATGGCTGTAAGATATCCCCTCCCGCTCAACCCGGTTAACCCCTGAAGCCGATACTTCCAGCAGGCAGTTGACGATATTCTCGGATAACAGGTTGACTTCATCAACATATAGAATGTTCCCATTGGCTTTTTGCAAGATTCCCGGCTCAAAGAACTTCTTCCCTTCCTTGATCGCCCTTTCCAGATCCAGAGTTCCCACCAGACGGTCTTCGGTCACATTAAGCGGGAGTTCCACCACTTTTATCCCGGGCAGCAAAGCTGCCAGCCCCCGGACAAGGGTGGACTTGGCGGTTCCCTTCTCTCCGGAGATCAGCACCCCACCGATCGACGGGTTGACTGCATTCCAGATCAGAGCCTTTTTGACAGCATCCTGCCCTTCCACAGCAGCGAACGGAAAGACCCAGTTGTGTCCCACCTGAGATTCACCCTCTCGCGCTACTGTAAATCATTTCCTCGACCTTGGAGAAGTCGATGACACCCTCCTCAAAGGGTTTTCTCCTCATCCTGTGCGGCAATACCAGTGAGGCGGCTTTGAGCATATCCTCAAAGGTGACACTCTCCCGATTATTGAATGCCGCAATAGTGATTGCCGCCTTGATCATGCAGATATCGGCTCTGTGGCCGTCAACATCCATGGCAATCGATATCTTGGCAGCTATTTCCAGCATCTCATCGCTGCACGACACCTCCGGCAGGCGCAATTTTGCCGCTTCAATCCGGTGGCTGAGCTCCTGCTGCGCCTCTTGGTACGCTGCAGCGAAAGACTCCGGATCCTGTTCGTACTGGAGTCTCCTTCTGATCACCTCGGCCCGGGTAGCCGGATCCTTCTCCCCGGTCACATCCACCACCAGACCGAATCTGTCCAAAAGCTGTGGCCGCAAATCACCCTCCTCGGGATTCATCGTCCCCACCAGAACAAATCTTGAGGGGTGGCTGTAGGAGATCCCCTCCCTCTCGATGGCATTGACCCCCATGGCGGCAGCGTCAAGCAGAAGATCCACAACATGATCCTCCAGCAAGTTCACTTCATCGACATAGAGGATATTGCGATTGGCCTGGGCCAGGATCCCCGGTTCAAACCTCTTCTCTCCCGTTTTGATGGCATGTTCGATGTCCAGCGTGCCGACTACCCTATCCTCGGTGGCGCTGATCGGCAGCTCCACAACCCTCATCTTCGATTTCCTTACTGCCAGGCCCCCTTCCTTGCGCTTCCTCTCCCGGCAGGTATCACACATGGCGCTTTCGTCATCAGGATCACACCCAAACATACAATCCGCCACCTGCTTCCTTTCCGGCAGCAACTCGGCCAGAGCGCGCACTGCTGTGGATTTGGCCGTCCCCTTTTCACCCCTGATCAATACACCGCCCAGCAGAGGGTTGATCACATTTAGAATAAGGGCTTCCTTCATCCGCTCCTGGCCAACAATGGCGGTAAATGGAAAACACCTTTTTGTGCCGTCCATGGTTGCATCTCCTCCAATTTCTGCTCCCCATTTATAATCGGGCATCTTTCTGCCAGCCGCTCTCGCTCTCCCGGTTCAGACAAGGCCGCTCTGCTGACTCCTGCCAGTTCAGCCGCACCTTCCAGTGCGGGTTGCCAGATTACCCGGCGTGCCTGGCAGGCCTCCCCGGGTAAGAGCGTTGACTTTCCCTCCATCTACCCGCCGCACATACTCTCAGCAGTCGCACGCTAAAGGACTTCGCTCTGTTGCGCAAGCTCATCCAACTGCTGCTAGCCTCCTATGCGGTTCCTGTTCGTCAGGCCTTAAGCTTCCGCCGGCTTCCTTCAGATTCCGCCTCACGACAGACACCCTTGCCTTAAGCTGACAACTACTGCTACCTTCGTCGCTCGGGACTCTCACCCATAAGCCTTCGCCCATGCCGGGCGCACATAAATAAATCCCGGCCTCCATAGGCCGGGATCGCAATCCAACCATAATTAAACAGCCAGCTTGGACCTCTGGATGGGAGGCGCTCAAGTCGAAACTCCAGGCAGGTCTACTGGCTCATAGCTCATCGCTGGCTTCCACCTTCCCAGATATCACTATCCAGTGGTTTTTTGGAGCAGCTCGCTATTCACAGTGGCCCCACCGCTCAGGACTTTCACCTGATTCCCTATTCTCCCCGGCTACTCACACCGGGGCACCTGGAGCCTTATTTAATTATTTAATTGTATGATACCACTTCAGAAATAGCAATTTAGTCGTCCAGGCAAGTGCACCTAATAGCTGACAGCCAAAAAGAACACTACATTTCGGCTTTCCATGAACTCAAATGGACTTTTTGCAGCAGTACCTATTTATTATTTATCATTTGTATTATATACATCTCCGGTTTTATTATCAAGAGGTACAGGTTACTACGGGTAATTCATAGACAGCGTCAACTACAAGATGCAGCTTATAGCCAAACCACGAAACTCCCATAGAGTTCCGTCACGTCTTTGTCCCCGGTATGTTTTTTGGCCATAGTCGGCATCGGTGTCGCGGCGCCCATCGGGCTTTAGTGACCCTTTTTTGTTTTTACCCCGGGCAAGGCTTGTGATCGCTTTGCTGTCTAAAGCCAACACCCGTCCGAAATCCGGCAGCAGTGTGCTCACTTTTTCCACCAGCCGGCCAAACATTCTTTCTATTTCGCCGGAGTGCCGCATAAGTTTTCTGGGATAAGGTCAAGGTGATCATCGGAGGCGCCCCCATCACCCAAGAGTTTGCGGACGAGATCGGAGCAGACGAATACGCACCCGATGCCTCCTCGGTCGCTCACCTCTGCAGAGGGCTCCTGCAGCTGCGGAACAGAGCCGCAGGCGGGCGGGAGAAGAAAAAGCTCGTCAGCATCACCGGCCGCCTGAAACAGAGAAAAGATTCTCCCGACCCGGACTCCTGAATCCGATAAGGACGAATTACCACTACCTCCGGGAAGTATTTCCCAGACACCGGGAAATTTCGATCTTGAGGATATCTGTTGTTACTCTACCAAAATTTAATAGAATTCATATTTATCACTTCCCAAAAACTCCTGCATGGGATGCCACCCCGCAGTTGAAGATCTCCGGAAACACTGCTTTCATTCATTATATCACATATACCACATAGCCCCGGCTACCTGTTAACAGCAGCTTCCGGCGGTGGAAATGCAACGTAACAGAACAGTTCTATCGTGGAATGGCCGGAAAGCCCCCCCATGATGCAATTTTGAGACATAAGGGAACTTTTTTTCCTTTTTTTGTGCCTACCTCTTTGGCAGCAACAAGAAGCTCGGTGGGGGCCTCGCCCCTGGCATCACCGATATATACGGTATATACGGTTACAGTCGCAGGAGCCTCTTCCACCGAGTTTATCTTTCTAATTCCCCGCACACGGAAAAGCAGGGCACGGAGCACGGATAGTTATAGGGGATATCAGAGAGGAACCTCGTGAAGGAGGAAAGGCAACACATCAGGAGATTATTGAACAGGGTGGAGAAGCGGTTTTTCAAAAGACCGACGTATCAAAAACTTGATGACTTAATCGGCGAGGTCCACCCCTACCCCATGCACAAAGAAGAGGTTCTTCCCATCCCCGAAGCCCAGCCGCTTTGCTTTTGCCGCTTCAAGGTCCTCCCCGTTCATCACGATGAGCCCCGCCGTCCAGCGGGCGGCAATTTTTGAACCACAGAAGAGTGTTGTGGATGATCGAACCACAAGGAGGAGGTCCACATCAGCTTTTTGGGGATGAAGCAAACTGCGAGGGATCTAAAAGCATAGTGCTGAGAAGGTCGGGTCGGAATAATCGATTAAGGCGTAGGCTTCGGGGAAGAAGGGCTGTTATTTCCGCTGACCGGGAACCTGCCTGCCCTGGGGAATATAATTTTCCAAGATATACTTATTGAATGAACCTGCTCAGTTCCTCCCAGATGATGTTCCGGGCTTCTTCCAGGGAGCCGGCGGCAAACAGCTGGTCCAGCACCCGGTCCAGCGCATCCATGTCGGTCAGTTGCGGCACCTTTTCCTGTATGGCGGCAGAATCCGCTCCAAACCTGCGAGCCAGGTACCTGCATATAACCTCCTGCTTGGCTTTAATTTTACCTTCCACAAGGCCTTCCGCACGTCCTTCCGCACGGCCTTCCGCACGACCTTTTTCATGCCAGCTGGTGGTTATTTGCATAATGGCATCAACCTCCTTTTTGTCCATTTTACCCAATTCCCGGTAAAGTTGTTCTTCTTCTTCGCGGTCCAGCTTCAGGTAGGTCTCGAAAAAAGCGGCCAGCAACTCCATCCGCGCCGGGTCCAGCTTCATCCGCGCCAGCATGCGCAGGAATTCCAGCTTTACTCGAACCCTTTCTTCCGGCCTGAAGCCCATTTTGCTTAACAGCGCCGCTGCTACCGGATTATCACTATGAATGTACTCCCGCCAGTCAAGTTTCTTTAACTCCAGCTTGTAAAACCGGAAATTTAGAACGTCCAGGAAGGGGAAGACAATCTCGAAGCTGTCCGGTTCATCCCGTACCCGGTCGTAGCCGAATACGGCCACCGGCAATATCTTCCGCCGGTGCTTCTCGTATAACCGGCTGAAGTAAACGAACATCCGCTCGTTAAAGTTCTTTTGGACGTACGATTGCGGTTCAATGTGTACCAGAATCAAACCGGGCTGGCCCTTAAGCCTGGTTTCCACCAGAATGTCCACTTCGTGTCTGTCACCGGCCGCAACGTCGGTGAAGATTTCTTGCTGGAGAAACCTGATCTGCGTCAGATCAATGGAACGAGCAGCTTCCGGAAAGAACAACTCCAGGAACTCGGCGAAAAAGCTCTCCAAAAGTTCTTTGAATAAACGATCATGGTCAATTTGATTTTCTGTCATCTGACAGTTCTCCCGTTAAATTGTTGTAACGAGCACACCCGGTCTTTTTAGTTTTCGTGACACTTTAAGTATACCAGGGTTTTTGCCGGCAAGCAATTTTCCCTGACCAGTTTCTTCTAGATAATGCAACAGCTTGGTGAAATCCATCTGTTCCAAAGCAGTCCAATGTAGTTGGGGGGCTAAATAGTACTGAGGAACCACTTTCTCCACTCGCATATCTAATTGAGTTGTATGATGCACTCATAGCACATACAATAGAGTTACAGTGATTCGGCTCTATGCACCAAGATTTTTTGGGCGACTCGCTTGAAAACAGCAGTAAACTCATCATCTTTGTTCAACACATACCTTAGCAATTCGTTTATTTTCCCGCGTCCAGCAAGATGATCAACCAGGGCACTAGCCACTGCTTCAGCAAACTTTAGCTTGAATGCCTCCCAGGCAGCGTCATATACTATCTTATCTCGAGAAGCAGTCAGGTTAATTTCCCATGCGCCCGATAAGTCAAGGTCATACTCGACCGGAAAAGGCCACCTGAGTTTACCAGTACCGCTTCCCCGTTCCCTGTTAAAATACCCGTATACATCTAAAAAAAGATTATCCTCAACACCAATACCCTTTACCGACAACCTTCCTTGCGAAGCAAATTTTACAGAAAATCCCTCGGCCATATCATATCCGTCCCAAGAATTAGAAACCTCTTCAATTGCATTAGTTGTCAGCCTCAGATTTGTATAAAATTTCATATATTCGCCATTAATGACTGCTCCTTCGTACCCCAGTTCTACCACATCCGTAAACGCACCATCTTCTTTTAAAAACACACAGTTAATCTTACCTTTCAGACCCGCCGGATCATCAAGCTCTAAAGGAACTATATCAATGCATTTATGAGATCTTGCCAGCCCTATTGATTCTCCTCCGACAACAAAACCCGGATCCTCAACTGTAAATTCCTTTTCACCAAATACCACCTTTACAGGTATTTCCAGGTGCCTGGCGATACTCTTTGTCTCTTTTAATAAGGGATGCTGATCGGGTTTGTCCTCTTGTTTCGGAATAAAAGGGTGGTTTTCCTTCAGCCGCAGTCTCACCGTCGTTCCCGGTGCGTCCCTTTTTCCCTTCTTGACCCAAAAGATCCCGTGTAAATTCTCGATACGCAGATTTAATGGATCACTGGTTTGATAAGGTCCTGTAAGCCTGCGGGTTTCAATTTCAGCTTCGTCGGCTACCATGAAAACAGATAAAAAACCGATGCCAAATTTCGAAATGGGGCTAAAAGTCCTGATATCAATATTTTCAGATTCAAACTCCTTTGAACGGTAATACGACTTTCCAACTGCAGCAAAATAATTTTTGATGATTCCTTCATCCATCCCCATTCCGTTATCGCTGACCTCAAGTACATCACCGCTGCCATCGTTAATTAAACGAACTTCGATAAGGGGTTGGTACGGTCGGCCCCAAAACTGCTCCTTTACTTTCCTGTATCTGCAGGTATCCACCGCATTTTGGATTAACTCTCGCAGGGCAATAACAGGATTTCCGTATAAGCTTGTACCCATCAGCAGCTTGATAATTTGCTCCTGGTCCAGAGTGAAACGGATATCATGATACTCGTATAAAGGATTCCCGTCACGATCAACTTTAGGGCGAATTTGACTGCAGTCAACTTGATGCGGCAAATTCAGCTGGTAGGATTTCGAAATCCCTTCTGCTTTGAGCAAACCGTGCATTCTTGCCAATATTTCGCTGCAAGCCTTAAGCTCCCTCTCAATACAACCAACGTATTCAAGAATTGCTTTATGCGTGGCAGGAGACTCGCATTCGGCTGAAAAAGCAATCTTTCCCGGGCTAATATCACGGCCAACAACGGCCATATGCTTGCGCCACTCCCGGATGCTTACAGGATCCCGGATTGATAAATTTTTAAAAAGAACAGGCGGAGTGCGGTTAACATCAAAATCAAGAATATCGGCCAAACGCAGAACAACAGCTACAAAAACTTCATTCACATATTCCCCCTGGCCCACGAGCCTGTTGATTTGTAGATTTGGATCATCCAAAAGACGCGATGCATCCTGACAATGACTGGCGCAAATAGGAGCCAGAAAAGAACTGACATTCGCGTTCTGATAGTTTAAACTCATTTCCCTGACAATTCTTTCGCTCCGAGCCGCATGGGAAGTTCTAATCCAATTGGCTAACCGCTGCTGGCTGCTTGTTTCATCTTGATGATAATTTCCAATTGTTTTTTTGAAGGCCGCAACATCGTCTTCTGCCGGGCTCATGCCAATATCATGGAAAAAAGCACTCAAGATCAGCAAAGCTAATTCGAGAGGCGACAGGTTTTTCAGTGTTGTTGGCGGGATAAGCCTTTCCATGAGATCGAGTACACAAAACAGATGAACACCGTCGTGTAGCGTATACTCACCCAGGTATCTGATCGCCATTTTGGCACGCTGGAAAGCATCGTAACAAGCACGGTTCACAGCCGAAAGCAGTTCAGCAACCGCGGCCGAATTTATCGCTCGCTCCTTGAGCTCAAGGTAGATTTTTGATTTCTCCAGCCTATCAACAACTTCGGATAACCAACGATCAGTCAACTTGCAAACTCCCTCGCAAAATCTTGCTTGTGTCCAAGTAGATCCGACTAACAATCAACTTTATTTTCTAATCCTGCAGTCCCATTCACCAGTGCTTTCTTGCTTCCAAGCCTCATACCTTTATTAAGGACCTTTTTCTTTAATAATCCTCAGTCAGTACCCCAGCAAACAAAACCAAAGTTATAAGTATCATAAATTCAGAAATTACTTTTGTACTCATTGAGGTTCCAGGGTATGATTATTAACTCAAACATATATTCGCTATATATGTAGAATTAAGACACATAAAGGCTTCAATCTCCTGGCCCGGCGTGGCATGAGTTTGGCAACAGACCCATATCTGTGAGTCAAAGAGGCACAGACTACATCGACTACTTCTCATCTCCCTCTTCTTCCCTTTTCAACACACAGGTTAATTTTTCCTCTTTAGGCATCTAATTGAATCTGTATTTGCCGCTTTTTTTGACGGTAAAGGAGACCGCACAACCGCTTCTAAAAGCGGCTCTATAACGACGGTCGCCTAAAGGCCGCCCAAAATTTTCATTGTTGCTTGAGATTCTATGATATAATATCTATACATGTTTCAAGCCCAACACTCTAAGTCAAACGAGTCGTCGGCAGTAATAATAAAAAGAACCGCTCCAATACGGTCTGGCAGTTGTACAAAAGAGGTGTCATTGTAATGGATGAGCGCTCCCATGAACTCGGGCACGCCCCTGTCGGCCGCTTATTGTGGCACTTTTCCTGGCCGGCCATCACGGGGATGATGTGCAACGCCCTTTACAACATCGTGGACCGGGTCTTCGTCGGACACGGAGTCGGGCGGTTGGCCATTGCCGCCACAACCGTAGCCTTCCCCCCGATGATCATACTGATGGCCCTCTCCCTGCTCATCGGGGTAGGAACGACGGCCCTGATTTCCATCCGCCTGGGCGAACAGAAAAAGGAAGAGGCAGAAGCGGTGGCAGCCAACGGCACGGTCCTGCTGATCCTGCTGCCTCTCTGCTTTGCAATCCTTTACTTCTTCTTCCCCGAGCCCATCTTAAGGCTCTTCGGCGCCAACGATGAGGTGCTGCCCTATGCCCGCGACTTCATGCACATTATCATGCTGGGCTCAGTCTTCGGAAGCCTCGGGATGGGAATGAACAACTTCATCCGGGCGGAAGGAAACCCGATCATGGCGATGTCCACCCAGGTTTTAGGCGCCCTGATCAACGGGGTTTTAAACTACGTATTCATTTTCCACTTCCACATGGGGATCAAGGGCTCGGCCCTCGCCACCGTCACCGGCCAGCTCTTCGCTACCATCTGGGTGCTCAGCTACTACCTTACCGTACGGAGCTTAATTAAGCTGCGGCTGAAGAACTTCGTCCCGCGGCTGCCGATCATCCTCAACGTAATCTCCATCGGATTCGCCCCCTTTGCCCTGCAGATAGCCAACTGCCTGCAGCAGGTGCTCCTGAACAAGGCGGTCTTGAGATACAGCGGCGACCTCGGCCTCTCTGCAATAGGCATTATGATGAGCATCGGTGGTCTGCTGCTGATGCCCGTCCTCGGACTGAGCCAGGGAGCCCAGCCGATCATCGGCTTCAACTACGGAGCGCGGCAGTACGGCAGGGTCAAGGAGACCCTGAAAAAGGCGGTGATCGCCGCCAGCTGCGTCTCGATAGTCGGCTATCTGATCATCCAGATGTGGCCGCTCAAGATTGCCGGACTGTTCACCGAAGGGGATACGGCGCTGATCAGCATGACGGCCAACGCCATGACCGTATTTTTCGGGATGATCTTCATCATCGGCTTCCAGGTGACCTGCTCTCACTACTTCCAGGCCGTCGGCAAGGCGAAGCAGGCGGCGGTCTTAAGCCTCTCCCGCCAGGTGCTGTTCTTCATCCCCCTGCTCCTCATCCTCCCCCACTTCTGGGGAATAAACGGGGTGTGGAGAACGGCCCCGATCGCAGATGCCCTTGCGGCCACGATAACCGCCGGCTTCATCTTCCGCGAGATGAAGCTTCTGTCCAAAAAGGAGTCGGCAGCCGAAGCACATATGACGGCAGTGGAATTCACCCGCCACCGTTACTGCTGAGAAGGGAGTTCTTCCCTCCCGAGCTCCCCGCAGCCGGTAAAGCCGGCCGCCCCGGCCTGCAGCGGCAGAGGACTCGAAAGCCTCGGCAGGAACCACTTCCATAAACGCGGCGGGCTTTATTAAGTTCTTAACCGCAAAAACGAAACAGGAAGCAGGCATTTTTCGGCGAACTCGTTTATTGCAGTCTGCGGCTTTTGACATTGAAATGCGGAGGTGGTTGTTGTGGAGTGCCGCAAGGAGAAGAACCTGGAGAAGTGCTCCTGCACCTACGACTACTGTGAGAGGAAGGGCCTCTGCTGTGAGTGCGTGGCCTACCATCGGGAGCACGGCGAACTGCCGGGGTGCTTCTTCCCGGCGGAGGTGGAGCGAACCTACGACCGCTCGATCGAGGCCTTCATCAGGTGCCATCAGAAGAGCAAAAAGTGAAATATAACCTCCCGAAACCGTCCTAACGGAGAAACCCGGAAACGGTTCCCGGCTGTCACCTGCTGCCGGAACTCACAAGTTTGAGCAGAAGTTTTATTACGGCCTAATCAACAGGCGGCTGCCCCGACTGCGAGCGGCCGCCTGCTTTATATTCGCTCTTGAAAGCACCGCCTCCCATCTCACCCGATCTTTGTTGGTACGTAAAGCTTCTGCAATCATCAGAGCCACCGGTGGACACGCTACTCGTAATCATCAGTTACGTTGGTCAAAGCCGGTTTCAAAGAAGGCTACTTTGAGGCAGTAACGATCCTCCAGGAGGCAAAGCTTTCCGGCACAGAAGCCCACCGGCAGAGCCGTCAAAACCAAACAACCGACAGTGACAACAAGTTCCGATAAGACAGTCTAAAGCCCTCCCGCGCCCGGAGGAAAATGCTCTAACATTCAATACCAAGATGAATAAGAACTGCTCGCTCCACTTGCTGAAGTTTTTCTTCCGAAATCCTGGCCAAGTATTTAACCAATCTTCTTTTATCTACGGTCCTGATCTGATTAGATTTTATCTTGGAATCTCTAGGAAGACCGGATTCCTCACCGGAAATAAAAGTTTCAAAAGGGTAGATCTTTTCCGTTTTCGACGTTATCGGAAGAACTGTTATCGTTCCGGCATACTGGTTGTTGAGATCGTTGGAGATCACCAATGCCGGTCGTGTCTTGCCTATTTCACGACCGAGCGTCGTCTCTAAGGAGACCAGCCAGATCTCGCCCCTCCTTGGAAAGTCCACCTTACCACCATTCCTCCAAAGTTACATTTTCCCATTCTTCGTTCAACTTTCTCTCTTCTTCCTTCGTTGCTCTGTATCCCTCGACGAGGAGCTCTGCCAATCTTTTCTTTTTCTCTCTTTCTAATTTCTCTTTTAGTGCCTCCGCAATCAATCTGCTCTTGTTCGGTACGGATTCTATTTCCCGATACAGTTCTTCGGGAAGCGTAATATTCAGTCTTTTCATGCCCGGCACCTCCTGTATTGAGGATACGCCTGTATATGCGTATTGTCAATATGCAGAATTGCCGGGGCGTGCGGATGCCAGCACTGCCCCGGAGCTTCCGGCAGATGACGGAGGAAAAAATTTTGGAAAGGCAGGCAGGATTTTAACGAGTTCTGTTGAACTAACAGGTTGAACGACAATCAAATATCCCGGAAACAGGTGGCCTTGTCACACAAGGCTGAAAAGGGAAGCCGGTGAAAATCCGGCGCGGTCGCGCCACTGTGAGGGGGACGCCCCTGCACAACGCCACTGTCCTGCATCCAGGATGGGAAGGCGCAGGAGCTAATGAACCCGAGCCAGGAGACCTGCCTGTTTTCCGTCCATCACACTGCTCTACGCGAGATAGGGAGGTGGTTTTTTTGTTCGAACGAAGAGTGTTCTGACAAAAACCCCGGTCCCGGTAGAACCGGGGTTTAATGCTGTCGAACGGTTTCCCTTCTAGTCTCCCTACTATCGGTAATAAGGAAAGGAGGATTTTCAGATGTCAACAAGGAGAAAGGGCTTCAGAGTCCTCGCCTTACTGCTCATTGCCGTAATGTCGTTCTCTTTTGCGGCGCTTCCCCCGGCGGTTCCCTCCGCCCACGCCGCTTCTTCTGATTTAACCGATCTGGCCGGCAAAGCGGTCGAATTTCTCTACGAGGAATTCGTCAGAGAAGGGGCCAAAAATGAAGACGCTTCCGTAGGCTCATACGCTGTTTGGGTGCTCACTCAAGCAGGTGTTGATGTCAGTGCATGGCTGCACGATGGAACGTCCCTTAAAGATGCAGTTATCGAGATCATTACTCAAGACATCGCCGATCCGGAGGTATCGGTAAAGGTTCTCGCCCAGGACCTGCTGGCAGCGCAGGCGCTGGAGCGGCAGGATTTAGCTGAAGAGCTGCTTGAGGTGCTGAAAAACAGGGAGCAGAGCACCGGCGGTTTCGACTACAACGTTTACAGCGACATGCCGGCCTACGACCTCCTGGGCAGATCCGGCAAGCTCGACGCGATGAACACAGATTACGCCAGAAATTATATTTTGAGCACGCAGAACAAGGTTTACGCGAGCATCCCCGAAGCCGTTTACGAAAGTGTTTACGGTTCCTGGGGCATGAGCTGGGACGGGGTCTTTTACCCCGATTTTATAACGACAGCCCAAGCCATTAGGGCGCTCTCCTACCTGGACCCGCTGAAAGAAGATCCCGAGATACGAGCAGCAGTCGACCTCGGCCTCCAATGGCTGAAGAAGCAGCAAAAAGAGGACGGAAGCTTTGCGGTATCGGATTGGGAAGACCCGCTAATAAACACGGTGGAGATGGTAGCCACCCTTGAGGTTCTGGAAATAGACCCGTCTTCTTTAACAAGTAACGCAGGCAAGAGCCCTGTTGACTATCTGATCGGCAACGCCCTCAACCCCGACGGAAGCTTCGGCACCAGCAAAAACGCCATGGACGCCACCTGGGCGCTATGGGGGTACTGGCTCTTAGGCGGAAGAGTGCAAAACCAGCTCTTCATGGAACCCACGAGCGCCAGCCTGAGTGTTGGAGAGAAAGTTTACTTTAAGTCTATGCTCAACGGCTCCGATGTTACTCAGGACGCGGTTTGGACTGTGGGCGAGCAAAGTATCGCCAGTGTTGCCTACGGCCTCGTGACGGGCCTGAAGGCGGGAACCACAGTGGTAAGAGCAGCCTACAACGGCCTGACGGGTTCGGCCGTCTTGACCGTAAAATCGCCGGTACCGCCGGGTGGTACCAGCACGTACACGGTGGAGATCGCCGTTGTAGGAATGGACGGAGAACTGCTCTACGGCCCCGGCCCCGTCACGATTTCTGCCGGCAGCAGGTGGGGGCTGACGGCTCTGGGGGCCCTGGATGCCACAGACCTTCCCTATAGCATGTCCGACCAATGGCCGGATTTCGTCGAATCGAGTAGGAGGGGGCGGCTAGCCCCCGTCCTCTCACACCACCGGACATGCGGGTCCGCATCCGGCGGTTCACCAAGCTTGACGAAGATAAGAATAGCGTTCGGTCAAGCTCATCAG